>Ga0222699_1000175_pt1 | contig 29970 bp, 24 predicted proteins | sample AntAcemetage1452_FD_179824 | JGI IMG/M metagenome (GOLD analysis project Ga0222699, IMG submission 179824) | Saline water microbial communities from Ace Lake, Antarctica - #1452 | ecosystem: Environmental > Aquatic > Non-marine Saline and Alkaline > Saline | place: Antarctica: Ace Lake...
GCAGAACCAGAAAAAGATAAAGAAGGCATCTACTTATATTGCATTATCAGGCATAACGGTGCCAGTGAGTTTGGCCCTATCGGAATCGGTACTATTGCTAGCAGGGTTTACACAATCAACTACAAAGATTTGTGCGTGGTTGTTAGTCAATCGACGGTGATGAGATATGAGGCCCGACGGGTAAATGTGACTGCCCATGCATTGGTTTTGGAAGAAGTAATGAAGCAGTTTTCTATTCTTCCCATTCGATTTTCTACGATTTCTGGTTCGTATGATGAGTCAAAAATTGTAAGAATTCTTGAAAAAGAATATGATAAGTTTTCGGATTTGCTGGATAAGATGGATGGCAAAAAAGAACTGGGGCTTAAAGTTCTGGCCATAGAAAAGCCTATTTATGAACATATTCTTGAAAAATACAATAATATCCGTGCGTTGAAAGACAAGCTGGCTAAACTCGATCCTGTAAAAGCACATTTTAAGCTGATGAAAATCGGCGAAATGGTCGAAGAGGCGCTTCTAAAAGAAAACGAGTATTTTGACAACCTCATTGTAAATGCGCTGACACCGCTGGTTGAGGAAGTGAAAATTAATGACAAATATGGCGAACGGATGATCCTGAATGCTGCTTTTCTCATTAAAAATGAAAATGAACCTGAATTTGATAAGGCTATCAATGAGCTGAATGACCAATACGGAAAGCTGCTCACATTTAAATACGTAGGTACACTTCCGCCTTATAACTTTGTAACCCTTGTTATAAACACTGAAGGAGGTTGATATGATATTTAAAGGGCTAGTATTTATCGCTGAAAAGATAAATGAAATAATGGAACGGGAGATATCCGATGAAGGCCGGATAAAAGAACGGCTTATGGCACTGCAATTGAAGTTCGAAATGGACGAAATCAGTGTGGAGGAATATGACAGGCAAGAGGAAGAACTGCTTGAATTGATCGAAAATATAAGACTTAGTAAAGAAAATAATCAATAATCAATTAAAACAATTATTATGATTGATGAAAATGTTAGCGTATTTAAATGCCCAAAATGTGGAAAAACAACTGGTGGAAATGAAAAGTTTTGTATAGAATGCGGGCAGGCATTGGATATCATTTGCCCGGAATGCAGTGAAAAATGGCGATTTATGTTTGACTATAAATTTTGCCCCAATTGTGGTAATAGTATGAAACCACCAGTAGTAAAGAAAACAGAGCAACCTGTTCACAAGGAAAAAAAATATAAAGAAACTAACTAAATAGAAAGGAGTAAAACAATGAGTAATATTATAGAAGTAAAAAAAACAGTGATTAAATTCTTAAAAGAGAATATTAAATGCTATGATGTAACAGTCATAAAAATTGAAAAAGAACTGGAAAGTTGGAATTCTGTGGCAGAGCTATATGAAGACGATTCATTTTTAAAATCGATGAACCTTCCTCCGAAAAAGGTACGGCTGTTCTATTTGGTCAAAATGGATGACAATCTTGAAATTACTTCCTTCGAACGACTTAATTCTTTTGAGGGTATGGATAGCTCAGATCAATAAGAAATAATAATAAAAATTCGTGTCATGAAAAACGATCTAATATATGTCTATTGTGTATCAAACAGTCCTTTTGAATTCGAAGTAACTGAAGACATATTAGGATTAAGAACTATTGTATTCAATAATTTTTACCTGATCGTTAAGGATGTCCCAGAGAATGAATACTCCGAAGAAAATTTCAAAAGGAATTTATCGAACATTAACTGGGTCGAAATCAATGCCCGTAACCATATGGATGTCATTATCAGAAATATGGAAAATAATACTGTTATTCCATTCAAATTTGGTACTATTTACAATTCAGAGGAAAGCCTGAAAAAATTCATAACAGATTATTTCGAATCTTTTGCTGAAAACTTCCAAAACATTAAAGACAAGGAAGAATGGTCAGTTAAAATATATTGCAATCTTAAAATACTTAGTGAACAAATCGACGAATTGAGTGAAGCCACCGCTGCTCTCGAAAAACAAATCATGGCCAGCTCCCCGGGGAAAGCCTATCTGTTGGGACGAAAGAAAGAACAACTCATTGAAGAGGAAAGCGATCGGTTATGCAAACATTTTGGACAAATTTATTTCGATGAATTCAAGATGATAAGTGACTCATCGTTTCTCAACAATCTGCTCCCTAAAGAATATACAGGAAGAACTGATACCATGATCCTGAATGCCTCATTCCTGGTTGGTAAAAACAGCGTAACCCAATTTAAAGATATTTCCAGTAACCAAATAGAAAATGGTAAACCTTTGGGTTTTATTATTGAAACATCTGGTCCCTGGCCATTGTTTAGTTTTGTATCGATAAACGAAAAAATATGATAAACGATAGTGTAATCGACCGATCAAAGGATATCACCATCCTCGAATTACTCGACAGGGTGTTAAATAAAGGTGTTATTTTAACCGGAGATATTGTCATTTCTGTTGCCGACATCGACCTGATTTACCTGGGAGTAAAACTTATGTTAAGTTCAGTTGAAACGATGGAACAACTCAAATCGGAAAGACAACGCATTGATAAATAATTTGTTTTCAATGACAACAAAATAATAAATAGAATTAAATACCGGATATGTTAAGCCAAAATTTATAGTAGAACGAAGATGGATAAATTGATTTATTGCTTATTACTCGCTAAAAGCAACCACACAAAGCCCGAAACCATTTTGAACTCGTTGAAAGGTGTAATGGAAGCTAGCTTGCTTGCTGTTGAATACCACAATATTTCAGCGATAATAAGCGATGTAACAGAAAAGCAGTTTGTCGCCAATAAACAACACGCTGTGGAATTTGCCTTGGTGATTGATAAATTGGCGCAAAAATACACACTTCTGCCCATGAGGTTTGGTTCCATGATGGACTCAACCGGTTCCGTTATGGATATGTTAGAACGAAATGAAGTTGAAATTGAAGCCGGCCTGAAAAAAGTAAAAAACAAATGGGAGTATGGATTAAAAGTGCTTTGCGATCGCGAAAAGCTTAAAGAAGAGCTCATTGCAAAACAAGATAACGACTCGCTAAATTTGGTAAAACCTGAAATCGACCCAAATAAATCAGTCTATAAAACCTATGTACTAAAAAAATTAAGCGAACACAGAGCTGAAGAACAAATTTTATCCTTCGTGGATTCTATTCTTGTCGAAATTAAAACCTATCTTCGAAAGTTAAAAGCAGTGGATAAATGTAAAAAAATGACCAACGAAACCACCATCATCGATGCTGTTTTTTTACTTGATAAGAAGAAGAAAAAAGAGGTAATTAATCTGGTTAAAGATTTACAACAGAAATACCCACAACTAAATTTCCTATTGACAGGACCTTGGCCTCCTTATAATTTTGTTGAAATAAATATAAAATAAACCACCTTATGAGTAATAATAAAATACTTTGTAATACAGGAACTGTGGATCTTTCCATTCAGGACATTTCGAAAGAGGTGGACAAATTGATTAACGATGAAGAAACCAAGCTAAAGCTTACCCCGGAAAATGCCGATTCTGGCTTGGCCAAACTTGTGTTAACACTGGTTGAACTTATTCGTAAACTGATTGAAAAGCAAGCGATGCGCAGAGTTGATGGGGGCTCATTGTCGGAAGACGAGATTGAACGACTAGGCGAAACATTAATGAAACTGGAGATGAAAATGGAAGAGTTGAAGAAATATTTTAACCTTACGGACCGGGATTTGAATATTAACCTGGGACCATTGGGTGATTTAATGTAATCAACAATAAAAATTAAATACCACCATGAGAAAGTTGATTTACATTCCCATAATCCATACCAATCCAGATATGGGCTCGTTTGGAAAAGAACTCGCAAAAAAAAGCAAGGCTTTGATTGGGGAGAGTAAATGGCAACTGCATACCAACACGGTTAATGGGTACTGGAATGCCATTGAAACCTTTTTTGAAAATGACAAGTTAAATGTAAAAGGAATTAAAATATACCAGGACGGAATGTTTGTTGATGGTGAGCCTGCGCTGAAAATAGTACAGGATGGCGTTAATTCAGGCAGCAGAAATTCTGTGGTCGTTTCAAAACTTATCGAACATGGTGCTATACTTATTAAAACCGAAGATTTTAAATTAGTGAAGAAAGAGTACGATTGTATTCATTCGATAATACACTCCAAAAACAGTTTTCAACGATTCTATTTTCTGCTCAAATATAAGATATTAAAACCTGTCATTTTGTTGAAAAGGGATAAATTTATTGCAAATAGGATTGCCGAAACCTTAGGAAACAATGAAACAGGAATTCTCTTTATCGGGGCATATCATAATATTATAAATAAAATCCCTAGCGACATCACCGTTGTTCAGTTAAAAGAAATTGCAAAAATCATTGATTATCAAAAAACAATTCAATCCAGTTCTGAAATTAAAACTGAACAGATAGAATACCTAACCCAAAAGATTGTACCTGATGATGAAGATTTTAATCATTGATGATATTCAAGACAACCTGATGGGTTACTAAATTTATAGAACTATGTAAACCAGAGCCACCTTTACACTATCTGTCTATAAATAATACTATTAAAAGATATCCTCATGAAGAAAATTCTTATCATTGATAACCAAAAAGACAATCTCATAAGTATAGAAGCAGTTATTGGTATTAATATTCCTAATTGCAAGGTATTAACTGCATTATCTGGGAAACAAGGTATTAAACTAGCAAAAGAAGAACAGCCCGACACAATTCTTCTTGACATAATTATGCCAGAAATGGATGGCTATGAAGTTTGTAAACAACTAAAGGAAGATTTGTCAACAAAGCATATTCCTATTATTTTAATTAGTGCAGCTAAAATAGACTCGAAAAGCCGAGTAAATGGTCTTATTAGTGGAGCTGATGCGTTTTTATCAAAACCTATTGATACAGATGAATTTGTGGCTCAGGTTAATACTATGCTTAGAATAAAAAAAGCAGAGGATAAATTAAGGAATGAGACAGAAAAGCTAAGAAAAACGCTTGAAACATACCATGTTAAATTGGAGTCTGAAATTGAAAGTAGAATTAGCACAGAAACTTTATTGGAACATAGATACCAACAGATTTATCAATTTTCACCAGATTCAATTATTATCCATGATATGGATATGAATATACTGGATGCCAATAATAAAGCCACTGAAGAGTTTGGCTATTCCTTGGAAGAACTACTCGCAAAAAAGATATTTGAATTACATCCTGAGAGTGAACTGAACCATTCCGCCCAAGTGTTGGCAAGTATGAAGAAAAAAAAGATGCTTACGGTGGAGACTAAATTTGTGAGGAAAGACGGTTCAGTTTTTTCAGCCGAAATAACTCCATGCAAATATATGCTTGGAAACAAAGAGATAATTCATATTGTTATTCGAGACATCACTGAACGCAAGCAGGCAGAGGAACAGATCAAAGCAAAGAGTCTTTTCCTGGAAAGCCTGATTCAGCAATTACCGCTTCCCACCTTTGTGATGGATTCCAAAGGGTTCAATGTGATGGTGAATGAAGCATTTCTGAAGTTCTATGCTGTGCCAGACAAGGATATGGTCCTGGGAAGAAATGCGCTCACAGAGCCGGCGAACGTAAGCCATGGCGTGGTCAAGTACTTCAAGGAGGCTTTGAGTGGGAAAATCGTTGAAATGCCTGAATTAGAATTTGTTTCACCCTACGAGAATAAGAAAGTCATTACACGATGCAAATTGTTTCCCATATTGGACCCGACAGGTACGTTAACAAATGTAGTTGTAATGCAGGAAGATATCACCGAGCGTAAGCAGGTGGAAAGGGCATTAAAGGATAGCGAACAGAATTACAGAGTTTTATTCGATAATATTAGTGATGGAATCTTCGTTCTTGATGCTGAAACAATGAAAGTAGTAATTGCTAATAAAGCAATTGCAAAAATCTATGGATTCGATTCTGAAGACGATATTACTAATTTAAATCCAATTGATTTAATTTTACCGGAAGATAAGGAAGCTGTTTATAAGATCATTGCTGAAGATATGTTTGAAAATAATTTACAGCAAACAAATGAATTCCGCTCTCTTACCAAAGATGGGAGAGAAATATGGATAAGTGCAATCGGTGTCAAAACTGAATATCAAGGCAGATTGGCAGGTTTAATATCAATTAGAGGCATCACTGAGCTTAAGAACTATTCAAATATTGGCTTTGAGAAATTTATAAAAATTCCAGCTAGAGGCAAACCTAATAGTTCAATAACTCCTGAAATACACAATGCGCTAGAGCAAAAACTTAATGATTCACTTAACCCATTAAAAGGATATTGGCATGCTATATTCTGGTTAAATGAGACGATGAATGTTAATGTAACCTATCAAGCGCTTAGAAACTACATGATTAAACATTTCAAGACAAAACTTAAAGTTCCTAGGAAGTCTCATTACAAAAAAGATGAACAGGCTATTGAAGCCTTTTTTAAAACTGCCGAATGTACTGAGGCAATTTAGAATTAGTCTTGGTAAAAATAAGTATGATTCTCTGAACTTATATTTTCAGGATGAAAGTCGCTTTGGTTTGATGACCCATGTAGGGAGATGCCTAACCGCAAAGGGGGTAAAACCACTAGTCAAATATAAACATGCATTTAAAAACACATATTTATATGGTGCTTTTTCACCTATTGATGGCAACTCATTTGTGTATGAAATAGAAGGAACAACTAGTGAGATATTCTATGAATATATAAAACAACTTTCAGAACACAGACCATATGAATTAATGATTGTTGTTATTGATAATGCAGGATTTCATTCTTTGAAAGATTATGAAATACCTGACAACATAAGACTTGTAAGGATTCCGCCGTACTCTCCGGAATTAAACCCAAGTGAAAAAATGTGGGCATATATCAAGCAGTACTATAAAAACGAATTTTTCGAATCACTTACCGAAGTAAAACAATGGCTCTTTAATTTTATAAAAACAAAAATTAATTCTGACATCGTAAAATCAATTACCCACAATTTAAAATTTATTAATGCTTTTAACGCTAATGCCATATGACAATTGGTATTACTAATTTAAATCCAATTGATTTAATTTTACCGGAAGATAAGGAAGCTGTTTATAAGATCATTGCTGAAGATATGTTTGAAAATAATTTACAGCAAACAAATGAATTCCGCTCTCTTACCAAAGATGGGAGAGAAATATGGATAAGTGCAATCGGTGTCAAAACTGAATATCAAGGCAGATTGGCAGGTTTAATATCAATTAGAGGCATCACTGAGCTTAAGCTGGCAGAATTTGCTATAAATGAAAGGTTAAAGGAGTTGAACTGCCTTTATGGTATTTCTAAGATTATCGAAATTCCAGATCTATCGATAGAAGAAATTTTCCGTAAAGTTATTAGCCTGGTTCCTACTTCCTGGCAATATCCCGAAATTACTGTTTGCCGGATTATCACAGATGGAATTGAATACAAAAAACTAACCTTCAAGAAAACTGACTGGATGCAAAGCAGTAATATCAAAGTTGATGGAAAGACTGTAGGTATTATCGAAATTTGTTATCTGGAAAAAATGCCTGATATTGATGAAGGACCTTTCCTTAAAGAAGAAAGATTGGTCATTGATGCTGTAGCTGAACGCATAGGTTACGTTATAGAGCGTAAGCAGGCGGAGAATATGCTACGGGATGCTTATGCAAGGCACTCCGCAATGATAGAAAATATCGGTGATGTTATTACCATTGTGGGAGCTGATGGCATAACGAAATATCAAAGTCCAAATATTGAGAAATGGTTTGGATGGAAGCCTGAGGATCTTATCGGTACAAACGGCTGGGACAAGATACATCCTGAAGATATTGAAAGGATTCAGAAAGGATTCAGTAAAATACTTAAAAAAGAAACTGCCTCGATAGTTGAATACCGATTCAAATGTAAAGATGGTAATTACAAATGGATAGAACTTTCTGTCGTTAACCGTATCAACGAGCATGCGATCAATGGTGTGCTACTCAATTACCATGATATCACCGAACGTAAACGTACAGAGCAAGTTCAAAAAGTATTATACAATATTTCCAATGCAGTAATAACAACTGTAAACCTTGAATATTTAATTATTCTTATTCAAAAAGAACTTGAAAAAATTATTGATACTTCAAATTTTTATATTGCTCTTTACGACGAAAAAATTGATATGTTTTCAATACCTTACCTTGCTGATGAGAAGGAAGATTTAAGGTCTTTTCCAGCAGGCAAATCATTCACTAATTATGTACTAAAAACTCAGAAATCCTTGCTTGCCAACAAGCAAAAAGTAAATGAACTGATAAAATCCGGGGATATTGAACGCATAGGAACAGCTTCAAAAGTATGGCTGGGTGTGCCTCTATCTATTGCAGGAAAACCAATTGGAGTTATTGCTGTTCAAAGTTATACTGATGAAAATGCATTTGATGAATCAGATAAGGAAATACTTGAATTTGTTTCCCATCAGGTAAGTATTTCTATAGAAAGGAAGAAACACGAAGATGAATTGATAGAAGCTCTTAAAAAAGCAACAGAATCTGATAGGTTAAAATCAGCATTTCTCACAAATATGAGCCACGAAATCAGAACACCCATGAATGGAATTCTTGGTTTTTCCAGCTTATTAAAACAACCTGATCTTAGCAGTAAAAAGCAACAAGAATACATCCAAATCATCGAAAAAGGTGGAGCACGAATGCTTAATATTATCGATAATATTGTTAGTATTTCAAAAATAGAATCAGGTCAGATGGAAGTTAATATCGGGGAATTAAATATCAATGAGCAAATCGAATTCCTTTATACTTTCTTTAAACCCGAAGTTGAAGAAAAAGGTTTGCAGTTTTCATCAGAAGTTTCTTTACCATCTAAAAAAGCCATCCTGAAAACCGATGGTCAAAAAGTTTATACCATACTAGCAAATCTTTTGAAAAATGCAATTAAATACACCAAAAAGGGTTACATAGAATTTGGGTATACTCAAAACAAAAATACACTTGTCTTTTACATAAAAGATTCAGGGATAGGCATTCCATTTAATAGGCAGGAAGTCATCTTTGAGCGGTTTATTCAAGCTGATATTGAAGATAAAATGGCATATCAGGGAGCAGGTCTCGGCTTGTCTATTTCAAAAGCTTATGTAGAAATGCTGGGTGGAAAAATTTGGGTGGAAAGTGAAGAAGAAAATCTGCCAGCCAGCAAGAAAGGAGGAAGTACATTTTATTTTACCATTCCATATAAGCCTTTATCAAGGAAAGAAGATATCGCCAAAAATGAAATTTTGCATTCCAATGATGTAACTCCAATCGACAAGTATAGTATATTAATTGTTGAAGACGATGAAACTTCGGCAGAATTTATTTAGCTTATTTTAAGAGGATCAGAACACGAAATTGTTATAACGATAACAGGAGAAGATGCTGTGGAAGTATGTCTCAATAATCCAGACATCGATTTAGTACTTATGGATATTAAATTGCCTACGATAGATGGCTACGAAGCCACAAGGCAAATTCGAAAGTTTAACAAAGACGTAATCATCATAGCACAAACAGCTTATGCTTTAGAAGGCGACAGAGAAAAAGCTATTGCTGCCGGCTGCAACGATTATATTTCAAAGCCCATAAAAAAGGATGAATTATTGGAGAAAATTAGTAAAATATTACTCTAATGGAAAATAAAAACGAACAACGAAAACAACTCGAAGAGAAACTCATAGCAAAGGCTACGAAAGACGAGACTTTTAGAAAGAATCTTTTGACATCTCCCAGAGAAACTCTGGAAACGGAACTTGGGATTAATATCCCAGATGCCGTTAATATTAAGGTACTGGAAGAAGATCAAAACTCGTTCTATTTGGTTCTCCCCCCGATAATCGATCCCGAAACTGAAGATGAACTTTCCGAGGCAGAACTTGAAATGGTTTCAGGAGGTTGGGGAGAACCAGGGGGAATGTCCGCGGATTGTACTAATGAAGGTTGTACCGTTTATCCAGCATGCCAAGGGGGATCTTTCTCCAATTAGATAACCGTTACCCGTTCTTATTTAAGGGGAGATTTTTAAATTCCCGGAGCAGCAGCTCATTATTCAGGCTAAATTATGAAGAATAGTAAGTGCAAAAGATGCATATAATATTACAAGATTCTATGATGGGTTAGTAGAAACCAAAAAGGTGAAGATTTAACAGCGCAGTTTGGTGTTTAGTTGTTATAAAAAGTGTTTTGTCATTTTTTATGAATTAAGCAGGCTAAATGGTGCTAATTTTTTAATCATTAGTTTAAAGTCATAGTTTCTCTTCCTAGTTTCATTTACTATATTTTGAAAAACCCTTAATACCAATTTGATAACAGAATGCGCTTTTTAAATCAATAGATTTTTTGTTTTGGCGAATTGGAAAATATTTCCCTTGTAAGTTTTCCCCTACAAAAAAATCAGCATTCCCCTACAAGTATTTAGTATTTACCCTACAAGCATATTACTTAAATATCAGCATTTTTGTAGAGAATTAAAATTTTTGTTACTACTCAGCAGCCAATAATTCTTGATTAGCTAAGTTTGTAAGTACATTAAAAACATCTTGTCCATTTTTAATCGTTGTATCAACAACGGATCTTATTACAGCAAAATGTTGTGCAAATTCGTAAGATTTGAATTGATTTGAGATTTTCATCTTCACTTTTATGTTTCTTATCCCTCTTTCTGAGGCATTATTGTCTGGAGGAACTTCTTTATAATATAGAAAAGTGAAAATAGCATCACGCCTTTTTATCAGTCGATTAACAAATGTTCTCTCTTTTTGATGCATACGCAAAGTGTCAACCTCAAGAAGTTTTGTTAATTTTTCTTCAAAGTATTTTGTTTTTAAATTTCCAACACAATAATTATTGATTTGCATTTGCTTTTTATAACTCAGGGTTTCTTTAAAAAGTAGTTTCAATTGGCTTGCCCATTTACTGTCAAAAACTTCTTCAAATTTTGTCAATTCTCTTAATAAATGAGCTAAACATAATTGTTTAGCCAGAGTTTCAACTTTCAATTGTGCTGCTAGGCTGTCCGAAACATAAACAGATTGTGGAAATCCATTTGAAAAACTATCTATAATTGTTTGATAACCTCGGCTATATGACGCCTTGATAAATGTTAAAAAATCATTCTGAAATATCCAAAACCATGCTTTTTCTTTGTTAATGTGAGCTCCCGTTTCGTCACCACCAACATATTTCGCTACTGACAATCTTTGTCTAATTTCTTCATACATTGGCAGTGCTTTTGTGCTCATTGAAGATAGAATATTAAATATGCTTCCTTCACTTATTGGCAAATTAGCAAAATCCTTTAAAAACTTCTTCAATCTATTAGAGGGGATGTATTGATAAATTGACAAATATGTTATTAAAGATTGGACGTTTTCTCCATACTGAATATTGGCTCTTAATCTTTTGGGCATTTCTCCTACTGTTGAATTCCCGCATTGTTTACAGCTGCATTCATAAGCCCTGTGTTCTATGTATTTAGGAGATATTGGTGGTATTACTATTTCTTGACGGCGAGTTAAGAGCTTCTCTGTTGATTTATCAAATGAAGCACCACACTTTTTGCAATAACTTGGTTTATGATTAATTATCTCATCAGGATTAGTGCTCATTTTTAAAGAACTGCCCTTATGCCCCTTTTGTCCACCACTTGATTTATTGGATTTTTCTCTTGAATTATATACCTTGCTTCGGGTATAATCTTGTGAACTTGGTGTTGAACTGGTAGTGCTTTTTCTGCCGCTTTTAAGAAGCATAATCTCTGTACGAAGTTCATCAATTTGTCTTGATTGAGTTTTAATTATTTGTTTAAACTCATTATATTCTCGTAGCGGTATGGTAACTGTCTTTTCGATTTCACAAAGTAAAATAACAAAACATGAACTTTCTAAAAAATAGTTTTTAATTATTCACATTTATTTGTTAATTTCGCTGCTGAGTAGTAACAAATTTTTACAAGTGAGAATATTAATAGCTGATGATTCGGAATATATACTGGAAAGGTTGTAGCAAATGATAAACCTGGTAGAGCAGGTTGAATTGGTTGACGTTTATCATAATGGAACAGATGCCCTTAATACCATTCATAAGCTAAAACCAAATATGGCCATCCTCGATAATAAAATGCCAAATTTAAAAGGAGTAGATGTCATCCGGGAAATCAGAAAAGAAAATCATACGATGAATATGATGATGCTAACTTTGTTTATGAGTTAAAGAATGAAAAATATGCAATTATTATCCATGGTTTGTTATTGGATAATATTTATGATCAAATAATTTATTCTACAATTTAATTTAATTTAAATCAAAATCTATGAAAAATGTTTTTATTGCAGTGTCCATGTTAATTTTTTTTACCATGAACAGTACTGCACAAGAGTACAAAATTGTAACTACAGTTGAATCCGTTGTCCCCATGGGAATAGGACGATCGAGGATTATTGAAACCACCGACACACTCTCAGTTGATAATTTCACAACTGCAAGGACAGATGGTAAAAAGAGTAATCAAAAAGATGTAAGCCGAAAAGATATTAAAGTTAACAAATTTGACGAAACCAAACTACTCAACTTTTATAGTTCAGTGGGTATCAATTTCCAAAACATTGCCTCAAACGATGCCATGATTACATCAAAAATCAATGGCCTGATCAACGAGGGCTGGGAATTGAAATTTGTGCTTAGCGGAGTTGAAAGTGATGCTGGACATGGCGATAATGTAGGCATATTCATCACCCGGTTCATATTCTATCGGGATTAAGTTAATCGATTAAGAAAATAAAAAGGTTGTTTATCCATGAATAGATAACCTTTTTTTGATTAGTGCCGGGAATATATTCGAGAAATTTTACTCAACAAACAATATGATGTCATTCAATTGGTTGTAGCAAATAAATCAATTGTTTATTTCCAATAAAACAGTAAGTACCTACCAAAACAGGATTATGGAAAAAATAAGGCTCGAAAAGAACACTGATCTTGCTAGTTATTATATTGAAAATGAGTTCTTATAACTAAATTATGCTAATTATTTAACCATTAGTTTAAAGTCATAGTTCCTCTTCCTAGTTTCAACTACCATATTTTGAAAAACCCTTAACATCTCCCCTGTAAACATTTCCCTTGTAAGATTTATCCTACAAAGAAATCAGATTTATCCTACAAGTAATTTACATAAATAGTCGGATATTTGTTCACTGAAATAACCACCAATGAGAGTATTAATAGCCGATGATTCAGGTTTTATGCTTGACAGACTGCAGCAAATGCTGAGCAGTCTGGAGAATGTGGAGGTAGTTGGGAGTTTCCATAATGGAATAGATGCTATAAGTGCCATGCATAAACTAAAACCTGATTTGGCAATTTTAGATAATAAAATGCCCAGCTTAAATGTAGTAGATGATATTAGAGAAATTAGAGAAGAAGATTTAAAGTGAAATTAATGTTGCTTACTTTTTCAGCACAGATATAAACGGGTTCAATTGGTGCCTGAAAAAATCAAAAAAGTGAACTTTTAGAACCCACCTAAAATTTAAAAAATAATGAATAATCTAATCAAATTGAGTATTGTAGCATTACTTGTTACAATAGGAACAGAATCTTTTTCACAAATATTTGGAGTAAAAGCTGGCTTGAACTTATCTACTCTACATATGAAAGATGATGACTATAATTATAGTGATGAATTTAAAATGAGCCCAGGTTTTCATTTTGGTCCAACTGTAGAATTTCCAATTAATGAAATGTTCTCTTTTGAATCTGGTTTATTGCTTTCTACAAAAGGGGGCAAGAGAAGTGTAAAAGACACATACGGTGGTGGAACTTATGAATATGAAAGTAAATCAAGGCTGACCATGTATTATCTAGATATTCCATTGACGGCAAAAGCAACCTTTGATATTGGCAGTTCAAAAATTTATGGTGTTTTTGGCCCTTATATTGGAATGGGATTATGTGGAAAAAGCAAAAATGAATTTACAGATAATGGTGAAACTGAAACTAACGAAGAAACTATCAATTTTGGTTCAGACAAAGACGAAGATGATGTTAAGAGGTTAGATTATGGTTTAACTGCTGGGGCAGGAATTGAGTTAAGCTCTTTTCAAATTGGTGTAAATTACAACTTAGGCTTAGCAAATATTTCAGCTTATACCGAAGAAGGTAATAAGCTTAACAATCGTGTTCTGGCAATTTCTGTTGGTTATAAGTTTGGTGGAAAATAAAAATAAAAACCAACCCATAAGATCTAGGCATATAAAAATACCGTAGTGCCTAAGCTAGAACTTGGACTGTCCCTACAAGGTTATAAAATGGACAAATCAAAAGGATTAAATATTATCAAATATATAAGAACATAAGATAGTAAGGTGAAACTAATGTTACTTACGTTTTATGCAGATACATACTATAGGCAGCTGGCCATGGAGGCAGGAGCAGATTGTTTTTTTTTGGAAAAGTGAAGATTTTGAAAATATATCTAAGGTGATAATGCAATTGAAAGATAATGAAACGAATTAAACTGTAACAATATGAAAAAAACACTATTATTTTTTGTACTACTAATGACATCAATGGCAGCAACAAGTTTGTTTGCACAAGTACCGCCACCTCCGCCACCCAATCATGGAACATCCGGAAATCAACCCGGAGGTAACACCCCAATTGGAGGAGGATTATTCATACTGCTTGGCTTAGGAGCCACCTATGGTGGTAAAAAGCTATATAATATGAGTCAAGATAAATTGAATGAGAACAGTAACAGAAAACAAAATTAATGTAACGTAAAATCAAATTATCATGAAAATAGAATCAATTGTAGTAACGACAATATGTGTTTTTCTTTTACATTTCCTCACCATTGCACAGGAAGTACGGATAGAACCAAATACAAAAATCACCATCGAATCAGGAACCACAATGGACATTACAACAGGAAACCTTGTTCTGGAATCAGATGTTAGCGGTGATGTTTCCTTGATTGTACTAGGTGTAGGTAAAGTAGAAATTAACAATGGTGGCAAAACCATTGCAGAACGCTATTTGCCGGGAAGTGAGCAAGCATGGCATATACTTGGTGCACCGGTAAGCGGAATGGCAATAAGTGGTAGTGGGTTTGCCCCAGGTAATTACGATGACTTTTACGCTTGGGACGAACCATCACCAGGTACTTGGGTAAATTACAAGGTAGATGACCCACCGCAATCTATTCTTTTTGCAAGTGAAGAAGTTAACAATGGCGACTACCTTCTTTCATGCAAAGGATACTTAATTGCCTATAACGTAGCAACCCCAACTAAAATATTTAGAGGAAACCTTGTTACGGGTAACCAAATTTTCACTCTTAAAAATAGTGTAGGTAAAGATTGGGACTTTTATAATGGCTGGAATTTAATGAGCAACCCGTATTCGTCGGCAATCGACTGGAAATTAGTCTCTAGTGCAAGCCGTGATTTATTTATAGACGATTATGCTTATGCATATAACCAAGTAAAAAATGCTGGCTCAGGTGGTTTTGAGCAAATTTATGGAGGAACTGAAGGCCTAAGTGGGTATATAGCAGCAAACCAGGGCTTTTTTGTAATTACAGATCCAAATACTACTGATGATACTGAGTTTACTTTTATAACCACTATACAAACCCATGATGATGGCACATATTACAAAGGTAACACAGCCAATAACGACAAACTAATACTTCGATTAACCGGAAATAACTATTACGATGAAACTAGTATATGGCTAAAAGACGAAAGCACGTACAACAGAGATCGTAGCGATGCCATTAAAATGAATAGTTACAATGTAAATGCGCCTAATTTATATACTATTTCGGCAGATAATATAAACTTGGCGGTAAACAGCATTCCCGAAATTGCAGTGGAAAACAGCATAGCTGTTGGTGTAGTAATTCCAAAGCAGGGTGAATACACAATTTCAATAACCGAAGTTAGCGAATATATTTCATCGAACGCCATTTATTTACACGATAAACTACTTAATAACTGGCATAAACTAAGCCAAAGCGATTACTTTTTTACCACCGATGCAGGCGATATTGCCAACCGTTTTGCCATTCATTTTGGAGTAACCGACATTAATGACAACAACAAAACCGACATACTTAATATTTGGGCTTACAACAATACACTAAATATTATAAGTGAAACCAAACAAGCAAATCTTCAAATATTTGACATACAAGGCAGGTTGATTAATCGTAAAGCCATTACTATAGATGGTAAATATAGCGAAATGCTAAACCTACAACCAGGCGTATATATTGTAAGATTACAAAATAACAATATGGTGGTATCAAAACAAATTATATTAAACTAATTGAATAAATATATTTTGAATAAATAAAATTGACATGAAAAAATTAAAATTATTATTAGTAGTAATTGCAATGGTTACAAGCTATAGCTTAACAGCACAAATGGCAGTAACAACAGATGGCAGTAGCGCCGATGGCTCAGCAATGTTGGATATAAAAAGTACCGTAAAAGGCTTTTTACCCCCACGTATGACCGAAACACAAATGAATGATATAACCACTCCTGCCCAATGGCTGATGGTTGTTTGTACTAACTGTGACCCTGCAGGTTATTACTACTATACCGGCTCTGTATGGACTCAAATAGTTGGTAATCCTGCTACCGGTGTTACTGCTACCAAACCCGGCACAATGGACGGTTATTATATAACAGATTATACATTTTCAAATACAACAGCAACATTTGTTGTAAGTAATAATGGGCTAACGCCTGTTGGTCCTGTTGATTTTAATAACGCAGCATCCGTTGGTACAGGTACAGCAAGCTTTAGCGTGGCTGCAGCTGTTGCTGCCAGTACCGATTATAGTGCAATTACCATTAACTCCGGTGCAAACCAAAGCCTTATTTATGATGTAACAGGTAAACCATCAGCAGCAGGAACTGTTGTTATCGATTTTAGTTCGGTTGGTGGTTTAACATCAACAGCCACAGCAAATGTAATCAGTGCAACTTCGGTTGCCGACCCAGGTATATTTGCAGGCAATTACGTAATTGGCACAGCCTTTACAGGTAGCAATACAGTAACCTTTACTGTTACTAATAACACAGCCGTAACCGTAGGCCCTTATAATTTCACCAGTGCAGCCTCCATAGGTGTAGGTACTGCAACATTTTCTATTGCAGCTGGTATTTCAGAAAGTGCCGATTACAGTGCAGTAAGTATAAACGTAGGAGCAAGCCAAGATTTGGTTTATAACCTTACAGGTACACCAAATACCGCAGGTACTTATATTGTTGATTTTTATCGTGCAGGTGTTTTAACAGCATCAGCAACAAGAAATATTACCGATAGCGATGCCACATTCGATTTACCACAAACCGAAATTTGGGCATCGGTTTCCAGTCTTTTTGTTGGAGCGCTAACCAATGGGCATACCATTGACATTGCTTATACAAGTGGTACAGGAACCTACAGCGCCTGGACCAGCCCAACCTATAATATTACCGATAATAATGGTGCTACACGTACTATTACACTTAGCAATACTGAAGGTAGTTTTAGCAGTAGTGGTACCATAACCTATACTATAAACATTACCGATGGTGGTGGAGCCGATATTGATGTGCCGCAGCAAACTTTCGGTGCAACTATAACCATGGCAACCATTGATGTTATTGTTAACGGTAACTCATTAGGCAACCTCTTGTTGGATGCCACAGGTGGTTACCCCGATCCTGAGTATGGTACCGCAGGTCATAACTATGTTTACAAAAAAGTTGATAATACCACAACCGGCAAAACATGGCTTAACAACAACTTGGGAGCCATCTACAACGATGCCGACCATACAAATTTTGATATGGATCAGCAGGCCACATCAATTGATGATGCCAATGCCTACGGTGACTTATACCAATGGGGACGCTATAGCGATGGACACGAAGATCGCGCAAGTACAACAACAAATACACAGGCTACAATAGCAACACCAAACTTGAGCAACGATTGGGATGGTCTGTTTATTATTTCTGACGGTGATTGGCTATCAGGCCCAAACAATAATTTATGGCAGGGAGAATCGGGTACTAACAACCCATGTCCTTCAGGCTTTAGGGTAGCTACTAAAACAGAGTTAGAGGCAGAGCGAATAAGTTGGGCATCAAATGACTATGTAGGTGCCTTTGGCTCTCCACTAAAACTATCGGTTGGTGGCTACCGTATGAACGACACTGGTGAGTTCAACGTCGTTGGCTCTAGCGGCTACTATTGGAGCAGTACGGTTGATGGTACCGACGCCAAGAGCATCGTTATTATCTTCTATAATGCCTTTTTCGGCAGCAGCGTCCGAGCAGTGGGCCAAACGGTGCGTTGCATTAAGGATTAGTCACTTTGCAACTATTTAACACTTTTGCCCTGCCATCTTTTTAGGGTGGCAGGGTTTTGATATCGTTTTTGGTGAACGAGAAATTTATAAAAAAATTACAGATATTACTGTTAAAAAAATTGTTGACTTACAAAATAACAATGCTAACAAAAGATGTAATGATGAAGTTAAAATACTACTTGCAGATAATAGTACTCGCACTGTTGGTGTCTTGTACAAATGTGCAACAAGAGACGGATTATAAACCAGTTCACAATAAATTTTCCAGGGCTTTATCTTTGCTGCAGCAGTCAAGAGATGCATTAGCCAGCGATAGTCTACTATTTAATGAAGAGTATGATAGAGTATATGAAGACTACAATGCCTATGCCGATACTATTTTTACAACTAGCGGCGAGAAAGCGTATGCTCAATTTGAGTTAGAACGTTTGATGAATATGACATTTCAGGCTGATGATATTGCAACACTGAAGCAGTATCACGATAGCTTGTTTTTGTTGAGTCACACCTATTTCAATTATATTGAAACAGATGAAAAATTAGCGGATAGAATTGCCCAATGTGTTACCAATAGCTATGAAATACAGGGCATTGGTGATGATACAGAATTAATAGAACTAGTAAAAAATACTATAAGCAATCATGTAAGTTTAGTTTATGGTGATAATGCAAGTCAAGAAAATTGGAAAACGGTAATCGACCGCTATGCAAGCCAATATGCAAGCCGTGGTATTATTAGCCAGGCAGCGCTTTTGTACAAATCATTCAGTAGTGTTTATAGTTCTGATTTTAAACAACCTATTGCCATTAATTTTAGCAAAGATTATACTATTTATAACAAAACAAATAAGCCCGGAAATGCTTTTGGCGATGTGGAATCGTGGAAAGTAATAGTCTTTAATCAAAACAAGATAACTTTTGATATGGTACATCTTATCGCCATAAGGAGAGCATTATACGAAGCCAGACCCAATTTTGATTTTATAATTGCCCGCGATAGTATCAAACTTGGTAATGATGTTATTTATGGAATTGGTAGGAATTTATCAGGCGACTTAAACTATATTACATTATGCAAACAAGATATTGAAAGTTTTGGTAAATCGCCGGCATTTGTTGTGCTTATGCCCAATAGTAATATTGCCTACTCAGCCGATAACCCAATTGAGATGATTGATTGGATTGAGACTCCCATTGTTAAACAAAAAGCACAAAAAAAACTCTATAAGACAGAACTGAAAAAAAATCGTCAATTAGCGATTGAAAAAGCGCATAATAACCCCGACACCACTATAAAACATAAACAAAAGCTAGGAAACATAAACATTTGCTTAAGTGGTTACTGGCCCGATGATGTTACATTTGAAGAACAGTACTATCAATTTACTAAAAAGAAGAATAGTGCAGATTTATCATATCCAATAATATCTGTGAATATCCTTAACAAAGGCAATCTGATTTATACTAACGATTTTTTTAATATTGGTTCGTCAGTTATTGATTTAAGAGCAACCCCTGATCATGAAATTCATCCCAGCTTTAGCGATAGTGTAAACCAGCAGTATTATTATTTAAAAAGTAAGTTGACGAATTTGGTTTCTCGGTTAAATAGCTATAAATATTTTTGTGAAGAATATGTTTATTCTAACTCTATATTTGTTGAGAATATCGATAAACTGGAAAAAAGCTGTGATGAACAAATTAAGCTGCTATTAGCAGAATCTGACAATCATGAGATAAAAGCCTTATTACAGGCCAGTATTAAGGTGGAAAAACTTAAGCAAATAAATCCGGCAATAGAGCTTAATTATGTTGATTTTGAGAAGTACATGCCTACAAAAAACTTTCAGAGCATTATTTATAATAGTCCTTTTTATGAGCAATTAATTACAGCTTGGTTAAACTATGGTATCAACGACCCAGTTACTGCTGTTGATTTGTTATTTGGTTCAGAAAGTTGGATACCTGATTCAGCATTATCAATTGTAGGTGGTTTTGTGTGGAAACAAATGAACCGTTATAGCAGGGAAGATGTAATGTTGCATATCGACACACTTTACCTTAACGGATGTTCAGGTAATAATAACGAAGTATCAAAGCGATTGGCTGGTTATAAACGAATGGCCATAGGTAAAAAGGCTCCTAACATTCAATGGTACGAAAATGGAGAATCAAAGGAACTATATGCATTGAAAGCCGATTCGGTGTATGTTGTTTTTTGGGCTGATTGGTGTGAACATTGCAAAAATATATTGCCTCCACTTTATGAGAATTTACTAAACAAACCTAATATAAAAGTAATTTGCATAAATCTTGATGAAGATGACAGTAGTACTAAATTAGGACAGAAACTAATGCCTAAGTGGTATCATTTGCAAGCTAAAGAGAAATGGGATAGCCAATGGGCTGAATCATATAATATTTTTGGAACACCAACTATATACTTACTTAACAAACGTATGGAAATTGTTTCAAGGGTGATTTAGTTGGTTACTAAAAACCTCCATCCGTCAGCATATCCTATGCCTTATTAATAGAAACTATAAAACCAATAAGCACCAGTTTTTTAAATAATATTAAGTACATTTGAAAGCCACTAAAAAAATCACATAATCAACGAATACATCATAATTAGAAAATGTACATAATACACACCAATATGTAGTAAAAAATGCACTTTGCAACATTTAGATAATGAAATAATAAATGTAATTTTACACATACCCATCTGTTGTAGCTAATTATGAGATTATACAACATTAAAAATTAATAAATGAAGAGAAGAAGTAATTATAATCTTTAGGATCAATTCCAAGCAGTTCTGTTACGAGTAGCTCATTAATTAATATTAAATAACAAAATGATGAATTACATCAGTAAATTGCACACAAATTGTATGCTTGTTTTATTAATCGTACTATCAAGCATTATCTTTAATTCTTGCTCTAAAGAGAGTGATAATGAACCAGAACCAGGACAAAGTCTAGGTATTGTTTCCATCCCTAATCTGCGAGACATGGGTGGTTACAAAACTGCAAATGGAGCCACTATTGCCAGAGGATTGGTATATCGTTCAAACCAACTCTACAACATTAGTACAAATGATATGCTTTTGCTTGCAAATCTCAATCTTAAGAATGACTTTGATTTGTGTACCGCCACAGAGCGAAATGACAAACCTGATGAGCTGCCTGTTGGTGTCAATAATGTTTGGCTGGATGTGTTGGCTGACGATCCAACTTCTGGACCGGCAAATCTGATATCACTCAGCAAAGTATCTGAAACAAAAAAGGCAGAACCCACAAAAACTGTCAATTCAAAAAAAGATATGTTTCCCATTGTTGGTATTGGCGCATTGTTAGCGAAATTCCATGCTTTTTACATGCTAATAATATTGTATCTGCCTCCCTTTTATTCATGATTATATCGTAATCAAAATTACGTCAGCAATATAAACTTATATGATATAACCCTGTTGGTGCAAGCAAATAAAAAAATCTGTTTACTGGCGAATTACATTTTTATAACTATATTTACAACACCAAACCTCAAAAATTTAGTATAGTTCTTTTATATATCGGTAGTATACATGTGCTAAAAGAGAGAACCTTTACACTATCTGTCTATAAATACTACTATTAAAAGATATCCTCATGAAGAAAATTCTTATCATTGATGACCAAAAAGATAATCTCATAAGTATAGAAGCAGTTATTGGTATTAATATAACTAATTGTAAGGTATTAACTGCATTATCTGGAAAACAAGGTATTAAACTAGCAAAAGAAGAACAGCCCGACACAATTCTTCTTGACATAATTATGCCAGAAATGGATGGCTATGAAGTTTGTAAACAACTAAAGGAAGATTTGTCAACAAAGCATATTCCTATTATTTTAATTAGTGCAGCTAAAATAGACTCGAAAAGCCGAGTAAATGGTCTTATTAGTGGAGCTGATGCGTTTTTATCAAAACCTATTGATACAGATGAATTTGTGGCTCAGGTTAATACTATGCTTAGAATAAAAAAAGCAGAGGATAAATTAAGGAATGAGACAGAAAAGCTAAGAAAAACGCTTGAAACATACCATGTTAAATTGGAGTCTGAAATTGAAAGTAGAATTAGCACAGAAACTTTATTGGAACATAGATACCAACAGATTTATCAATTTTCACCAGATTCAATTATTATCCATGATATGGATATGAATATACTGGATGCCAATAATAAAGCCACTGAAGAGTTTGGCTATTCCTTGGAAGAACTACTCGCAAAAAAGATATTTGAATTACATCCTGAGAGTGAACTGAACCATTCCGCCCAAGTGTTGGCAAGTATGAAGAAAAAAAAGATGCTTACGGTGGAGACTAAATTTGTGAGGAAAGACGGTTCAGTTTTTTCAGCCGAAATAACTCCATGCAAATATATGCTTGGAAACAAAGAGATAATTCATATTGTTATTCGAGACATCACTGAACGCAAGCAGGCAGAGGAACAGATCAAAGCAAAGAGTCTTTTCCTGGAAAGCCTGATTCAGCAATTACCGCTTCCCACCTTTGTGATGGATTCCAAAGGGTTCAATGTGATGGTGAATGAAGCATTTCTGAAGTTCTATGCTGTGCCAGACAAGGATATGGTCCTGGGAAGAAATGCGCTCACAGAGCCGGCGAACGTAAGCCATGGCGTGGTCAAGTACTTCAAGGAGGCTTTGAGTGGGAAAATCGTTGAAATGCCTGAATTAGAATTTGTTTCACCCTACGAGAATAAGAAAGTCATTACACGATGCAAATTGTTTCCCATATTGGACCCGACAGGTACGTTAACAAATGTAGTTGTAATGCAGGAAGATATCACCGAGCGTAAGCAGGTGGAAAGGGCATTAAAGGATAGCGAACAGAATTACAGAGTTTTATTCGATAATATTAGTGATGGAATCTTCGTTCTTGATGCTGAAACAATGAAAGTAGTAATTGCTAATAAAGCAATTGCAAAAATCTATGGATTCGATTCTGAAGACGATATTACTAATTTAAATCCAATTGATTTAATTTTACCGGAAGATAAGGAAGCTGTTTATAAGATCATTGCTGAAGATATGTTTGAAAATAATTTACAGCAAACAAATGAATTCCGCTCTCTTACCAAAGATGGGAGAGAAATATGGATAAGTGCAATCGGTGTCAAAACTGAATATCAAGGCAGATTGGCAGGTTTAATATCAATTAGAGGCATCACTGAGCTTAAGAACTATTCAAATATTGGCTTTGAGAAATTTATAAAAATTCCAGCTAGAGGCAAACCTAATAGTTCAATAACTCCTGAAATACACAATGCGCTAGAGCAAAAACTTAATGATTCACTTAACCCATTAAAAGGATATTGGCATGCTATATTCTGGTTAAATGAGACGATGAATGTTAATGTAACCTATCAAGCGCTTAGAAACTACATGATTAAACATTTCAAGACAAAACTTAAAGTTCCTAGGAAGTCTCATTACAAAAAAGATGAACAGGCTATTGAAGCCTTTTTTAAAACTGCCGAATGTACTGAGGCAATTTAGAATTAGTCTTGGTAAAAATAAGTATGATTCTCTGAACTTATATTTTCAGGATGAAAGTCGCTTTGGTTTGATGACCCATGTAGGGAGATGCCTAACCGCAAAGGGGGTAAAACCACTAGTCAAATATAAACATGCATTTAAAAACACATATTTATATGGTGCTTTTTCACCTATTGATGGCAACTCATTTGTGTATGAAATAGAAGGAACAACTAGTGAGATATTCTATGAATATATAAAACAACTTTCAGAACACAGACCATATGAATTAATGATTGTTGTTATTGATAATGCAGGATTTCATTCTTTGAAAGATTATGAAATACCTGACAACATAAGACTTGTAAGGATTCCGCCGTACTCTCCGGAATTAAACCCAAGTGAAAAAATGTGGGCATATATCAAGCAGTACTATAAAAACGAATTTTTCGAATCACTTACCGAAGTAAAACAATGGCTCTTTAATTTTATAAAAACAAAAATTAATTCTGACATCGTAAAATCAATTACCCACAATTTAAAATTTATTAATGCTTTTAACGCTAATGCCATATGACAATTGGTATTACTAATTTAAATCCAATTGATTTAATTTTACCGGAAGATAAGGAAGCTGTTTATAAGATCATTGCTGAAGATATGTTTGAAAATAATTTACAGCAAACAAATGAATTCCGCTCTCTTACCAAAGATGGGAGAGAAATATGGATAAGTGCAATCGGTGTCAAAACTGAATATCAAGGCAGATTGGCAGGTTTAATATCAATTAGAGGCATCACTGAGCTTAAGCTGGCAGAATTTGCTATAAATGAAAGGTTAAAGGAGTTGAACTGCCTTTATGGTATTTCTAAGATTATCGAAATTCCAGATCTATCGATAGAAGAAATTTTCCGTAAAGTTATTAGCCTGGTTCCTACTTCCTGGCAATATCCCGAAATTACTGTTTGCCGGATTATCACAGATGGAATTGAATACAAAAAACTAACCTTCAAGAAAACTGACTGGATGCAAAGCAGTAATATCAAAGTTGATGGAAAGACTGTAGGTATTATCGAAATTTGTTATCTGGAAAAAATGCCTGATATTGATGAAGGACCTTTCCTTAAAGAAGAAAGATTGGTCATTGATGCTGTAGCTGAACGCATAGGTTACGTTATAGAGCGTAAGCAGGCGGAGAATATGCTACGGGATGCTTATGCAAGGCACTCCGCAATGATAGAAAATATCGGTGATGTTATTACCATTGTGGGAGCTGATGGCATAACGAAATATCAAAGTCCAAATATTGAGAAATGGTTTGGATGGAAGCCTGAGGATCTTATCGGTACAAACGGCTGGGACAAGATACATCCTGAAGATATTGAAAGGATTCAGAAAGGATTCAGTAAAATACTTAAAAAAGAAACTGCCTCGATAGTTGAATACCGATTCAAATGTAAAGATGGTAATTACAAATGGATAGAACTTTCTGTCGTTAACCGTATCAACGAGCATGCGATCAATGGTGTGCTACTCAATTACCATGATATCACCGAACGTAAACGTACAGAGCAAGTTCAAAAAGTATTATACAATATTTCCAATGCAGTAATAACAACTGTAAACCTTGAATATTTAATTATTCTTATTCAAAAAGAACTTGAAAAAATTATTGATACTTCAAATTTTTATATTGCTCTTTACGACGAAAAAATTGATATGTTTTCAATACCTTACCTTGCTGATGAGAAGGAAGATTTAAGGTCTTTTCCAGCAGGCAAATCATTCACTAATTATGTACTAAAAACTCAGAAATCCTTGCTTGCCAACAAGCAAAAAGTAAATGAACTGATAAAATCCGGGGATATTGAACGCATAGGAACAGCTTCAAAAGTATGGCTGGGTGTGCCTCTATCTATTGCAGGAAAACCAATTGGAGTTATTGCTGTTCAAAGTTATACTGATGAAAATGCATTTGATGAATCAGATAAGGAAATACTTGAATTTGTTTCCCATCAGGTAAGTATTTCTATAGAAAGGAAGAAACACGAAGATGAATTGATAGAAGCTCTTAAAAAAGCAACAGAATCTGATAGGTTAAAATCAGCATTTCTCACAAATATGAGCCACGAAATCAGAACACCCATGAATGGAATTCTTGGTTTTTCCAGCTTATTAAAACAACCTGATCTTAGCAGTAAAAAGCAACAAGAATACATCCAAATCATCGAAAAAGGTGGAGCACGAATGCTTAATATTATCGATAATATTGTTAGTATTTCAAAAATAGAATCAGGTCAGATGGAAGTTAATATCGGGGAATTAAATATCAATGAGCAAATCGAATTCCTTTATACTTTCTTTAAACCCGAAGTTGAAGAAAAAGGTTTGCAGTTTTCATCAGAAGTTTCTTTACCATCTAAAAAAGCCATCCTGAAAACCGATGGTCAAAAAGTTTATACCATACTAGCAAATCTTTTGAAAAATGCAATTAAATACACCAAAAAGGGTTACATAGAATTTGGGTATACTCAAAACAAAAATACACTTGTCTTTTACATAAAAGATTCAGGGATAGGCATTCCATTTAATAGGCAGGAAGTCATCTTTGAGCGGTTTATTCAAGCTGATATTGAAGATAAAATGGCATATCAGGGAGCAGGTCTCGGCTTGTCTATTTCAAAAGCTTATGTAGAAATGCTGGGTGGAAAAATTTGGGTGGAAAGTGAAGAAGAAAATCTGCCAGCCAGCAAGAAAGGAGGAAGTACATTTTATTTTACCATTCCATATAAGCCTTTATCAAGGAAAGAAGATATCGCCAAAAATGAAATTTTGCATTCCAATGATGTAACTCCAATCGACAAGTATAGTATATTAATTGTTGAAGACGATGAAACTTCGGCAGAATTTATTTAGCTTATTTTAAGAGGATCAGAACACGAAATTGTTATAACGATAACAGGAGAAGATGCTGTGGAAGTATGTCTCAATAATCCAGACATCGATTTAGTACTTATGGATATTAAATTGCCTACGATAGATGGCTACGAAGCCACAAGGCAAATTCGAAAGTTTAACAAAGACGTAATCATCATAGCACAAACAGCTTATGCTTTAGAAGGCGACAGAGAAAAAGCTATTGCTGCCGGCTGCAACGATTATATTTCAAAGCCCATAAAAAAGGATGAATTATTGGAGAAAATTAGTAAAATATTACTCTAATGGAAAATAAAAACGAACAACGAAAACAACTCGAAGAGAAACTCATAGCAAAGGCTACGAAAGACGAGACTTTTAGAAAGAATCTTTTGACATCTCCCAGAGAAACTCTGGAAACGGAACTTGGGATTAATATCCCAGATGCCGTTAATATTAAGGTACTGGAAGAAGATCAAAACTCGTTCTATTTGGTTCTCCCCCCGATAATCGATCCCGAAACTGAAGATGAACTTTCCGAGGCAGAACTTGAAATGGTTTCAGGAGGTTGGGGAGAACCAGGGGGAATGTCCGCGGATTGTACTAATGAAGGTTGTACCGTTTATCCAGCATGCCAAGGGGGATCTTTCTCCAATTAGATAACCGTTACCCGTTCTTATTTAAGGGGAGATTTTTAAATTCCCGGAGCAGCAGCTCATTATTCAGGCTAAATTATGAAGAATAGTAAGTGCAAAAGATGCATATAATATTACAAGATTCTATGATGGGTTAGTAGAAACCAAAAAGGTGAAGATTTAACAGCGCAGTTTGGTGTTTAGTTGTTATAAAAAGTGTTTTGTCATTTTTTATGAATTAAGCAGGCTAAATGGTGCTAATTTTTTAATCATTAGTTTAAAGTCATAGTTTCTCTTCCTAGTTTCATTTACTATATTTTGAAAAACCCTTAATACCAATTTGATAACAGAATGCGCTTTTTAAATCAATAGATTTTTTGTTTTGGCGAATTGGAAAATATTTCCCTTGTAAGTTTTCCCCTACAAAAAAATCAGCATTCCCCTACAAGTATTTAGTATTTACCCTACAAGCATATTACTTAAATATCAGCATTTTTGTAGAGAATTAAAATTTTTGTTACTACTCAGCAGCCAATAATTCTTGATTAGCTAAGTTTGTAAGTACATTAAAAACATCTTGTCCATTTTTAATCGTTGTATCAACAACGGATCTTATTACAGCAAAATGTTGTGCAAATTCGTAAGATTTGAATTGATTTGAGATTTTCATCTTCACTTTTATGTTTCTTATCCCTCTTTCTGAGGCATTATTGTCTGGAGGAACTTCTTTATAATATAGAAAAGTGAAAATAGCATCACGCCTTTTTATCAGTCGATTAACAAATGTTCTCTCTTTTTGATGCATACGCAAAGTGTCAACCTCAAGAAGTTTTGTTAATTTTTCTTCAAAGTATTTTGTTTTTAAATTTCCAACACAATAATTATTGATTTGCATTTGCTTTTTATAACTCAGGGTTTCTTTAAAAAGTAGTTTCAATTGGCTTGCCCATTTACTGTCAAAAACTTCTTCAAATTTTGTCAATTCTCTTAATAAATGAGCTAAACATAATTGTTTAGCCAGAGTTTCAACTTTCAATTGTGCTGCTAGGCTGTCCGAAACATAAACAGATTGTGGAAATCCATTTGAAAAACTATCTATAATTGTTTGATAACCTCGGCTATATGACGCCTTGATAAATGTTAAAAAATCATTCTGAAATATCCAAAACCATGCTTTTTCTTTGTTAATGTGAGCTCCCGTTTCGTCACCACCAACATATTTCGCTACTGACAATCTTTGTCTAATTTCTTCATACATTGGCAGTGCTTTTGTGCTCATTGAAGATAGAATATTAAATATGCTTCCTTCACTTATTGGCAAATTAGCAAAATCCTTTAAAAACTTCTTCAATCTATTAGAGGGGATGTATTGATAAATTGACAAATATGTTATTAAAGATTGGACGTTTTCTCCATACTGAATATTGGCTCTTAATCTTTTGGGCATTTCTCCTACTGTTGAATTCCCGCATTGTTTACAGCTGCATTCATAAGCCCTGTGTTCTATGTATTTAGGAGATATTGGTGGTATTACTATTTCTTGACGGCGAGTTAAGAGCTTCTCTGTTGATTTATCAAATGAAGCACCACACTTTTTGCAATAACTTGGTTTATGATTAATTATCTCATCAGGATTAGTGCTCATTTTTAAAGAACTGCCCTTATGCCCCTTTTGTCCACCACTTGATTTATTGGATTTTTCTCTTGAATTATATACCTTGCTTCGGGTATAATCTTGTGAACTTGGTGTTGAACTGGTAGTGCTTTTTCTGCCGCTTTTAAGAAGCATAATCTCTGTACGAAGTTCATCAATTTGTCTTGATTGAGTTTTAATTATTTGTTTAAACTCATTATATTCTCGTAGCGGTATGGTAACTGTCTTTTCGATTTCACAAAGTAAAATAACAAAACATGAACTTTCTAAAAAATAGTTTTTAATTATTCACATTTATTTGTTAATTTCGCTGCTGAGTAGTAACAAATTTTTACAAGTGAGAATATTAATAGCTGATGATTCGGAATATATACTGGAAAGGTTGTAGCAAATGATAAACCTGGTAGAGCAGGTTGAATTGGTTGACGTTTATCATAATGGAACAGATGCCCTTAATACCATTCATAAGCTAAAACCAAATATGGCCATCCTCGATAATAAAATGCCAAATTTAAAAGGAGTAGATGTCATCCGGGAAATCAGAAAAGAAAATCATACGATGAATATGATGATGCTAACTTTGTTTATGAGTTAAAGAATGAAAAATATGCAATTATTATCCATGGTTTGTTATTGGATAATATTTATGATCAAATAATTTATTCTACAATTTAATTTAATTTAAATCAAAATCTATGAAAAATGTTTTTATTGCAGTGTCCATGTTAATTTTTTTTACCATGAACAGTACTGCACAAGAGTAC
>Ga0222699_1000179_pt1 | contig 29486 bp, 25 predicted proteins | sample AntAcemetage1452_FD_179824 | JGI IMG/M metagenome (GOLD analysis project Ga0222699, IMG submission 179824) | Saline water microbial communities from Ace Lake, Antarctica - #1452 | ecosystem: Environmental > Aquatic > Non-marine Saline and Alkaline > Saline | place: Antarctica: Ace Lake...
AGGAATCGCGAATTAATTTTGGTGAACTCGTAAAAAGCTCTGTTATGCCGACACAGTGGTTTAATTTCTTCCTATAATTTTAAAATCTTTGCGCCTTTGCGCCTTTGCGTGAGGCTTTTGTTTCAGGTTAAGGGATATGCAATTAGAAAAAATAGATAATTACACATGGAAGCTCCCCAGAACGGGAGCCATGCGTGTGCCCGGCATTATTTACGCAGATGAATCAATGATTCAGGATCCAGGCCAGGAAGAGCCTTTAAAACAGGTGGCAAATGTTGCGACTCTTCCGGGAATTATTAAAGCATCGCTTGCCATGCCTGATATGCACTGGGGGTATGGATTCCCTATAGGCGGAGTTGCTGCTTTTGACTGGGAATCAGGCATTATATCACCCGGAGGAGTCGGTTATGATATAAACTGCGGTGTCCGGCTGGCAGGAACAGCGCTTGTTGAAAAGGATGTAAGGCCAAAACTTGATGAGCTGATTAATGCCATTTTTCAGAATATTCCATCTGGTGTAGGTTCTACAGGTTCAATAAAGCTGTCCATTGATGAAGAAAAAAAAGTTCTTAAACAAGGTTCCAAATGGGCTGTAAATCATGGTTTTGGAGTTGATTCAGATATAGAATACACAGAAGACAGGGGGTGCATGCTTAATGCAGATCCTGACCTGATCAGTAAAAAGGCCATGGAAAGAGGCCGAAAGCAGCTTGGTACTCTGGGTTCAGGAAATCATTTTGTGGAAATAGGTGTGGTTGAAACCATTTACAATCAAAAGGCTGCCGGCATATTCGGACTCTTTGAGGGTCAGGTAACCCTGATGCTCCACTCTGGTTCAAGAGGGTTTGGATACCAGGTCTGCGATGATTTTTTAGCTGAAATGGCAAAACATGTCGGTAAACTCGGCTTTGACATACCCGACAGGCAGCTTTCCTGCGCCATGATACAATCAAAACAGGGCATGAATTATTTCAATGCAATGGCATGTGCCGCAAACTATGCCTGGGCAAACAGACAGATTTTAATGCACAGATCTCGCGAGGCTTTTTCAAGGGTATTAGGCATAGGGCCAAATGAACTGTCCATGAATCTTGTATATGATGTCTGCCACAATATAGCAAAAAAAGAGAGCCATATCATAGATGGGAAAAAACAAATGGTATGTGTTCACAGAAAAGGAGCAACAAGATCCTTTCCACCCGGCCATAATGCTTTATGCGATGCGTATCGCTCTGTTGGACAGCCCGTAATTATTCCCGGTGATATGGGAACAGCCTCTTATGTTCTTGTTGGAACACAAAAGGCCATGGAAAAAACCTTTGGCTCAACATGTCATGGAGCCGGACGGGTTCTCAGTAGAAATGCGGCAAAAAAAGCAAGTAAAGGCAGAGCAATACAGCGTGAGCTGGAAGACAGAGGAATACTTGTCAGGTGGACAGGCAGATCAACCCTTGCAGAAGAAATGCCGGATGCATACAAGGATATTTCACAGGTAATTAATGTGGTTCACGGGGCTGGAATTTCAAAAAAAGTGGCAAAACTAAAACCAATGGCAGTTCTTAAGGGGTGATATTATAATATGGATTTATTTCAGGCAATAATACTTGGCACAGTTCAGGGTCTGACTGAATTCCTGCCTGTCAGCAGTTCAGGGCATCTGGTAATTTTTCAGCATATTTTCGGACTAAAGGACCCCGAACTTTTTTTTGATATCAGCGTGCATGTCGGCACACTTGTGGCCATAATAATTTTTTTCCGGGGAGAAATAAAGAGCATAATAGCTTCTTTAATTAACCTTACTGTACTTGCATTTAAAAGAAAAGTTTCTTTCAGAGATATTTATAAAGATAAACACGCAAAGCTTGCTATACTTATAGTTATCGGCTCTGTTCCAACAGCTGTTATAGGTCTTTTGTTTAACAGGATTGCTGATAAACTTTTTTCCTCTGTGGTTATTGCAGGTTTTATGCTTATTATAACTGGGCTGATTTTGTGGGGGACACGATGGGTTAAAAATGACAGCAAAACCATTGCTGATTTTTCGCTGAAAAACGCATTGTTTATAGGGTTTATACAGGGAATGGCCATAATACCCGGAATCTCCAGATCAGGTTCAACTATTGCCGCAGCGCTCTTTTCAGGAATAAACCGTGAAACAGCCGCCAGATACTCTTTTCTGCTGTCAATACCTGCTATTGCAGGAGCTTCAGCCATCAGTATGAACAACTTGTCCGGCCAGACTCTTATTCCCTTGAAAATTACACTCATAGGCGCATTGACTTCATGTATTGTTGGATATGGCGCACTGAAACTGCTGATTAAAATAGTCAAACATGGACATTTATATATGTTTGCGCCATACTGCTGGATTATAGGAATTTTAGCTTTAATTTTATGATGCTAAAAAAAGGAGACTGTCATGAATCCTGAAATGTTCAGAGAATATGATATTCGTGGAATTACCGGCAAAGATTTGAACGAAGACGATGTTATGCTTATTGGAAAAGGGGTCGGCACTTTTCTCAAGGAACGGGGCCGTGTTAACCTCAGCGTAGGCAGGGACTGCCGTTTGACTTCAGACCTTTATTCCGAAAAAATAATCCAGGGTTTAATGTCAACTGGATGCAATGTGGTTGATATCGGCTTATGCCCTACTCCGGTATTTTATTTTTCAATCAAGCATCTTGCCCTGGAAGGCGGCGTGATGGTTACTGCCAGCCATAACCCTAAGGAATATAACGGATTTAAGCTTTGCATTGATTCAGACTCAATACATGGAAAAGATATCCAGAAGATACTCGCCATAATAAATAACAGGTCTTTTGCTCAGGGTAATGGTTCTCTCTCAACAGCAGACGTGATTCCTCATTATAAAGAATATCTTTTAAAAAACATAAATATACCAGGAAAAATCAAGGTTGGTATTGATGCCGGCAACGGCACTGCAGGAGTGATTGCCGTGCCTGTATTAAAAAATCTCGGGTGCGAGGTGTATGATATTTTCTGTGACATGGATGGCACCTTTCCAAATCATGAGGCTGATCCAACAGTGGCAAAAAACATGAAAGACCTTATTGCACTTGTCAAAGACAAAAACCTTGATCTGGGGATAGGTTATGATGGAGACGGCGATCGTATCGGCGTAGTTGATGAAAAAGGAAATATGATCTTTGGTGATCAGCTTATGATAATTTTTTCAAGGGAAATCCTGTCAAGAAAACCAGGCTCAACATTTATATCAGAAGTAAAATGTTCAAAAACAATGTATGATGATATAGAAAAACACGGCGGTCGGGCAATTATGTGGAAAACAGGACATTCTCTTATAAAAAAGAAAATGAAGGAAGAAAAAGCCGAACTCGCAGGCGAGATGAGCGGTCATATGTTTTTTTCCGACAGATATTTAGGTTTTGACGATGCAACATATGCGTCCTGCAGGCTTATTGAAATACTTGCAGGCAGCAAAAAAAAGATATCAGAACTCCTCTCTGATATCCCCAAAACCTATGCCACTCCTGAAATAAGGGTTGAATGCCCTGATAATAAAAAATTCAGTGTGGTTAAAAAGGTTACCGAACATTTTCGTGAAAAGTACAATATCATAGATATCGACGGTGTTCGCGTACTGTTTGACGACGGCTGGGGTCTTGTACGCGCATCAAATACCCAGCCTGCCCTTGTGCTTCGTTTTGAAGCAATGTCTGAAAAAAGACTTTCAGAAATAAGAAATCTTATCGAATCTGTGCTGGCTGACATTCAAAAGACAGGTTAATGAATAAGTTAAATAAGAAAATTTTCGGCATTCTGTTCTTTTCAATATTTGCCACAGTTACAGGTGTTGGAATCGTAGTTCCTCTGCTTCCGGTTTATGCACATGATCTTGGAGCCAGCGGAATATATATAGCCCTGATATTCGCTTCATTTTCTATCTCAAGAAGCGTCTTTCTGCCATATTTCGGCAGGCTTTCAGATAGAAAAGGACGCAAACCATTTATTGTCGCCGGCCTCTTTTCCTACAGCCTTATTTCGTTTGGCTTCCTGTTTGCAGATAATGTCCAGTCTCTTATAATAATAAGATTTTTTCATGGTATCTCATCTGCCATGATGATGCCGGTTGTTCTTGCCTATATAGGTGATATAACCCCGAAAGGCAGGGAAGGCTTCACTATGGGTCTTTTTAATATGGCTATGTTTTTAGGTCTAAGCCTCGGGCCTGTTGCAGGCGGACTGATAAAAGACAGGTTTAATCTGAATGCCTCATTTATCTGCATGGGTATGCTCGCATTTATCGGCTTTCTTTTATCTTACTGTCTGCTTCCCCCCCAAAGTTCTGAAACAATCATACACATCAAAAAACAGCCGGAAACATGGAAACATTTAGTAAAAGAAAGAAGTGTTGCAGCGCTTTTCATTTTCAGGTTTTCTTATGCAGCCTGTATCGGAATTATATGGAGTTTTCTGCCTGTTTTTGCAGACACAAAATTCTCACTGTCCAGTTCACTCATAGGAATTCTTGCCATGACAGGAATTTTTGTCAGCGGGTTACTGCATATTCCCATGGGCTATTTATCGGACAGGCTGAACAAAAAAATTATGGTTTTGAGCGGAGGTTTGATAGCAGGCTGTGCGCTTTTTTCCTTTGTATGGGCAAAGGGTTTTAACGGCCTTCTTTTAGCAAATGTTTTTTTTGGAATTGGAGGAGGTTTGTCAATGTCTGCTCTAATGGCCATGGCTGTATTAAAGGGCAGTAAAACCAGAGCAATGGGTTCAATTATGGGACTCATGGCAATGGCTCACAGTATGGGAATGATGACAGGCTCCATATTCGCCGGTCTGATGATGGATGCTTTCAATCTGAGGCATGCCTTTTTATTTGGCTCCATTATAATGCTTTTAGGAAGCGTTCTATTCTTTATTTTTACCTATAAAAAGAAAATAGAAGTTTCTTCAATAATAACTCAGGAAGGATAAACGGTAAGGGAAATATTTTGCAAAGGTATCAGATAAACAGAATCTGACTTAATGCCTTGTAAAATTTAATCTTTTGTGTTATGCAAAACGAAACTGCTGGCAAATACTAAGAAATAAATACATCCCTGCAGGGAATTAATTTACGAGGAAATATATTATATGTCGGAAAAATATCCTGAATGCCCGTTATACAACCCTTTAAACTGTAAAGAGTATTATAATCCCAAGATCTGTGCATTTGTGAGAAAAGACAAGATCTGCCTTAAAAAAAAGAAACCTAAAGCAAAACCCAAGCCAAAGGCTAAAGAATAGATCTATATGCTGTTAATACTTCTTTTAACTGAAAGTTTTTTCAAGGGTCTCTATTTTTCAGGCATGTCCAGCCTTGCCTGAAAGTTGTGCTGGATTTATTCCCATTTTCTTCATAGCCTCTTCCCATCGAAACTCGACCGGCAATTCAAAAATGATTTTCTCAGAAACCGGGCATGTCAGCCATACATTTGCCTTTATTTCTGATTCAAGCTGGTCTTTGCCCCAGCCGGCGCATCCTATGCTTACAATAAAAGATTCAGGCCCCCTGCCAATTGCTATTGCATCTAAGATATCCCTGCTGTTACTCATAGCAAGATCAGGTGTAACGATAAGACACCCCTCCCAGTTAAATGGGGGGCCATGTAGAATAAAAATTTCACCGACATGAACAGGTCCGCCAATATATATCGGTATTGATTCAGTCTCCGGAATATATTCTATTCCAAGCTCATCAAAAATATCCTTTCCTGATATTTTAGGATGAGGGCGATTTATAACAATACCGACTGCGCCTTCACTGGTATGCTCGGAAATACAGGTAACTGTCTGGAAAAAACCTGGATCTGTCATAGCCGGCATGGCTATAAGAAATTGTCCCTTAAAAAAACCCTGATAATTATCTTCCATAATCTCCTCACTTCACAAGACCCGGCAGCAAAGCTTTTCAACTTTTGTTTTCAATTCTGATTCGATTCTATCCCTGACTGTTGAAATTTTCGCCATATTTTTACCTTCTTTAAAATAAAAACTATGGCCCATAGCGGATATTTTACGACACAAACTATCCTTGCAATACGTTTATTTCGACAGCCCTTATAGCATCAGCGGCAGAACTTGTTATACCGCCTGTATAGCCTGAACCTTCGCCTATCGGATACAAATTTTTGATATTTACTGATTCAAATTTTTCATTGCGTTTAATCCGTACAGAAGATGAAGTTCTTGTTTCAGCACCTAACAATATCGCATGATTTGAAACAAATAAAGGAACTTCTTCTTTCCATTTATTAAATGCGGCCAACAACTCCTCGACCACAAATGCTGGAAAAATGTCTTTCATATCAGCAGGAACGGCCCCCATCTTATACGAATTTTTATTTAAGCCCGCAGAGCTGCTCTCACCTAAAAAATCCATCAAATTTTGCGCAGGGACTTCCCATTTTCCTCCTCCTGCGTTAAAGGCCTTTTGCTCAATATGCTTTTGAAACTCTAAGCCAGCCAATGGGCTGGTTGATTTATAATCATCCGCATGACAGCTTACAACCAGCGCTGCATTTGAAAATGCTGATGATCTGCGTGAGTAGCTCATGCCGTTTAAAACCAGCAGGCCCTGTTCAGATGAAGCATTAATCACCTCGCCTCCTGGGCACATGCAGAATGTATAAACCCCTCTCCTGATTTTTCGATTGGTATAATTTAAAGAATAGGTTGCGGCGCCTAAACCTTTAAGATCATCATATTTATCGCCATATCGCATAAGATTAATAGTTTCAACAGGATGCTCGATTCTCACACCAACAGAAATCGGCCTCTGCTCAATAGCAACGCCTTTTTTATGCATCATCTCAAAGGTATCACGCGCAGAATGTCCCAGGGCAATATAGATACTTGAAGAAAGACATTCCTTCTCTCCATTTATTATAATACCCGAGGCCTTACCCTTCGATATCAGGATGTCCGTCATTTTTGAGCCATAATATATCTCACCACCTCTCTCGAGGATATAGCTCCTTATATTACGAACTATTACGCACAACACATCAGTCCCCAAATGGGGCTTGCTGATGTACCCTATTTCTTCAGGTGCACCAAATTTAATAAAAGTCTTCAACACCCTGTTTACATAACTCGAATTATTCTCTCTCCTTGAAAACAGCTTCCCGTCCGAGTATGAACCAGCGCCGCCTTCACCAAATTGAATATTTGATTCAGGGTTTATCTCCCTTTCTTTTATAAATCTTTGAACATCAACGGAGCGTTCTTCTATCTTTTTACCTCTTTCAAATATTAATGGTTTAAACCCATAATCAATAAGTTCAATAGCAGCAAACATGCCGGCCGGACCAAAACCTACTATGACAGGCCTGTCTTTAATGCTGACTGTTTTCCTGTTTGCTTTTATTGGTTCGCTGTAAACAGGGAAGTTGGTAATTTGCAAATCGCTAAGTATTATCTCCAAAGGAATACTCCTGTCTCTAACGCAAGCCTGCCCCTGATACAGATCCGGGCTTAGCCGCCAAGAACCGGGAAAAGCTGTTTGAGGCCGTTGGCAATAAACTCCACGCCCACTGCGGCCATGATAAGGCCCATTAGCCTGGTTACCACATTGATGCCTGTTTTGCCAAGCAAACGGGCAATAGCGGGGGCCATTCGGAACAAAAGGAAGGTCAGACATACCATGAGCACTATTACACCGAGCAGATAAAGATAATGTGTAAAAGATGTATAGCGCTGGGCGTATAGAATAACAGTACTGACCGCCCCGGGCCCAGCCAGGAGCGGGGTGCCCAGGGGTACCACGGCAACACTGTCGCTCTCAGCCGAGTCGAGTTCCTCCTCTTTTGTTTGCTTGACACGGCTCATCCTGGCGTGCAGCATGGCGATAGCCATAAGCAAAATCAGGATACCGCCGCCGACCTGGAAGGAACCCACCGATATCCCGAAAAAACGAAGGATAGCGTCGCCGCTGAACAGCACAACAATAAAAATTATTCCCATGGAGATAGAAGCCATAAAGCCGTTTTTGTTGCGGACCCCTTTATCCTGATCCGCTGTCATATTAATGAAGACCGGTATGGCTCCCACCGGGTTGACAATGGCCAGCAGGGCGGCAAAAAATTTGAGGTATTCGCTTATACTTCCTGTTTCCATATATAAAGCCTTTTTTTTCTTAACCAGTCATAATTGTTGAAACGCCTGTTTCCCTTTGAGCGACAATTATTTTGCTTAAACCGCTCATATCTTCCCTGTAAAGCCATGATGTTTTGAGACCTTGGAAAAAGGAATTATACTGTTTTAATGTATTAAACGGGGTCATCCCGGCACAAAAATTGTTGTCATCACTATCTATTGTGTGTTATATTACTCAAGTATGATTTGTAAACAACCTCATTAGCAGTAAATCCTGGAACATATTCAGCCGCTTTATTTCAGTATGTTATAATTCTGTTTTTGTCCACAAAAGATAAACTATCATACAAATTTTCAACAATGCTTTCAAAAAAATCTTTTTTCTAAATGCATAAAACAGTCCTCACACTCTTTTTTGGAGTACTTGAGGAGTGCTTGAGTTAGATTAGAGAGATGGTTGCTGTGACCTGGGGAGGGTAAATATTACCATGGGGATTTATAGAAAATTTGTAACTATTCAGCCGCAGATTTACACAGACTTGTCCGCCTTTGGAGGATGACCGCAGACAGTTTTAAATACAGTAACTATTTAGGCACAGAGGGGCAAAGGCACAGTGGCACAAAGCAAAATAAAAACATATAGAGATTTGCAGGTCTGGCAAAAATGATACCCCTCTGTGCCTGATTAATTACAAACCCAGATAGAAATTTTTATGAACCTGTATTATTTGAAAAGAGACGAATTCGATAAGTTATCTGAATTAAGCCGAGAGATAGAACGAATGCTTAGCAGCTTAGAGACCTTTGAAAAATGTTCAATTTTGCTCAAGTTCAAGGAAGGCGACCAATTTTAAACGTAGGAATACATTGAGTATTGCGAGGCTTAAAATTTGAGCCTGACGCAGTAATTGGGCAAAAGGGGAGGTTTTGCAAAGGTCTCGCTTAATCAGGAAGTTAAGCGGCAAACAGGCAAGACAACTATGCGCCTCTGTGCCCTTGCCCCTCTGAGCCTGAGTGGTTATAAAACTTGTATATGATAATAAAAGAAAAAATATCAGTGATGATCAGCGTAGATCGGCGGCTGAATAGTTACATATATATTTAAATGGATTTTTGCCTGATCAGAGAATTTCCGGTCATTGCTTCTGGCTTATCAATGTCCAGAATATTCAAGATCGTAGGGGCGACATCTGAAAGCATTCCTGGTTTCAACTCTATGTTCTTGTGATTATTGGTGACTAATATACAAGGAACAGGATTTAGTGTATGGGCGGTATGGACATGGTTGTTTTTATTTATCATTTCTTCTGCATTTCCGTGATCTGCGATAATTAAAAGAGTGCCGTCCTGGAGTTTCATTTCATCGACTATTTTTTTTACACACTCATCAACTGTTTCGCAGGCCTTGATTGCAGCTTCAAGGATTCCTGTATGCCCCACCATGTCCATATTGGCAAAATTCAGGATAATTAGATTATAGTTATGTGACTTTAAACGCGAAATAACTTCTTTGGTTACAAGAGGAGCGCTCATTTCTGGTTTTAAATCATAGGTCGGCACCTCACGTGGCGAGGGAATAACGCATCTATCCTCAAGCGGAAAAGGTTTTTCTTCGCCGCCATTGAAAAAATAGGTTACATGGGCATATTTCTCTGTTTCCGCAATTCTAAGTTGTGTCAATCCCTGCTCGCTTACCACCTGTCCCAGAATTTTATCCAGATGAACAGGCGGAAAGGCAACAGGCAGATTGAATTTTTTATTATATAAGGTCATGCAGACATATTCGCAAAGTTCTGGAAAAGGTTTTCTTTTAAAGGAATTAAAGGCAGGATCTGTAAAAGCCTGTGTTATTTGTCTGGCACGGTCAGAGCGAAAGTTGAAAAATATAATTCCATCCCCATTTTTTATAATACCTGGTGCCTTGTCATTTTTATCTGTAATTATGATTGGGCGGATAAATTCATCAACTTCTTTTCGCATATAGGCATTTTTTACTGCTTCTACCGGATCTTTTTCTTTTGTTCCCTGACCCAGCGTATAAAGACGAAAAGCTTCTTCTATACGTTTCCATCTACTGTCCCTGTCCATGGCGTAAAAACGGCCGCAGATGCTTGCGATTGAACCAAAGTTGATAGATGTTATATAATCTTGAAGATTTTGAATATATCCTGATCCACTGTCAGAAAGAGTATCTCTGCCATCTGTTATTGCATGTATGTATACACTGCTGACTCCCTTTTGTCTGGCCATGTTTAGCAGCGTAAAAAGATGATTAATGTGGCTGTGCACGCCTCCGTCTGAAACAAGCCCAATCATATGAAGAGAAGAGTTATTGGCCTTTACCTTAGACATTATGGATGTTAATGCCTGATTTTCATAAAATGATTTATTATTAATGGCATTGTTTATCTTTAACAAGTCCTGCAATACTATTCTGCCAGCTCCAATATTTAAATGACCTACTTCGGAATTACCCATAAATCCGCCTGGAAGTCCGACAGCTTCACCGGAACAAAGCAGGCTTGTATTAGGATATTCTTTTTTTAATCTGTCCAGGCATGGAGTTTTGGCGAGGTAAACAGCGTTTCCATAATGGCTGGGATTAATTCCCCATCCATCCAGAATCATCAACATGCAGGTTTTTTTATTTTTTGTCATAATATATTGTTCCTGCTTTTAGCATTTAACCAGGACAAGCCTGGTTTTTATGAATCTATAAATGTTTCAGTATTTATCCTTTTTGCATCAATCCACAGGCCTTCAATGTCGTAGAAACTGCGCAAAGGTTCATAAAAGATATGAATTATAACGTGTCCATAGTTAATCAAAACCCAGCGACCTTCTTTTACGCCCTCTATGCCCACGGGTTTTATTCCGTGTTTTTTGAGATCAGTCTTTATAAATTCGGCAATTGCCATAGCCTGGCGGTTTGAACTGGCGCTGCAAATGATAAAAAAATCTGCAATAGATGTAAGCCCTCGTAAATCAAGGACCACAGGATCGATAGATTTTTTTTCCAGGACTGCTTTAACATAAAGGCTAAGAGATTTATCAATATCATCAGTCATAAATAAAGGCCCTTTATTTTAATAAATTTTGCTACTGTTTCAGGAACTTGAGCTCTAACGCTGATTCCCTGATTTATAAGTTTACGGATTGTTGTTGATGAAATATTTACCGGAGTTATGTCAAGAAGAAAAACCGGCTGTTTTTCATTATGAACACAGCAAGATTGTTCGAATAAGCACTTGTAATTTAAAGATATTTTTCTAAGATATTTTTCAATTGTTTTTAGAACACCAGCTTTTTCAGCAGTTTCTGTTCCAAATCTTGTTATTACGATAAATGATGTAAGCATGAAAAGGTCTTTATAGGTTTTCCAGGTGTCTATTTCCAGAAAAGCGTCGAGTCCAAGGATAAGATAAAGCTGACTGTTTTCCGGTAATATGGATTTAAAATAATTTAGAGTATCAATTGTATAAGAAGTTCCTGAACGTTTTAGCTCAGCATCGGAAATAATGGTTGATTCCATAAGGTCAGGGCATGTTGCTAAAGCAAGTCGTATCATTTCCATACGGTCTTTTGCTTTGGCCAGATTTTTTTGTGTTTTATGCGGGGGAAGCGCAGATGGAATAATATAGGTTTTGTCTAATAAAAAACCTTTTTGTACTTCTTTAATAACTTTTAAATGCCCGTTGTGAATCGGATTAAATGTGCCGCCAAAAAGTCCTACTTGCATTATGGATCACCTGTCGAGACCATATAATTAACTCCGGTAATTTTATTTTGTCCTGAAAAGCCTGGTCTTTTAGGCCAGGTCAGAGACAGATGGCTATGCCTTGGATTGTTATGTTTAAAAAATAAACGTCCAACATCGAACCCTGGTCGCCTCTGGGGATAAGCTAAAGCATGGTCCTTTGGGCCATGATTCTTTACTTTCTTATCTGTCCGTCCCCGAAAACCACAAATTTAGTGGTAGTGAGCTCGTCCAAACCCATTGGTCCAAAAGCATGCAGTTTGGAAGTGCTGATGCCTATCTCGGCTCCTAACCCAAGCTGCCCTCCATCGTTGAAACGTGTTGAAGCATTTACAAGAACGACTGAAGAATCTACCTCGCGAACAAAGCGTCTGGCCCTGTTATAATCTGTTGTAACAATGCTTTCAGTATGGCTGGAGCCATACATTGCCATGTGCATGATTGCCTGATCCATATTATCTACAATTTTAACAGCGATAACAAGACCCAGATATTCGGCTGGCCAGTCATTTTTATTTGCTTTTAATGCTTCCGGCAGAATACGACAGGTTTCAGGACAACCCCTGATTTCTACGCCGACTTTCGCAAAGCTTTTTCCCATTAAAGGCAAAAATTTTCGGGCAATTGATTTGTGCACAAGCATTGTTTCCATTGCATTGCATACACCAGGCCGCTGGACTTTTGAATTAAAACAAATTTCTTCGGCCATTTTAAGATCTGCTCCTTCATCTACATATACGTGGCATACACCTTTATAGTGTTTTAACACAGGTATCTTAGAATTTTCTACAACAAAGCGTATTAAGCCTTCGCCTCCGCGCGGTATAATAAGATCAATATAGTCTTCCTGACTCAGCAGGGACTTTACGGCGATTCTGTCCCTTACGGGTACAACATTAACAGTTGCCTCGGGAAGGCCTGTTTCACGAAGAGCATCGGCAATAAGAGTGCCCAAGGCTTTATTTGAATGAAGTGCTTCTGACCCCCCGCGGAGTATCACGGCGTTTCCAGCCTTTAGACAAAGGCAGGCGGCATCAACAGTAACATTCGGTCTTGATTCATAAATTATACCAATAACTCCTAATGGTATGCGCATGCGCGCTACCTGAAGCCCGTTTGGTCTTATCAATGTTTTGCCTGTTGAACCAACAGGGTCATTTAACTGTATAACCTCATTGAGACCATCTGCCATTGATTTGATTGTTGAATCAGATACTGTAAGACGATCTATCATTGCATTTGAAAGTTTCTTCTTTTTTCCATAAGCAAGGTCTTTTTTGTTTTCATCTTTAATATATTGAGCGTTTTCCTGAAGTTTATCGGCAATTTTTTGCAGAGCTTTGTTTTTAATGGATGAAGGGCATTTTGCAATTTCCATTGAAGCAGATTTAGCTTGTTTTGACATTTTCAGAATTGTTGATTCAACAGACATTTTCTCCTCCTTGTTATATTTGCCTCTCAAAAAAACTTAATTACAGTTTTTGCCGGTTTTTGCAGCAGCTATAATTAATGAACTTGTAAAAAGTAAGATTTGTTCGCTCTATGAGCATTTTTGGGATTCAGATTAATCCCGGCTAAATTGCAAGAACTCGGGCTAACACCCTCAAACAGCTTGCAATTTTAACGCCTGGCTCAATCCGAATCTTTTTCCAAAACTGCTCAATGTCGCTTACAAATGACTTTTTACGAGGGCGTCATAATTAAATCATGAATCATTAATTCAAATTTTACACCCTTAATTTTTAGCAACATCAAGGCAGTAAAGGAGCTGAATTCAATTTTTAAAGTAAAACATGTAAACGGTTTCTTTAATCATAGGAAGTGACAGCCAGATTGTCTCTATGTATAACCTCATCATACGGCTTATGGCCGAGTTTCCCCAAAATTTTGTCTGACTTGAGACCCATTATTATACGTATATCTGCCGCACTGTAATTAACAAGACCTATGCCCAAAATTTTGCTGCCTGTTTTTTTGAATTCAACAGGTACTCCAACACCGAATTCTCCCTCCACCTTTACTATCCCGCCTGGAAGAAGGCTTTTACCTTTATTTAGAATTGCTTTTGCTGCACCATCATCAATTGTAATAGTTCCCTTGGGTTTTAAGTTAAAGGCAAGCCAGCATTTACGGCTGGCGAGTTTTTCTTTCTTAGGCAAAAAAAAAGTTCCATGTTTTTTACCAGAAAAAAGTTTTATAAGAATATCAGATTTTTTTCCACTGGCTATTACCATGGGAACTCCTGCTGCGGTTACCTTTTTTGCCGCCTTTATTTTTGTAAGCATCCCTCCGGTACCAAGAGTGCCTGGAATATTACTGGCTACCTGCTCAATATTTTTATTTATTGCAGAAATAACAGGAATTAGTTTGGCGTCTGAATTTATACGAGGATCCTTTGTATAAAGACCATCTATATCAGTAAGGTTGATTAAAATATCAGCGTCCATCAGCATGGTAATCATAGCCGCCAGATTATCATTATCTCCAAACTGAATTTCTTCTACTGAAACAGAATCATTTTCATTTATAATTGGAATAATGTGCCAGGACAACAGCGTGCATATAGTATTTCGCGCATTTAAATATCTTTTCCGGTTGCTAAGCCCTTCGCTGGTTAAAAGTATCTGAGCCACACTTTTACCGTATCGCGAAAAAGCTTTTTCATATTCCATTATGAGCCCGGCCTGTCCTACTGCGGCGATTGCCTGTCTTTTAGGGATTTCATTAGGCCTTTTGAGCAGGTTTAATTTTTTTCCTCCTAATGCCATTGCTCCTGAAGAAACCAGAATTATTTCAATCTTTCTGTCCATAAGGAGACATATTTGTTTGCTGATAGATCTGATGGCTTTTAAATTCAATCCCTTATCCTCGGTAAGAACACCACTGCCGATCTTGACAACAATTCGTTTTGCGTTATTAAAGCATTCCTTCATAATTTTATTCATCTTCGTTATTTAACAACTTAATAATTTGTAATATCAAATTGTTAATATTGTTTCCTGTAATAGCCGAGATCAATATAATATTCTTTTTCTTTACAGTAGATTGAAATATATCCGCTGTTTTTTCAGAACCAGGCAAATCCATTTTATTAAGAACAATTATCTGAGGTTTTTGCGCAAGGCTGTTGCTGTAAAGTTTGAGTTCCATGTTTATTGTATTATAAACATCAGCAGGATGTTCGATGTCTATAGAAGATATATCTATAAGATGAACAAGGATTCGAGTTCGTTCTATATGCTTGAGGAATTTGATACCCAGTCCAGCTCCCTTATGCGCCCCCTGGATTAAGCCGGGTATATCAGCGACAATAAAGGGTTCTCCATGGTCTGTTTGAACAACTCCGAGGCTGGGTGTCAGGGTAGTAAAAGGATAATTTCCTATTTTGGGGCGTGCAGAAGAAATAGAACTGATAAGGGTTGATTTCCCTGCATTAGGCAATCCGATTAAGCCTACATCTGCGAGAAATTTGAGTTCCAGTTTAAGGGTCAGGGTTTCACAGGGCTGACCTTTTTGAGCAAATCTTGGCGCTCTGTGTGTTGATGATTTAAACTTTGTGTTGCCCTGACCGCCCTGACCGCCTTTTGCGATTACAAATGGTTCATTGGGTTTGATAAAATCTTTTACAACTTTTCCTGTTACAGCATCGCTGACTATGGTCCCCACAGGAATTTTTACTACAAGATTATCACCACTTTTACCGAACTTTTTTTTGCCCTGGCCCGAACAGCCATTTTTTGCTTTAAGGTTTTTCTTATGCTGGAATTGATATAGAGTGCGCTTTTGTAATGATGCGACAAAGACAACATCACCGCCTTCGCCTCCATCTCCACCGTCAGGTCCACCGCGTGGGATAAATTTCTCTCGTCTAAAACTTACGCAACCATTGCCTCCATTACCTGATTGTACAGTAATGATAGCTTCATCAATAAATTTCACTGCTCATAAACACTTACTTTTTTACGAGTACGGTTCATCCTTTCGTAGGCAACAATACCGTCAATGGTAGCAAAAAGGGTGTAATCACCACCCATTCCTACATTATTTCCTGGATGAATTTTTGTTCCAAGCTGGCGTACTAAAATACTTCCGGCTCTTACCTTTTCACCACCATATCTTTTTATGCCGCGTCTTTGCGCGTTACTATCGCGGCCGTTTTTTGAACTGCCGCCTGCTTTTTTATGTGCCATTATTTCTACCCCTTAAATGCACCTGAAATTTTAGTCGGTTTTAATATTATCTATCATAATCGCAGTAAGCTGCTGGCGATGGCCTTGTTTTTTTCGATATCGTTTACGTTTCTTATATTTGAAAACGATTATTTTTCTTGCCTTTTCCTGTTGAATTATATGGCCATTAACAACCACATTATCAAGAAACGGTTGGCCAATATTTACATTCTCACCATCTGAAAACATAAGTACTTTATCAAAAGAAACAGAATTGCCAACATCTCCTGGAATTTTTTCAACCTTTAATAGTTCCCCTTCATTAATTCTATATTGTTTTCCGCCTGAAGCAAGTATAGCGTACATTTGATTTTACTCCCTTATCGATATTAAATTCTTAAATTTTGATGGCGTCGTAAAAAGTCCCATCTACTGTGTTGTAGTATTTTTTTCAGACCCTCTACGTACTATATGTATGCCTTCGATCCTGAGAAAAACACTACGGCTTGTATATGAACCTTTTTGCTTAGCCATCTGTAGTTAAATTCGTGACTTTTTACGCTATCATCAATATTAAACATTTGACTTATTATAGATTATTAAATTACTAAAACAATGACTTTCTCTTTAATTTAACCATTTTGTCAAGTAAAAAATTTTGTAATATCTTTACAAGGGGGTACTTGTGGATACTTTTCTTAAGCATGATGTTATCATTGTTGACAAGAAAGACACAATTTCAAGGCAGTTTAAGATTATTAATGAAGAACCTTTATTAATCTGGGTTAATAAGAAACTTTATAAAGTAATTATGCGAACACCTGGTGATGAACTCGCACATGCAGCCGGATTTTGCCTTTATAAAGAGCTTGTCAATATTCCCGACGATTTAATATCTCTGTCATTTAAAGATGACAAGCATGGCAATGCAGTTTCAATTTTTCTGAATAAATCAAGAACAGAGAAAATATCGTATCTTTTTAAGAGACACAATATAACTCAAGATATTTACGATGTCAGTGAAAATAACATTATGACAGATAAAACATCAGTCGATATTGAGCCGGCAATAGATTGTCTTGAAAAACTTTCTGATAAGCAGCCGTTACGTTTTAATACACATGCAGCTCATGCTGCCGTCCTGTACAACTCAAATTTTGAGTTGTTATCTCTTGCCGAGGATGTGGGCAGGCACAATGCTGTTGACAAGGCAGTTGGAAAGCTTTTTTTAAACAATACACTTAACAGCGCATATGCCATGGTCCTTTCTTCACGTATCAGTTATGAGCTTGTCCAAAAGGCTGCAAAGGCAAAAATTCCCGTTATACTTGCAGTCTCGCGCCCTACTTCCCTTGCGATAAAGCTTGCAACAAAATTAAACATGACCCTTGCATGTCTTGCCAAAAGTTCTGGATTATATATATTCTGTGGTGAGCACAGGTTTAAAATACAAAAAGGATTCATCAGTAAATGATGAATCCTTTTTGTTCGTATTATTAAGGTATTATTGTATTATAAACCCGAGACCTCTTCTTTTACTGAAACCGCAATCTTAAATAAAAGAGTTAATACCAAAAATCCTGTTGCATATATTCCAAGTGTAATTATTAATTCTGGTATTGTAGGCATATATTCTGTAACATGATGCATAGGGTTCGGCACAAAACCACCCGAGATCATTCCCATACCCTTGTCAATCCATGTTCCAATAAATACCGCTACACATGCAACAGCCAAAACGGCTTCGTTTTTCCTTGTTGTAGGAATTACAAGAAGAACAATTGCAGTTACCATCAGCGCAATTGATGACCACATCCATGGCACTAAGGCCGTATGTCCGTGAAGTCCAACAAAAAGGTACTTGATATGATCCATGTGGCTTGGAATTCTGCTATAGAAGACCACAAATACTTCACAAAGGAAGAAGAATAAATTAATAATAATTGCATATGAAACAATTTTTGCAAGGCTCTGAATTTGTTCGCGGCCTGGATCAAATTTTGTTACTTTCCTTATAATAAGGCACAAAAGGATCAAAAATGCTGGACCTGCGGCAAAAGCAGAAGCAAGAAATCTTGGTGCCAGTATTGCTGTCAGCCAGAAACCTCTTCCTGGAAGACCACAGTAAAGATATGCTGTTACTGTATGTATAAGAGGAGCCCATATAATGGAAACAATTGCCAGTGTTTTTACCCATGGCGCATATTTAACATTATTTCGTTCAGCCTCAAGAACATTCCAGCCAACTATAAGGTTTAACAGAAGATAACCATTCAGAACAATCATATCCCAGAAAAGTACGGAACCAGGCGTTGGATACAATATAACATTAAGAGCCCTCAATGGTTGGCCAAGGTCTGCAATAATAAACAGAAGACACATGACAACTGCGGCAATGGCTAAAAATTCACCTAAAATAGTAATCCTGCCAAAAGCTTTATAGTCATGGAAATAGTATGGCAGAACAACCATTACACCTCCTGCCGCCACACCAACTAAAAAGGTAAACTGAGCAATATAAAAACCCCATGAAACATCACGGCTCATACCTGTAATTCCAAGACCAAAACTAAGCTGCCACAGCCAGAAGCCAAAAGCAATGCCCATAACAACGAGCAGTCCTATAATTAACCCCCAGTATTTTTTACCACCCTTAGTAACTAATTCAAGCATAACCACCTCATACTATGTAGTAAATGGACGGCCCGGCGCCAAGCTCCGATTTACGACGAATTGTATAGTTATTTTTTAACAACTCTCTTACTTCAGAATCAGGATCGTAAAGGTCACCAAAAGCAAGAGCTCCATTTGAAGCTTCCACACAGGCAGGCATTTTTCCTACAGCAAGCCTTTCAGCACAAAAATTACATTTTTCTACGACACCCCTCATTCTTGTTGGAAAGTCCGGATTGATTTCTTCAATAAAAGAACGAGGGTCTCTGAAATTAAAGCTTCTTGATCCATAAGGGCATGCTGCCATACAGAATCTGCATCCTATACACCTGTGAAAGTCCATAAGAACAATACCATCATCACGTTTAAATGTAGCCTTTGTGGGACAGGCCCTGACGCATGCAGGTTTTTCACAGTGATTACAGAGGACTAGAAAAGGCAAATTCTTAACTCTGTCATCAACAAATTCATGATCCATATTCGTAAAAACATGTTTAAACTCATCAATCCAAATCCACTTAATTTCGTGGTTTTTATTGGTAAGTTTTGGAATGTTATGGATTTTGTTGCAGGCATCAATAAGCGGTTTTAAATCCTCTTCTGACTCAAATTTTCTGGTATCTATAACCATAGCCCATCGTTTTGCATCTAAGGCTTCTGGATTATTCTGGATTTCAGCTTCATGCACTTTGCCTTCTTCACTGGAAGCAAAAGCATTTAAAACAGGCTTTGTCCCTAAACCTAAAACTGAAATTCCGGCTAATTTCAGAAAGTATCTTCTGCCGTTTTCCATTATTTCTTCTCCTTTGGCGGCTCAATATGACAATCCCAGCAGTAGGGCCTTACCGACGCATAATCATGACATTTATCACAAAAATCAGCCTTGTTTGAATGGCATCCCATGCATGAGTCTTCTCCAGTAGAAAGACTGGCATTAAACTTTTTACCGCTTTTACTTACAAAGACTCTACTTCCGGTTCTTACGACAGAATCTCTCCAAATATCAAGAATCTGCATGTGCTCAACCTTCATATAATCCTTTGGCTCAACACACACTTTCTCAAGTTTTGCCTTGTCTGTCAGTTTTGGCTCAGGAATAGAAGCAGCTTTACCTCTATTATACCAAAAAGGAAATGTTATGAATACAATAAAAATGACTAAACCGGTGATGATTTTGTTTTTATCATTCATCCGTTCCATCCTCCATTACTGAAATACTAAAATCCTCGTTTTGACTATTCTCTGCCCGGAAAATCTGGCCGTACATACCATTCATCAGGATCAACATCTTTTCTCAATATTGGTTCTCCACGCAGATTCTCAGTTTTTTCTTTTTCTCCTGGTATAATCAAAGCATTTGCTACCAGTTCTGAAAGTCCGCAAACATCTACTTTAGGAGCCCAGTAACCCATAAGAGCGGGAAGTACTGCTCTGTCAATAGCACACATACAGGCAAGGGTATTAACACCGTGAAGGTCACTAACATATCTTGCTGCATTGCCTCTGGGCATACCACCGGTCATTCTCAGTTCCATATCTTCACCCGCATTAAGGCCTGACCCGCAGCCGCAGCAGAATGTTTGTTCTCTGATTGTATTTCTGGGCATTTCATAGAAATTATTACAAGTATTTTTGATGACATATCTTGGTTCTTCAAGTATGCCGGCACCCCTGGCAGGATTACATGAATCATGAAAAGTAACCTTTAAACGGTCGTTTCTGCTTGGATCAAGATCAAGCTTTTTGTTTATAATAAGATCCGACAGAAATTCAGTGAGATGAATCATCTTGGTTGCTTTGGCATTCTCAAACTTTGTTCCGGTTATAGGATTTGACGGTTCTTCAAGAAAATCAGCAGGGCCATTCATGGTAACCATATACTGGTTTATAACTCGCCACATATGCCCGCATTCTGCTCCAAGAATCCATTTTACCTTAAGCCTTTTAGCCTCAGCATACATCTTTGCGTTAAGCCTTTTCATGGTTTCATTAGAAGTAAACAGGCCGAAATTTCCTCCTTCTGAAGCATATGTGCTCCATGTAATATCAAGGCCGTGAACTTCTCTTAAATAATGCATGATTATCATATATCCCATACATGTAAATGTGCCTGGATCGCCAAACACATCGCCTGATGGGCAGATAAAAAGCAGATCCGCGCCTTTTTTATTGAAGGTCTGCTCCATTCTTACGCCTGTAACAGTTTCTACTTCATCTGTGAAAAAATCGATCATATCAACAAATGCATGAGGCTGAATTCCCATGTGATTGCCGGTTTGATAGCAAAAAGCCACTGGCGCCGCGATCCAGTCTATATTAAGGCCCAGGAGATTAAGAAGTTCTCTTCCTATTATAGTGATTTCTGCTGTATCGATTCCATAAGGACAGAATACTGAGCAGCGCCTGCATTCAGTGCATTGAAAGAAATAATACCACCACTCTTTTAAAACATCTACGGTAAGCTCTCTTGCGCCGCCAATTCTTCCAAGAATCTTGCCGGCTTTTGTGAAATTATTTCTATATACTGAACGTAAAAGCTCTGCCCTTAAAACAGGCATATTTTTTGGATCACCGGTTCCGATAAAGAAATGACATTTATCAGCGCATGCTCCACAGCGTACACAGATATCCATGAAAATTTTAAATGTTCTAAATTTCTCAAGTCGTTCTTTCATGCCATTAAGAAGAATCTCTTTCCAGTTTTCCGGTAATTGCCAGTCTTCATCAATGCAACTCCAGTCTTTTGGATAGGGAGCATCCATATATTCGAGTCTGCTCGGTTTGGCAGCGTAACAATACATTCCCTTTTTATATACGGTAGGGGTATCCATCCAGTCGGTTTTTGGAGGCCGATGTTTTAATTTTGATACTCGTTCGTCTGAATTTATCATTTCTAACTTACTCCTTTTCCAATGGAAGTCCAACACCCTTCATTTTTTCCCTGAATTCATCTTCATATTCTGAATATGTATGAATCTTTACAGAGGGGTTCCATGGATTTATATGCATATAGGCGCGGGTATTGTTAGGCAGATTTCTCGTAGGGCTTAAAAATACACCTCCCAAATGCATGAGTTTGCTGAATGGGAAATATGCAAAAAGAATACTGACAAGAAACAGGTGAATATAAAAAATTACTCCAATGCCTTCGGGAATTGTAGGATGAAAACTTGCCAGACCCATAGCAAGCGCTTTAACATCGACAACGTTTACTTTTGTAAAATAACGTATAAGAATGCCGGTAAAGGCTATGCTGAAAATAATAAACAGAGGGAAATAGTCTGCGGCAAGAGAAATATAATTCATCTGCGGGATATAAAGTCTTCTTAAAAACAGGAAGGTTACTGCACCCAGAAGAACTGCCCCTGACATAAAAAGACCAGGCAGACCTATCTGGAAGAACCCGTCAATATTTTCCAGCCACTGTAAACACACAGGAACAGGCTCAAGGAAAAATCTCAGATGCCTTATAATTACAGTAAGGAAAGAATAATGGAATGCTATAGCCGCAAGCCACAACCATTTTTCCCATTTATAGCATATCTTACCACCTTCATTTAACGAGACCTTCGTGTTTTTAAATAACGAACGAAAAAATAAAATTTCCAGCGCCATTCTTATTATAACGCCGCCGGCTGTAAAAGGGTTGTCTATCTTATTCTGCTTGATCCATGGAAGTGATTTCTGCTGCCCGCACGTAGTAGGAATACGGAATGGAACAGGTGAACGAGCCCAGTCCATTATATGAGATATGAATCCAATAATAAAAACCAGTACAGCCAGGTAGGGTATGATTACGCCAAACAAGACCTGAAGTCCCATCGCCTCAACACCTACATAGGCAATCAGAATAAGAACAATAACCGCTAAGAGTGAATACATATACTTTTTATTCATTTAGCATTACCTCGTTACTTAGTTTCACAGCAACTTTAACATAAACTTCAGTTAAATATAAAAATTAAAAACTTAACATGCCTGTAAACTACAACTTACTCAAACCATTATTGAGACCTTGTTGAACATTTTTAAAGGTCTCATTGCTCTACACTTTAACCGGAGTCTCAGTTTCAGTATTATTTGGTTCCAGAAAATTTATCATACCATCTGATTTGCCTTCCGGAATCTCAGATACTAAACCCGCTCTTTTAAATGCCCTGTAAACTCTTTCCCTCTCGCCAGTTGCCTTAAGCGCGTAAACCTTTTCTCTGCATTTTACAAAAATTTCAAATGCTATTAATCCTAATTCATCTATTCTTGATTCAAATATCAACAGCTCGTTTAAAAGTTTATTATCAACAAGCTCTTTTTTTAAAATCTTCCTAACAGCATCTTTTAGGAGAAAAATAAAGGCAATTGCCTGCGAGGGAGTAAGTATTACCTGGACGGCTCTTATCCTGATGATAGGATCAAGGAGTTTTGTTATGTTCTCTTGATCCATGTCCATAAAAAGCTCGTCAAAAAGAGGCCCCAGGTTTTGAGCAGTAGTGGTTCCAACGGGATTGGCAAAATGATCTTTCTGCCTTTTTAAAAAGTGTGCAGTATCAGGAGGATATGAATTAACAAAAATGTTAAACCATTCTTTAATTATCGCTGATTTTTTTTTCTTAAGTAAATCGCTCAAACCCATGTTCGGCATGATTCCTCAACTGTTGCTAAAAAACTCATATTGACGATTAAAATAAGAGAATATAAACTTTGACTTTAAGTCAGGGTGTATAAACAACCTGTAGAAATTTGTCAAGAATAAAAAAATATGGTTTTGTAAAAAGAATAAAAAATATATTTTCGATTGACGACTGGAAAATTTTAGTTTTCAATATAAAATTTATCAATAAAATTGAGGAAAGATAATGACGACATGTAAAAACAGTTTTGGTGCAAGGTCTGTTCTCAATACTTCTTATGGCCCTGTTCTATATTATAATCTGAAAAAAATTTCCAGTTCCGGCGTTGCTGATATTGATTGTTTCCCTTTTTGTATAAAGGTTCTTCTGGAAAATTTATTAAGGAATGAAGATGCAATTGCAGTAAATGCCGATGATGTAGAAAATTTGACGAGGTGGAATGCAGTAGATTCAAAAAGCAAGGAAATTCCATTCATGCCCGCAAGGATACTGATGCAGGATTTTACAGGGGTGCCGGCTCTTGTTGATATGGCATGTATGCGTGATGCAGCAAAACGTCTTAATATTGATCCTGTGAAGATTAATCCAAAAATTCCTGTTGAACTAATAATTGATCACTCGGTCCAGGTTGATTCTTTTGGCTCTGAAACATCTTTTAAGTATAATCTGGAAAAGGAATTTCAGCGCAATTCAGAGCGTTACGCGTTTTTGCGATGGGGCCAGAAAAACTTTAATAATTTTAATGTGGTGCCGCCGGCAACAGGTATTATTCATCAAATCAATCTGGAATATCTGGCAAGGGTAGTATTTCTTAAAACAGAAAACAGCCAGAAAACGGTTTTCCCTGACAGCCTTGTCGGCCTTGATTCACATACTACAATGATTAACGGAATAGGTGTCCTTGGCTGGGGCGTTGGCGGGATTGAAGCCGAGGCTGTAATGCTTGGCAGACCTTATTTTATGCTAACTCCACAGGTGGTTGGATGTTGTTTGACCAACAGGCTTCCTGATGGAGCTACGGCTACAGATCTGGTATTAACCATAACCGAATTACTTCGTAAAAAAGGAGTGGTCGGCAAATTTGTTGAGTTTTATGGGCCTGGTATAAAGAGTTTGAGCTGTGAGGACAGGGCGACAATATCCAACATGGCTCCTGAATATGGAGCAACGATGGGGTTTTTCCCTGTTGATGATGAAACAATCAATTATCTTCGTCTCTCAGGGCGGTCAAAAGATGATGTGTCTCTTGTTGAAACTTACTGCAAAGCTCAGGGACTTTTCAGAACCGAGACATCTCCAGATCCTGTTTATACTGATACTGTAAGTCTGGATATGAATACTATAGAACCCAGCCTGGCGGGCCCTAGCCGTCCCCAGCAACGCATTCCTCTTCTGAAAATGAAGAAGAGTTTTAAAGAATTATTTACAGCCCCTGATTTTAAAAATTTGCGTTCTGATGAATCTGCTGAAGTCGGTATTGATGGAAAAACATTCAGCATTGGACACGGTTGTGTGGTCATAGCTGCAATAACAAGCTGCACTAATACTTCAAATCCCTTTGTAATGATTGGAGCAGGACTGCTAGCAAAAAAGGCTGTTGAACGGGGACTTTGCGCTAAAGCATGGGTTAAAACCAGCCTAGCGCCTGGTTCCAGAGTAGTTACGGACTATCTTAACAAAGCAGGTCTTTTAAAATATTTTGATGACTTGAGGTTTAATCTTGTTGCCTATGGATGCGCTTCCTGTATTGGCAACAGCGGGCCTATCGACGAATCTGTAGAAAATGCTGTAAAGGAACACAACCTTATTGCTGTATCTGTTATAAGCGGCAACCGTAATTTTGAAGGAAGAATTTCCCCCTTGACCCGGGCCAACTTTCTTGCGTCTCCCTTATTAGTTGTTGCCTATGCTCTTACAGGAAGTGTGGATATTGATTTTGAAACAGAACCAATAGCATTAGATTCTGACAACAGGCCAGTATATTTGCGTGAAATATGGCCTGATATGGATGAAATTAAACAGGTCGTTAAAAAAACCATAGGCCCAGATCTATACAAACAGGCCTATAAAACCGTGTTTGAAGGATCGGAACAGTGGAAATCTATTTTGATCCCCGAAGGAGCTATCTATAAATGGGATTCAAAATCAACTTATATAAAGGACCCGCCTTTTTTTAAGCAAATAACACACTCAGTTCCTGAACTTAATAATATCGGTAGAGCCAGAATTTTAGCCTTTCTTGGAAACAGTGTTACTACCGACCATATTTCACCTGCAGGCGCAATTCCTGCTGACAGTTCGGCAGGTGAATATCTTATTGAAAATGGTGTGCAACCCGTAGATTTCAATTCATTTGGATCCCGGCGTGGAAATCATGAAGTTATGATGCGAGGCACATTCGGTAATATCCGCCTTCAGAATAGACTCGTGCCTGGCATTGAGGGTGGATGGACTATCAGTTTGCCTGAAGGAAAAAAAATGTCTATCTATGAGGCTGCAATGCAGTATCAAAAACAGGGAACGCCTCTGCTGGTTATTGCCGGCAGCGACTACGGTACTGGCAGTTCCCGAGACTGGGCTGCTAAAGGCACTTTTTTGCTTGGAGTTAAGGCGGTTATTGCTGAAAGTTTTGAGAGGATACACAGAAGCAACCTTGTATGCATGGGCGTGTTGCCTCTTGAGTTTAAATTCGGTGAAAATGCAGAGTCGCTCAAACTGGATGGAACAGAACTTTATGACATAACAGGTATTGAAAATAAATTAAGACCAGGGTCGGAACTTTTGGTTTGCGCTAATCGTAAAGACGGTACAAAGGTACAATTTACGGTTATTGCAAGGATTGATTCTAACGCGGAATTAGACTATTACAGGCATGGCGGCATACTCGCCTATGTTTTGCGCAGTCTTTGATTTGTTTATATAACAGGACCATTAAAATTGATTAACTCGTAAAAAGTCTCTTTGGCCTGTCATTTCGAGTGAAACGAGAAATTTTTATTTTGTAACTTCTTGAAAAAATAAGATTTCTTCCTGCGGTCGAAATGACACATTCGATGAATCCAACTTTTAAATAACGCAACTGTAGTTTTTGCAGGTTATCGCAACAGTTATGATTAAATTAAAACCAGAAAAAACTCATGTATAACAAATCGTAAACAAAGAACCGTCCATAATAAAAACAGCAATTGTGCTAATGATTTAATCTTTTATTAATAACAATATATCGACAGGTTCTTTGCTAACGATTTTTAATACATTCAAACAGGTTTCTAATTTTAATTTAATCACAACTGAAGACTGATTGTTTAAAGTTATTCTGCTTTCGAGTGCTGCAGAGCGGCATAATGTAGCTTTTTGCGAGGCCATCAAAATTTCCAAAGGAAAAAAAGATTATGAAAAAGAACTATATACTACAACCTGTTTTGTACGACACTATCAAACTTAATTTATTATGAATATTCTACTTGTTGAAATAAATCCCTTTGTACAGGCAACTACTCCTATCTCGCTTGGTTATATTGCGGCATTTCTTAAGACAAATGGTTTTAATGTAAAGATACTGTCCATAGGCCATAATACATCGATGTCCTGCAATGTTTTCAGCCGGACTGTCAGAAGTTTTCAGCCATCTATTGTAGGTTTTTCAGCTTACCAGAGAAATATGCTTTATGTTACAGGTCTGGCCGGATTAATAAAATCAATAGACAGTAATATTAAAACAATTATTGGTGGTCCCCAGGCTACGTTTATGCCGTCTTCTGCTCTTAAAGAAATGCCTGATATAGATTACATCTGCCGTTCGCCAGGCGAAGTGACCTTGCTGGAGCTTGCCCTGGCTGTAGATAACGGGACTCCGTTTTCAGACCTTTCAGGAGTTACTTATAAGGATGATGACGGGGCTGTTTATGATACACCTGAACTTGACGGTTTTGATGATCTGGATAAGTATCCATCTGCATATTTAAATGATGTTTTTGATTATTCCGGCATGACAGAGGCTATTATGCTTACTTCTCGCGGATGTCCTCATAACTGCATATACTGTTATACTCCGCGTGCATTTAAGCACAAAATAACATTTCATTCAGTAGGCAGAGTTATTGATGAGATTAAATGGATAAGTAAAAAAGGAATACAAAAACTCTGGTTTGCAGATCCAAACATATCCTTTAACCCCGAACGTCTGGTGGAAATTTTTGACAGAATTTTGTCGGAAAACCTTGAATTACAAATGTGGATGCAGACGCGTGCTGATCTTGTGAATCTTGAGCTGATAAAAAAAATGAAAAGCGCTGGTGTAAGCACACTGGCTTTTGGCCTTGAATCAGCTTCAGAACCGGTTTTAAACAGGCTTGGCAAGCACATATCTCTTGAAAAGGTGTCTGAAGCAGTAAAACTTGTCCAGAGCCAGGGCATAGAAGTAGAGCTTTTTACTATTTTCGGGCTTCCTTTTGAAAGCCTTGAAGACGCCGTTAAGACGCTGGAATTTGTTAAGAATAACAACGTCAAGATTATGGGCAATACGAATTCACAGCAGATGCAGATATATTTTGGGACACATATTGCAGAGCATTACAGAGACTATAACATGCGTCCGTCAAACAACAGCCGTCCAGCATATTTGTCTATTGGCTCTCAGTATGAAACCAGCTATATGTGTTCTAATGAAATGCATGAAATGCAAAAATTGTGGAAAATAAATTCCCTTGACGGCGGCAAAAGAATCGTCTCATGACAGATTGAGGAACAATAAATGGTCAGTCCGGTTTTTCAAAAAATATATATAATGCTTGGCAAGTCTGATAAAGAAAACTTAAAGAGAATTTGCAGTGTCCTGCCTTTTTTATTTTCACATTCAAATATGACATCGAGTCTTTATATTGTTATGGAAAACCTTCCTGAAAGCATGCCCCAGGTTAAAACCATTCATAAGGAGATAAATAAATTTCTTAGTGAATTTCTTTTTGTTCGACTTTATGTTCATTATGTTCATTATGTTTCTGCAAAATCATTGGAAGAAACAGGATTTTGTTATCAGTATATTAAGCAAATGACTGGTGATTTTGATAAAGAGGGATATATGTATCAGGAACTGCCAAGACTCATGCTGCTGCCGGTTATTGCTCCAGACAGTCAGATCAAAGCTTTTCCTTTTATAAATTTTCTTGACAGACTTAGAAAGTCCTTTTTTCTATCCAGCCTTTATCTTGATCAGACTGCACTTTCCTTTGCTCAGGATGAAAAGATTCAAAGCTTAACGGAAAAAAACTATTTTGGCTCAGGCAATTCAGGAAGCCTTCAGGACATTATGACCAGCATGTTTTATCAGGATCTTCTCGACAATTCACTTAATATTATAGATTCCAGTGATATGAATTTAAATGTTCAGTGCCCTGCCTGTCTGATTATTTCAGCACAGGACGGCAGCATATACAGCTGTATGGATGCATTTCAAAAGGGTGAAAAGCTTGCAAACATAGATGAAGATTTGGATATTGATAAACTTATGAGCCGCGGCATGCTGATTGACAGGTCCGGGAAAAACTGCCTTGACTGCAGAGAAAGGGCTGCTGAATCTTTTTCAGATTCGCCAATGTCCCGGGATACAATGCAAAAACTGGGGGCGCTGCTTTGTCATTTCGGGATATTGCATCAGAATGACGAAGACTATTTAAAAGCAATAAAGAGATATGAGCAATCCTTGAATATATCCCCAATCGAGGAGGCAGGGCGTATTTATTTCAGGCTTGGATTTTGTCATACAAATATAGGACATTATGATTATGCCCTTAAATCTTTTGCCAGCGCTGAAGTTGCATGCAGCGGAGAGTATTATTTTTATTTCTACAAGGGGGTCTGTTATTTTGGAAAAGGAGATTATCATACAGCGCTGCAAGAGTTTTTACATGCTATTAATTTAAACCCTCAGCAGGATGATCTTATTAGGATATTGATTTATGCAGGTTCGTGCCATAACAATATCGGAGAATATGAAAAGGCTGTAATATTACTGGAAAAAGCAGAAAAATCAGCAGGACGTGTAAAAGAAATATATAATGCGCTTGGTTTTTCTTATTTTAAGCTTAAAAATTATGATAAATCCATCCAGAACCTTCTCATGGCTAT
>Ga0222699_1000190_pt1 | contig 28077 bp, 20 predicted proteins | sample AntAcemetage1452_FD_179824 | JGI IMG/M metagenome (GOLD analysis project Ga0222699, IMG submission 179824) | Saline water microbial communities from Ace Lake, Antarctica - #1452 | ecosystem: Environmental > Aquatic > Non-marine Saline and Alkaline > Saline | place: Antarctica: Ace Lake...
CAACGATATTGGTCCCCATGCCGGCGGCATCGAGAATCACATCAACGATATGATCATTGAGCAGATTGACTTCATCTATGTATAAAATCCCCCTGTGGGCCCTGGCGAGCAAACCGGGGGTAAAACGCCTTTGCCCCTTCTTGATGGCATACTCAAAATCCAGGGTCCCGATCACCATATCTTCGGTGGCGCCGAGCGGGAGATCGATAACCTCTATTCTTTTTTTCCGCGCAGTGAGAGAGATGCCCCCATTCACCTTTGCCCTGCATTCAGGACAGAGACGTTCATATTCATGCGGGTCACAATTGAAAGGGCATCCCGAAACCGCATCTATCTCAGGCAGAAGAGAAGCTAATGCACGGACAGCCGTTGATTTTGCCGTCCCCTTTTCCCCCCTTATCAAGAGGCCTCCCAATGAGGGCGAGATCCCATTCAGCATGAGTGCCCGCGTCATCTTTTCCTGACCCACAATGGCTGAAAAGGGATATATGTCTTTGGTGCGCCAGTTCAATTTATTGCCCTCATACAATTATCATCCCTTGTGCGAATGGCCGTGTCTGTGCTCATACTCATGCCTGTGCTGATGGGTGTGGGCAATAATCCCGTCTATCTTTCCCTCTTCCACACCATGTTTCTGAAACGGCCTCTTTCGCATCCTGTGCTGTAGGGCCATATCCGCTGCTCCCCGGACATCCTCTTCCAGGACCTCTTTTCGTCCATTAAAGGCGGCCAGGGTCTTAGATGCCTTGGCCATAATAATATCCGCCCTGTGCCCATCCACATTCATATCAATGGCAATACGCGCGATAAGATACAGCATTTCATCGGAAACAGTTACCCCGTCTAAGACTCCTTTGGCCTGTATGACGGCGTTGCTCAGCTTCTCCTCCTCATCCTTCCAGCTCTTTTGAAAGTCGGCCGGGGCCTGCTCGTAAAATGCCCTTCTCTTGACCACCTCAACCCTCTGGTCAAGATCTACTATCCCTTCAATCCGGACACAGAGTCCGAAACGATCAAGGAGTTGGGGCCGCAGCTCCCCCTCTTCCGGATTCATGGTGCCGATCAGGATAAACCCGGCAGGATGCGAGTATGAGACCCCCTCCCTCTCCACCGTGTTAACACCCATGGCGGCCGAGTCAAGGAGAATGTCAACGATATGGTCGTCAAGGAGGTTGACCTCGTCCACATAGAGGATCCCCCTGTTCGCCTGTGCCAAAATGCCCGGTTCAAAGCGCTTCTCCCCCTTTTTTATGGCGTGTTCAATGTCGAGGGTTCCCACAACCCGGTCTTCCGTTGACCCCACGGGAAGCTCAACCACCCTTGTTTTTCTTTTATTGACGGGAAGATCTTCCCCGGTTTCGAGACGATCCATACACTCCCGGCACATGCTTCCTTTCTTGTGAGGATCGCATCCGAATTTGCAGTTGGCCACCACCTCCATCTCGGGCAAAAGCGCGGCCAGGGACCGGACCGCCGTGGATTTGGCCGTGCCCTTTTCCCCACGAATCAAAACACCGCCCAGCTTCGGGTTGATGGCATTTAAGATTAATGCGTTCTTCATCTTTTCCTGGCCGACAATGGCCGAAAACGGATAAGTGAGATTATTATTCATAGCGCTCCTTTCAACTTTTTTTCTAGCCCATACTCAGAAACAGAAAGAGAAAAACTCCACGGCTGAACATCCCCAAGCCAGTGGAAACCAGCATGATGCCGCAGCCCAGTGAAAAGCCGAAGATTGATGTATATTTGGCAAAAGAATATCTGATAGTGAATATGGGAAGCATCAATAGACTCCCTAAGACACACGCTGTAATCCCCTGCAGGTCACTCAACACCCCATCCTTGAGCATGGCCCCTATGGAGGCCGCCCCGACCAGGGGGCTGAACATATATGTGCTGACCGGAATAGCGCAGGAAGGTGGAAGCCCAAAAAGACGGGTCAGCGGGGCCACATACTCTACTAACCCCTTTACCACACCGCTGTTGATCAACAGAAATATCAGGAAAGTGGTTGATACGAAGATGATGCCTACCTTGAAAAAAACCTTTCTCTGCCGGCTGAAAGACGAAATCAGCAATTCACCGAATTTCCCCTTTTTCTCTGTTAAACCAGCGCCGGTAGAACCCGGATCGGCTGCGCCCACTTCTGATGCAGGGCCTTTCAGCCTCAACCTCCCGTAAGTTATAACAAAAACGATTTTGATTATTCCTGATGCAACAAAGGTCAGAAAATAAAGGAGGCCTACCTTCAAACCCAATAGAGGAATAATTACCGGAATCTGGTAGGTAAAGGTCTCCTTTACGTAGACCGGAGTTGTGTTGAGTAGAGCGGTCAATAAGGTCTGAAGCCTGTTCAGCTTATTTCTGTGATAAAGCCCGGCTATTATGGTATTCCCGGCAAGGACCGAACCAAAGGAAGCCACAAAAGTGATACCCGCTTCCTTAGGGAGATGCCCGAGCCTGACAAGTGGCCTCCCGATAAATTCCAGCCTCTTAAAAAGGCCTAATGCTATCAACACCTGTGAGGCATACAGGGAAATAAACATGATGATCAATACCCGCGGAACAATACCCCAGGTATCAACCAAGCTCTGAGTCAGGAGGGGAATCATTTGGAGTCTGCCCTGTGATAAAGGCTTTTCTCCGACCACTCCTTGACATCCTTTCTTGTAATTATCTCAATATTCCCGCCCTGGAAGTCTCCCCCCGTATCACCCATATCCTCTTCCATCCAGCCCTCGATCTCAATATACCGCTCTTGCAATTCACTCAAAACCTCGGGGTTTGCCTCCCAGACCCCCCGCTTCTCTGCTTCAAGGAGCCTCCGGGACATCTCTTCCAAGGCCCAGGGGTTGTTCTCTTCAAAGAACTTGCGGTTTTCCTCGTTCAGGACAAAGGTTGTGGTAATATCATCAAATATCCAGTCTCCCACCACCTCGGCGGATGCATCCCATCCGTAAACACGGCCCACGCGTTTGGCAATGTCGCCCGCCCCTTTGTATCCGTGCTGTTTCATCCCCTCTATCCATTCGGGATTCAGGAGTTTGGTGCGTACGACCCTCTCCATCTCATCCTTCATATCCCTTGTCCGGGGACGTTGCGGATCGCTTGTGTCTCCCCAGTAGACCTTTGGCTCATTCCCTGAAACGGTCTTGACCGCCGCGTACATCCCCCCCTGGAAATCGTAAAAGCAGCAGCAATCAAGGGGGTCCGACTCGTCTGAGGCAAGCTTGTGAAACGTTGCGTCCACCGTGCTCAACCGATCGGCGTACTCCTTATGTGACATCTCTCCCCAGACGCCATTCCCGTAAGCATATCCGCCCTTTTCAATATACTGCTCTCCAAGGTCGCGGATATCTTCCCAGGCGCTGGCAGCGATCATAAAACTTACGCCTCCCCCCCCGTAGGCGCCGGGCCTCGCGCTGAACAGACGGTATGTGGCCTCACGCTCCACCCTCTCTTCGTCATAAGGCCTTTCGGATCTTTCCATCTCTTTTTTCCTGTACTGATTGACATGCTTTTTTATGAAATTGTACTCCTCGCGTTCATTCAAGGAGGCGATCTTGATTATGGCCTCATCAATAAGCCCTATCAGATGGGGAAGGTTGTCCCGAAAAATCCCGCTCGCCCTGATCGTCACATCTATCCTCGGCCTCTTGAGTTCTTTCAAGGAGATCGGCTCAGTGCCCTTTATCAGCCCCGATTCCGCCCAGACCGGCCTTGCGCCCATCAGATAGAGTATCTGTGCAATCTGTTCCCCGTCTGCCCTGTAAGTGTCTATGGCCCAGAGGACCATGCCCACATTTTCGGGATAGCTTCCTTCCTGGTGCAGGTACTTATGGAGCACAGTGTCAGCCATCTTTACTCCGACTTCCCAGGCCGCTTTCGTGGGGACGGTCCTGGTATCCACACTGTAAAAGTTCCTCCCCGTGGGAAGAATATCTATCTTTCCCCTTGTCAACAGACCCGATGCGCCCGGCTCAACGTACTTCTTATCCATTCCCCGTAAAAGCTGGGGGATCTCCCTCTCCGTCATCCTCAATTTTGGGGCCAGGGAATCCATGGCCCATTTTATCAATTCAATGAGGGGCTCGATTTTGTCCGGGTTCTTCACCTCCACCACATCGAGGATATCCTCCCTGAGCCGGCGGACATCCTTCAGCCCGCGCCTTATCAGCTCAAGGGCCAGGTCAGTGCTCTTGGCAAGGAGTTCTCCGGAGGTGCTGTCATTAATCATACCCTCCGGATGTTCGATTACCTGGTCATAATCACAGCCCATCAGTTCCAATATCAGCCGCCTTATGGAGGGTCGCTGACCTTCAAAACGGATAATGGAGACCAACATATGGGCCATCCGGTCCTCATCAGGGGCCTGACCTAAAGTATGCAGGCCGTAACGGAATTGGGTCTCACGGAACAGGTTCAGCTTTTGATGAAGTCTTTCAATAAGCCGGTCATGATCAGCCGCCGGCTCTTCTTCAATCAGATTGCTTTTCTTTGCCGATTCAAGGAGTTTTACCCATATGACTTCTTGCCTGTTTCCCTCGTCCAGGCCCCTTGCACGGGTGTATTCTCCTAACAGTTCCTCTATCTCCTCCAACTCGTCATAGAGGACAGATGCCCGCATGACAGGACCTAAATGGTCTATCAGGGTTGCATAGGCCCTCCGCTTGCCCAAAACCCCTTCGGAATTGTTCTTTACCGCATAGATATAGAGATGGGGTTTGTGGCCCACAACGATCTCGGGGAAACATTCATTGGAAAGCCCCACCCCTTTTCCCGGCAGGAACTCTATGTAACCGTGGGTCCCGACTGAAACAATGACGTCCGAGTTTTCCTGTGCCCATTTGTAGGTGGCAAGGCATTGATGGGTGGGCGGAATGGTCGGCTCGTGGAGGATCCTGCAGACCTTACCGTCGCATCGCGCCCCGTAACACCCCCTCTTTGGTTCCACTAATACATTGATGTTGCCGAAATTGATCCCGGTCACCACAATCTTTCCATCATGGACCATCCCCTTGCCGGGAGGCTCACCCCAGCCGTCAATCATCCTTTTTTTAGATGCGGCCGGGAGTTGAGAAAACCATTTATCATATTTATCCGGACCAATAAGGTCTATGGCGCCACCCTTTCTTACGATCTCATCGACTGTTGTCCATCGAAACTCGGATATGGCCTTTCGCCCCATAATAAGGTCGATCAGACCTTTTCCGTCTGTTGGGCAGCCGGAGATGAGATATCCCTTCTCCTCCATCTGTTGCATGATCCTTACCGTGCTCTCCAATGTGTCAAGCCCGGCCCCTCCTGCAACAGATGCCTCAACCCCTGCACAGGGACTCTTATGGAGGAGGAAGGTTACCCTCCGTTCGTTAACGGGCAGCCGGCCCAGGTGGAGCCAGGCAGACGCCCTGTCCAACAGAAAATCAACCCTTTCCGGGATCGGTTTTCTCAGGCCGTACGGGTCGTCATCCTCTTCATCCCGGGCGCTGATGACCACCGGTTCAACCACTCCATTGAACTCCGGCTGGGCCACCCAGTAGATCTGATTGGACGGGTGTATCCCTTGGGGATCCTTTTCCCATTCATCTCTTGTTCTTGCACTTGAATGCACCGCCTGGATAACCGGCACATCAAGGGTTTCCAAGATGGTGTGGCAGTCTTCTTCTCCCTCAGGTATTTGAAGGAGAAAAGCGGCCTCGCAGTTGATAATCAGGTCCACCCCTCTCAGGAGTTCAAGATTGGTCTCGGGATCAGGACAGTCCGGGCCGCCGTACTCTCTTTTCTGTGCAAAAACAGCAACAGGGAAAACAGCGCGCTTTTCCAAGCCCGTAATAAGATGGTTAATCAGATCCGGATCTTTCTTTATGAGGAGGCTCCTCGGAAAGAATATGCCCACCTTTTGTGAAGCTTCATAATCTATTGATCCGCTCCTGATTGATCCGCCCCGGCCCCGATACCATTCGAGATATGCCTCTAATGTTTCAAATATGGCTTGAGAGCCATAGTGATAAAACCCGTTCCACGGAATTTGCATAATCTTCTCCCTGCTCCCTACTTCTTACTGTCCACTGCCCGCTGCCCACTGTCCACTGTCTGCCCCACCGGCCTGATCGGCAAGATATAGGGATAGCCGTTACTCGTGTTGATTTCGGTTTCCACCCCATAAACTGACGTGATGTTCTCCCGGGTCATTACCTGGTCCGGCGCGCCAATACAAAACGTCCTGCCGTTATTCAGCATCAATATGGTGTCTGCAAATCGTGATGTGAGGTTAAGGTCATGCATCGCTAAGATGGCGGCAATCCCTTTTTCTTTGGCCATGGTTGAGATCATTTCCATTACTTCCATTTGATGCCTCAAATCGAGGTTGCCGGTCGGTTCGTCTAAAAGGAGGCAGTCGGTTTCCTGGGCAAAGGCCTTGGCCAAAAGGACCTTCTGCTTCTGCCCGCCGCTCAACTGGTCAAAATATCTCAACGCCATATCCGCAAGGTCCATGGACCTGAGGAGATCGGCCACTACTTTCAGATCATTCTCTGACGGCCGCCACGAGATATAGGGTCTTCTTCCCATGAGGACGGTCTCAAAAACAGTAACGGGAAATTTGGACGGCCCTGTCTGGGGCACATACCCTATCCGTTTTGCAAGGTCTGTTCTTCTCATGCCAAAGACGTCCCTGTCATCAATCAGCACACTCCCTTTTTCCGGTTTCGATATCCCGGCAATACAGCGTAAAAGGGTGGTCTTTCCAGCCCCGTTAGGTCCCACAATGCCCAAGACCTCTCCTTTACGGAGTTTCAGCCCTATATCGGCCAAGACCTCTGTCTTCTTATAACTGAAAAATAGCCCTTTAATGCGTAACATCATTATTATCCCTATTTCACAGGGTAAACTTTAGGCACTTTACACTTTAGGCATTTTAGGCACTTCCATCACCAGTAGTCCCGTTGCCTTTTCATTAATAAGTACAAGAAAAAGGGCACGCCGATAAAGGATGTGACAATCCCTATGGGTATTACCTGGGGCGCCCATAAGGTCCTTCCAACGATATCCGCGCTCAAGACAAGGATAGCGCCTATCAGCATTGATGATGGAAGGAGAAACCGGTGATCGCTTCCTATGACCATTCTCGTTATGTGGGGAGACACAAGCCCGACAAACCCTATAACGCCGGTAAAACAAATGGCTCCAGCCGTCACGAGGGAGGCCAAAACTATCCCATATCTTCTTATGCTTTCCACGTTTACCCCGAGGGCCTTTGCAGAATCATCCCCCCCGGCAAGGAGATTAAAATCCCACGACCACTTCAAGAGTATGGGCGCAGGCAGGAGTATCATTGCGCCTGCCATAGATATCTCTCCCCATCCGACCTTGGAGAGACTCCCGAAAAACCAGAATACTATCTCCTGTACCTCCTCCATGGTACCCATGTACTGGAAAAGGGAGCTGAGGGAAGAGAAAAAAAACATTATGGCAATCCCGGCTAAAATCATCGTCTCGGGGGTAGCGCTTTTTAATTTTGCTATTCCGAGGATAAAAAAGGAGGAAATCAGGGCAAAGATAAAGGCGCTCCCTGCAATATGATATTCGGAGCAGAAACCCGCGCTGAAGACTATGGCCGTTACAGCCCCGAACCCGGCGCTCGACGCTATTCCCAATGTGTATGGTGATGCAAGCGGGTTTCTCAGGATGGCCTGGAATACAGTCCCGGCCAAGGCAAGACCGGAGCCTGCTAAAATGGCCATAACCATACGGGGGAGTCTCAGCTTCCAGATAATTGCATGGGCCGTTCCCGAACCGCCCAGCAGCGCTTCAAATGAGCCTTTAAACCCCACGGAGGCAGGACCCAGGGTGAGCGCTACAAAGGCCACGCAAAAGAGACCCGCCACTAATAGGACCAAAAAAGTGAGTTTCCTTCTGGTAAGGCCTTTGAACTGTTTAGATATGTCTTCCATACAAAAAAGTGCCTAAAGTTTAAAGGTCTGGAAATCAGAGGCGGTAAATTCCACTAATTCCTCAATTCTTAAATTCCTAAATCCCCATTTCCTCAATCATCAATCCACAAACGCTCCCCTGTATTCGATGCCCTGAAATCGCTCAAGATATTCCCTGTGAAGCCCCTCGGGGTCAAGGTCCCTAAAGATATCGGGATGAAACCATCTTGCCATATAACTAACACCGATGATTGCCCTCGGGCCGGTCCAGATACTGCTTTCCATCACATAGACCTTCCCCTCCTGAACAGCCCTGATATGATCCCAGGCAGGCCTCGCCATGATATCCTTTCTGATCTCTTTCAGGGGTCCTGAACCGGTCACGGCATAGGCGTTCGTGATAGCGGCCGCTTTGATTATTACCTGAGGATTCTTCACCAAGACCCACTCGGGCGTTACCTCCGGATAGGGTATGGAAAAACCCTCTGCGATATTGCAGCCCCCTGCCAGGACACACATCTCATTGCCGCCCGAACAGGGTCCTGTGGTATGGTACTTAGAATAACTCTCAACATAGACATGAGGGCGGTACCTGATCTGCTGGAGCCTTTTCTGAATAAGATCCAGCCTTTTGTGGTACCAGTCGATAAGCTCCCCTGCCTCCTTCTCCCTGTTCAGGATCTGCCCTAATATTTCCACTTCCCTTTTTAGGGCGAGTATCTTGTAAAAATCGAGGCGTACCACCTGTATGCCGAAGGAGCTGAGTTTCCTTTCCATAACCGGTCCGGGTCGCCCGGCATATCCTATTACAATATCCGGATTCAACTCCGCAATCAGCTCATAATTAGGATTCCTCCAGCTACCCACACTTGGCCGATTCTTCAGTTCAGGCCAGAACAGGGGATCTTTTGAGATACCGCTGTTAACCCCTTTCACAAGCCCTTCCGCCTTGATGGCACGGATCGCTTCCAAAGCATCGGACGTCAGAACCACAATCCCTTTGACCGGCAGCCTCACATCTATTGAACGTCCGTTTGCATCTTTAAACGTGATAATTTCATCTGCCTGCCTTTGCAAGGCATAAGCTGTCAGTCCACCGAACAAAATAGGGCAAACGACGAGTAGTAAAACACCGGCTGCAACAACATATTTTACCAGGGTGTTTAATATCTGAAAGTCATTTCGCACAGAAAAGTTCGTCCATTTTGCTTGTAATATTCATAGTATTCCTTATCAAAAACATTATCGACGCAAAGGGATATATCCCCCCATTTTAACGGAGTAAAGGTTATTTTTGCGTCTACAATGAATGCAGACTCATAGGTCTGATAAACCCCTTCTGCCGTATCCTTGTTGTCCGAATCGTTGTATATCTTACTGAAGTACCGGCCGATGATACTCCCCCTGAACCACCTCTGCTCCGCCTCCAGAGCGAGGTTGTACATATATTTGGGAATACCCGGCACCATCTTGTTCTCCGATGCCGGATCAAGGGGGTTGTCAGTGATCTTGGCGTCGGTGTAAGTGAAATTTCCCCGTGCACCGAGCCAGCTGATGATTTTCTGAGACACACCGAACTCCACACCGATGGTCCGCCCCTTACCCGCGTTCATACGTGTTTTGGTCTTTGCAGCGCTATCCACCTTGTAGTAGATCAGGTCATCGATATCATTATAATAACCTGTAAGAGAAAGCCTGGTCCATCCAGTAAAAAAACCTTGATCCACGCCTAACTCGTAGGCCCACAGGGTCTCCGGCTTTAGATCGGGGTTGCTATGGTACGTTGTCCCCCATGAGGTCCAGGTTCGATATAGCTCATAGAGAGTAGGGGCACGAAAAGCATGGCCAATGGAACCTCGCACAGTGGTATCTTCAAGCACATTCCATACCCCGGCCACCTTGGGACTGATCTGGGACTCGGTGTTGCTGCCGTATTCGGTTTCAGAGCCGGGCGCTCCGGATGCACCGTCATAGACCTTCCATGAATCGAAGCGACAGCCAATATACAGGCTTAAACTATCGCCTATACTCCACTCATCCTGGGCAAACACGGCCCAGAGCCTGTCCTTCCCGCCTGAATAAAAGGTGCTCTCGCTCTTGTCTGAATAGCTGCGATAGTATGGGACATCATAATCATTGGTGTCTGATTTATCGGTTCGAAAAGATACCCCGGCAGTCAAGAGATGCGAGTCCCCGATCGGGATATCCCCACGAACCTCCCCAAACCAGGCCCTGCTTTTGGTCTCTTTGAGCGTACCCGGGGAGTCATAATATGTCTTTGTTGAACCGCCGGATTCGGTGGTATAGCTATCATCTACCCTTGTTGTTCCCACCTGGGCGTCAACCTGAACCAGGCCAAACATCTCCTTGAAGGCGAGGCTGTACACGTCTGTATCATTTTCCCCTTTGCCAGTGTAGCTTATAAAATTATTGGGGCTGAAACCGGCCTTGTGGGAGGGATCGACAATGGCGGAACCCGAAAAGGTCCCCATATAGGTGTTGGGAGGGTCGTAGTCATACTTGTGGCGACCTGACATGGCACTGAATGCAAGGCTGCCGGTATCTGAAAAATCGAACACGGCCTTGGCATCAAAGCTGCTCTTTTCCGCACCATTTTTTCCTTTGTCCCCAACCACCCATTTGGTAGGATTTCCATACTTGTCATCCATCGGATACCCGCCGGAACTTGTACCGTCGCCGGCCTTGATGGTGCTCAGCACCGGCGTGGTCGCATACCCGTCCGTGGATTCGTTCTCATATCCTATCCGCAGGCTCAGTTTATCCATGAACCGATCACCGACGTTCACCCGGATACGTTTGGTATTATCAGTGCCGTACCCTCCGGTAATGCTTGCCGCCAGTTTTTGGGGGGTTTTTGTAATAATACTGATTACCCCTCCCATGGCATTTCCACCATAAAGGGCCGATGAGGCCCCCCGTACAACCTCTATCCTCTCGATATCACTCACCGGCAGGCTTCCCCATTCCACCCCTCCCGTATAAGCATCATTTAACGGCTGGCCGTCCAAAAGAACCAAGGTGTACTGATTGCCTTTAAAGCCCCTCATATTAACGGAAGAAGTGCTATCCATCAGACCCTTATTCCTTTTTGTAAAGGTCCCCTTTATATTGGAAAGGGCGTCGTCCACGGTGTCCATGTTGCGCAACTCCATCTCCTCCGCGGTGATAACCGTAACGCTGCCGGGGACATCTTCAATCTCCTTTTCCGTCTTGGTTGCGGTAACCACGATCTCATCTAAAGTGTACATCTTTTTCTCATTCTCTTCGGACCAACCCGTCCCGGCAGAAAAGAAAACCATAATCCCCGTTAGAATCAATACAATCTTCAAACCTTTCATTACAATCCTCCAGAACCTTGCTGGGTGTTTGCCCCGATTTGGTATTAATGCCCGGCAGCACCCGAGCATTTAAAATCCGCTAAGGTCAAAAGGGAACACCGGGGTTTGGATTTCCATCCAACCCCACGTTGACGGATCGACGCCATGGTGGTATAAGGAAAGGTGAAGTATCCGCCCATCTGGGGTGCTTCATCGGGAAGGCAGCCAAAACGTCCTGACCAGGGGTAGGCTGCCTTCCTCTGCCCTTACCAAAAAAAAAGCCAAGAATGCTCTCGGATTTCAATCCGGCAGCGCCTTCTTGGCTTGATTGCTAAGTTTATTTAGTTTTAGAGGTTTTCAGTAAAAGCGCAACTTCTTGTTGCACAATGACTGGTATCTTTAGATGAGAAGAAGATGTTTGTCAAGATGAAACAGGCGCCCGGTTCACATTTTTTAGCAGATGATACTTACTGATTTGCGAATGGATGTTCCGGGTAGCCCATATGACCCTCTCATAGACGAGGATATAATAAGGGTTCTGGCTGACCCTTTCGCAAACTCATCTACATGCTGATCTCATCAAAATGGATCAAACACCTTGCTGTCGTCCAATTTTGCGTGGCAGCGGTATTCCTTTTTTCCCCGGAGAACTTAGGGGCTGAGATGGAAGTGGTTATTGACAGAACAGTGACCATAGAGCGTTTAAAGGCGCACCTCAGATCGTTGACCGTCGAGATCGGGGAACGGAGCATTGAAAGGCCGGAAAACCTCAAAAGGGCCGAGGAATACATCGCGTCATTCTATAGCGACATCGACGTTTCAGTGCGCACGGAACCCTATCTCTGCAGAGACCTCACCGTGGCCAATGTGGTGGCGGAAATCAAATTTAAGGAGAACCCGTCTCGGCATTTCCTTCTGGGCGCCCATTATGATTCGGTCTCAGGAACTGTGGGGGCCGACGATAATGGGAGCGCTGTAGCGGTGCAACTTGAAACAGCCCGTTATTTAGCATCCTTGAAAAACAGTCAAAACCTGGATCTGTCTGTCAAGTTTGTATCCTTTACCTTAGAAGAACCGCCCTTTTTTGACACCCCGCATATGGGAAGCAGGGTGTACGCCGGGAAAGCGAAGGATACGGGCGAAAAGATAGACGGTATGATCTGCCTGGAGATGGTCGGTTATACCTGTCACGAACCCGGATGTCAGAGCTATCCATTCCCCCTCATGTTTTTCGACTATCCGAAAACAGGCAGTTTCATCGGAATCGTCGGCAACCTGAGTTCCAGGGATCTCACAAGATCTCTCTTCAATGCCTTTGAGCGCAATCCCCGGCTTCCGGTCATCAAATTGACCGTTCCCCTGGGAGGATGGCTTATGCCCTCCATCAGGCTCAGCGATCACTCCGCATTTTGGGACTACGGTTTTAAGGCTGTCATGATAACGGATTCAGCCTTTTACAGGAACCCCCACTATCACCGGCCTTCCGATACCATGGAAAAGCTGGACTACCATTTTATGGCAGAGCTGGTTCAGAGCCTGGCGCTATTTTTCTGTGCCCAGTAGGGGTCCCCTGGTAAAACGTCTCCTCCATAGAGCCTATGGGGTTTGGCTGGTCAAAATATTCGCTTGCATTAGGCTGCCACTGTGTGGTATCTGTAGTGATAGCTAATAGTTGTGTGTATGTGGTGAGAACCTGAAAGGGAAAAGAGCAACGGATAGCCGGGAAACGGGTCTTGGTGCTATTTAACATATTTGATCCAACCTAATACATGTTAGACAGCCCTATGATCCGGTTCTAACGCCGTGATGATTGACCAAGTAAGAATTGAAAGGAGTTGAAATGAATTCGAAGACGAAGATTGGAATAGTGATATGCGATCGCTACCGCCGCTGTGCGGGTGGGAAATGTTTCCGAGCGATGAGGAACAAAGAAGGAGCTTTCAGCACATACACGGACACCGAAGTTGAGTTGGTTGGTTTTACAACGTGCGATGGTTGTCCTGGCGGCAACATAGAATATGCTGGCGAAGAGATGGTGAAGAATGGCGCAGAGGTTATTCATTTAGCTACCGGTCTGGTCGTTGGATATCCCCCCTGTCCCTATATCGATACATTCAAAGCCTTTCTTGAAAAACGCTTTGAGGTCAAGGTCGTTGTAGGCACGCACCCTATACCGAAAAAGTATCTTGATATGCATACTTATCTTGGGACATGGGAGAACTCCACGTGGAAACCACTTATAGCGCCGACCATGAGTGATGAAGTGACCCGTGGAAATTACGATTAAGCATAGTCACTGAAGCCCCGGTTGAGCGTCTTGGTGAATTACCAGGAATTCGTTTAGCAGTCATAGTGAACGAATTCATCGCCTGCCGGTTGGCTAACCGTGCTCTTGCAACCGACAGCTAACCGCAGCGGCTGAAGAGCGTTAGCAATCCTAAAATAAAGGCGCCAAATTGGAGTAACTAAAGTTAGGCCCTGTGATCGGCAGCAACACGCAGAATGGCGGATAAGCTCTGCTCAACGTCTTCTTCTGTGGTGGCCCAAGAAGAGACACTGATACGCATAGCGACGTGATCTTGCCACACAGTTCCGCCACACCAACAGGTACCATCAGTTTGAATTTCAGCAATAATTTTTCGAGTTGTCTCATCATCTCCGAATGAAACCAGTACCTGATTGATAACCACGTCATTGAGCACTTGATAACCTGCCGCACTAAGCCCTTCCGAAAAGCGAGACGCATACCTACAAGTGCGCTCAATTAAATCGGCAAGACCGGTGCGCCCGAGAGAGAGCAGGGCAGCCCAAACCTCTGCTCCGCGCGCACGCCGTGACGTCTCGGGGGTATACTGCAATGGCTCACGTTTATTCCCCTCCGGCAGATATGCTGCACTGAGGGACATCGCTGCCCGAAGAATTTCAGGATTTCGAACAAAGGCCATTCCACTGTCATAAGGAACATTCAGCCACTTATGCATATCGGTTGCCCATGAGTCAGCATTTGCTACACCAGATGTGAGATAAGCTCGCTCGGGGGTTGCTGCAGCCCACAACCCAAAGGCACCATCTACATGAACCCAGGCACCTGAATCGTGTGCAATGGCGCAAATTTCTTTAACCGGATCGAAAGCTCCAGTATTCACATTTCCCACCTGAACGCATACGATGGTGGTGTCAGACAGTGGGGGAAGAGAGTCGATGCGCATTCTTCCCTGCCCATCAACAGAAACTGTTGCCACACGATTGCGCCCCAACCCCAGAAAACCAAGTGTTTTGAGCAAAGTGGGATGAACTTCCTCACCCACAACAACGCTGATCGGAGTCGCCCCAAATAAACCCTCTGCTTCTACATCCCACCCTGCCTTCTCCAGAACGGCGTGGCGAGCAACAGCCAAAGCGGTGAAATTTGCCATTGTGGCCCCGGTGACAAAAGAACCTCCGCAGTCCGGGGGTAAATCCAGAACATCTATTAGCCAACGAAGAGCGATTTCCTCGAGCGCAACGGCAATAGGGGAACTTGCGACGCAAAAGGAGTTCTGATCCCACGCTCCAGCCAGCCAATTAGCCGCAAGTGCTACAGGAAGAGACCCTCCGGTCACGAACCCAAAATAGCGTGCCCCGGCGCTACCAACAGTTGCAGGTGAGCCAATATCATCGAGAAGAGCAAGGACGTCTTCGGGTTCGGTAGATTCATCCGGGAGGGGTTCATATAGCTTTGAGAGGCGATTGACAGCGTCAAGCGATGGCGCAACGCTTCGTTTATCTAAGCCTACCAGGTACTGATTTGCACGCTGCAAAACTTCTCTCAGCAGATGTTTCATTATATCTAACTCCTAATGAACTCAACCAATTTATCCTGAAACCGGGTCCCTACATTTTTGAAATGTGATTATGTCAAATTAATGCCAAAATATTTCAGATAGCAAGGTGAGATAATAAAACAGACAGGTTCACCTAAAAATAACTAAGGTAACAATTCAAGACTTGGCTCCAATTTTCTGAAAAAATCTTTATGGCTGAATGCCTGGAAAGCCTTTGTATTCCTTTTTCTCCGGATATTTATAAGTTGACATTTTACTGGTCTTTGTGCCCAAATCCACAAGGCCTTCCATTATTTTGACCGCAGCCGTAACACCATCAAAGACGGGCACACCCAGCTCTTTTTCAAGGTTTTTAGCAAATTTTACCATCCCTGCCGAACCAAGACAAATTGCCTCAGCCCCATCTTCAGATACGGCATTTCTTCCCTCAACGGTCAATGCGTGAAGTCCACCCTCCGGATCGTGCTCATAGTCGAGGATATTCATGGTTGTGCAGCGTATTGAAATGCATTTATCTTTCATCCCCGACCGTTCAACAACCTCCCAAAGCAAAGGTTTGATGCTTTTAGTCACTGTGACTATAGAAAAATTGGCTGCAACCATATTCGCCATATACATTGAAGCTTCGCCAATGCCCACCACTGGCACGTTCGCAATTTGCCTGGCAGCATAGAGTCCGGGATCGCAGGCAGCGGCGATAATGAAGCCATCAAAACCCTCCTTTACCCCCTTGTGTACTTCTTCCATTAAGCCGGTTAGCGTTGCAAACTGGTCGTGAAAATTATCGATGGAGGCAGGCCCTTTCTCGGGGCTTACCGCTACAATCTCAGTGTCGGGCCTCGCCACATAAGTCGCGGCATCGTATATCTTATCAGTCATAGATTGGGTTGTATTGGGATTGATGACTTTTATTCTCATCTCCAGCTACTTCCTTTAAAATAAATTTATGCTGATGGCATATCTTTTTACAGTTTTCTGCCCTAAATATGTATGAACGTTAAAAGGGGTGGGCAAAGCATTCAAGCAAAAATCCTTGAATCCAGTTTGACTCAAAGTTTAGACAAAGTTTTTATGGTCTCTGTAAGCACTTTTATCCCGTTCTCAACATCCTCCCAATTTGTCCACTCCAATGGCGAGTGGCTTATTCCATTGATACTCGGGACAAAGACCATAGCCGTCTTAACCTTTTTTGCTATATTCTGAGCGTCATGCCCGGCGCCACTGTTCATTCGTTTTGTTTTAATCCTCATAGCCGTTGCCGCTTCATCTATGGCGTCCACAACTTCCCTTGAGCAGGAACATGGAGGATAATCAAAAGGAATATCTATAGTGGTCTTAATGCCGTACTCACCTTCCAAACCCTTGATAGCTGTTATAACTTCATCTTGGAGTTTCCTCATATTCTCTTTGTTACTATCCCTAATATCTATGCCCATCTCCACTTTCCCGGGAATAATGTTTGGTGCTCCAGGTCCAACCACCATTTTGCCTACAGTCGCCACGGTCGAACCTCCAAACTCCTTCACCATTTCGTTAGCTCGTCTGTTAGCCAACAATACAATATTGGCTGCCGCGACCAAGGGGTCTTTGCGTAAGGACATGGGCGTTGTACCGGCATGGTTCTCTTCACCGGTCAAAATAGCATTAACCCAACTCAGGCCTGTAATGTTTTCCACAATTCCAATGGGCATTTTTTCCATATCAAGGACCGGCCCTTGCTCCACATGGGTTTCTATAAAGTACTCTACGTCACCCAAATCCATCATGAAATTGCCCCTGAGCGCAAGGGTATCTAAAGCCTCTTTTAGCGTTACCCCTTCACCATTTTTTATGCCTAATGCCTCATCTACCGATATATCACCCGCAATAACGGAACTTCCCAGCAATGTTTTTCTGAATGCTGACCCCTCTTCTCCCATAAAAGCAACCACCTCAATGGGTCTCTCATTTTCAAATCCTTCATCATTTATTATCCTGACTGCTTCGAGTGCGCTAACAACTCCAAGTGGACCATCGAACATTCCACCGTTCAGTACCGAGTCCAAATGTGATCCGGACATAACTGCACCCTTGTCTGTTTTTGCGCCCTCCTTCCTGGCATATATATTGCCTACCTTGTCAATACGGACTTTAAGACCCGCTTCTTTCATCCTTGCTATCATGTATTCCTTCGATATCTTGCTTTCCAGAGTTCCTTCAAGCCTTTGTAACCCATTATCAGGATCCAATTGCTCATAAGATTCAATCTGAGCAGGAATTCTTCTTCCCATCTCTCCCAGCTTAATTAAATCTTCTTTCCACCTGTGAGGTGACATTGGTCTTGCCTCCTATCTCCCTGTTCAAATCTTGGCTTTGTTAAACAGAAATCTTTCTGCGGACAGCAGATCCGCTGCAATGATCTTTTTGCGTCGGTTAAGATAAAGATCACCGTTCTAATATTAGCTTTTATCGGTTTCCCGGTTACTTAACCTTGGCCGTTGCCTGCGACATTGATTCTGACATTAATAATTCAGATCTCCAGTCTCAGCCTAAGTAAGTCTCGAGTATGCCAATCCGTAAGGTTCGCGTTCGATAAATTTGCCCTGGCCCAATTTGCCTACAAACTCGCCTTTATCAACGACAAGGTTCCCGCGCAGGTAAACTTTCTCTGCCCTGCCTTTCTGGTCAAATCCCTCGTAAGCGTTGTAATCCAGCCCTTGCCTGGAGGTTTCTACACAAATTTGCCCTTCCCATTCAGGGTCAAAAACCACAATGTCAGCATCTCCACCGATCACAATACTTCCCTTCCGTGGGTACATCCCGTAAAACTTTGCCGGGGCAGTCGCATAAACATCAACCATCCGCTGGAGTGAAAGCTTCTTAGACAGAACACCATATGTGTAAAGAATCGCAAGACGATTCTCAACACCCGGAGCACCGTTGGGTATCTTTGTGAAATCCCCGCGCCCCATCTCTTTCTGGTCCTTAAAATTAAACCCACAATGATCTGAACCGACAACCTGGAGCCAGCTATGCTCAAGGGCCTTCCAGAGCTCATCGTGGTGCCACGATTCTCTGAGTGGAGGTGAACAAACATATTTGGCACCCTCAAAATCAGGTTTTGCGAGATTTTCTACATCAAGTGTCAGATAATGGGGGCAGGTCTCTCCATAAATGTTTACCCCCTCCAGATTGGCAGTCCTTAGGGCCTTCATTGCTTCTGAACAGGAGACATGGACAACGAAAATAGGGGCATCTGCTGCTTTGGCCAAATACGCTGCTCGCGCCGTTGCCTCCGCTTCAACTACAGGCGGACGGCTGGTTGCGTGATATTTAGGATCTGTTTTGCCCTCCGCGAGCAATTGCTTTTGAAATATGTCAATTACATGGGCATTCTCCGCATGAACCATCATCAGCATACCCACATCTTTGGTTGCTTGCAGCATCCGCAACAGGGTCTCATCATCAACGTAAAAAGCCGTCCCCTTGTAGGCCATGAACAACTTAATGGTTGAGACACCTGCCTTTACCAACGCACCAACCTCCTCAAAGATACCCTTTTTGGCGGAATCCATGACCATTGCATGCAAACTGTAATCCACAGCGGTTTTGCCTTCTGCCTGCTCCTCCCGGTGTTTATATATAGAATCTAAAAGACTCATCCCCTCAGGCTGAGGTGCAAAGTCAATAATCGAGGTCGTTCCACCAACAATGGCGGCAACTGTAGTATCAAAGCCTGCAGTATGCGTTCCCATAAAAGGCAAAACAAAATGGGTATGACCATCAATTCCCCCAGGCAACAGGTACTTACCCTTTGCATCGACGACTGTTTCGGCACGGTTATCAAGCCCTTTTCCAATGGCAATAATTTCCTCCCCGTCAATAAGAACATCACCTTTAAACTCTTCCGTTGCTGTAATAATTGTACCATCCTTGATTAGTGTACGCATTTATTGAACCTCCTTGAAACATTATTCTAATTTACCTTAAAAAAAAGCCTCAAGTAATAATGTGGTATTTATTCCACCAACTCACCACTTTGAGGCGAAGTGTCCCTCAGAACCCAATACCTCTGACCTATCATACAGGGCCGGGATTTCTACAACGACTTAAGCAAATATTTTCAACATATTTGCAGATGGTTGTAAAAGCCTGCAGCCATAGGTTTTTAGATGGTGACTCGGACCATCGACACTACTTGCGGCTGTTCATCACATAATAGGGCTCAAAGTCGTGCTTTTCCCACCCTTCATACCACTTGTGATAGTATGGTTTGATTTTCTGCAAGTTTTCGGCGAATTGTCGCTGTTCCGGACTAATCCCTTTTTTTGCCTGCTCACGGACCTCCTTATAAAGCTGATCCACATCCAGCGTCAGAAACTTTCGATCTTCCATGACCACCCTACCGCCTACAATCACCGTATTAACATGGATCCCCTTGGCCCGGTGTATAAAGATTTCAGCGATGTTCAAATCAGGCGACATAAAAGGATCGTCCATGATCTCATCAAGGTCAACCAGTATAGCGTCGGCTTTCTGCCCGGGTTTGAGTGCACCTACTTCTCCTTCAAAACCACACACCCGCGCTGCATTTGTAGTGCCCATTTTCAGAATGTCAAAGGCATCGAGAGCTGGCGTATTGGCCAGATCAAAGCCTGGAACACGGTGGAGATAGTACATCATTCTCAATTCCATGATAGCATCTTCGTCATCATTGATTCCCTTGTCATCAATTCCGAGAGAAACGTTTACTCCTGCCTTATGCAGATAATAAACCGGGGAAATGCCATTTCTGACCGCAAGGTTGCAGCTCGTGTGATTTGTGGTAGATGCCCCCTTGGAAGCCAGGAGCTCGATATCTGACTCGCTTACATAAACCGCGTGACCTAAAGTCAGGTTTTCGTCCACGAGACCCAGCTCGTCCAAATAAGCTACTAAGGACTTGCCGTATTTCTTCAAGCCATAGGCTTTTTGATGGGGGCTTTGCAACGTATGGATGTGAATTTGAAGCTTGCCCAGCTCATCAGCCCTTGCCTTCACGCGCTGATGAAATCCCACCGTAGAGCCCTGGGCCCAGCTTGGGCCAAATATGATGCGCGTATCTTCATCGTTGTAATGGCTGTATAAGTGTTCGAAAAGATCGAAGTACTCCTCCACAACAGCTTCCTTATCATAGAAAACCATCGGCCGACAGAACTCCTGCAGGTCCGGGGGGAGTGTTTTGAAGAACTCGGTGTCATCATATGCCAAAGTGTTGTCGTTTCGCATTCCGGGGGAGTATGCAAAACGAATGCCTGACTTCCGGTAACCTGCAATCGCCTTCTCCGCAATTTCGCCCATATTCGGAGCTTCACCCCAATTGTTATGATGCATGGTGGTACAGCCGCTACGCAGATGCCGTACCGCACTCATCATTGCATTTAGTTCAGGGTCGATGTCAAACATGAAGGCCCAGTCGATCAGCGCATTTTCCAGGAAATCATAACTGACTCCTCTCTGGATAGCGCTCAAACCCCAGCCATGACTGTGGCCGTCGATAAGCCCAGGCATAAGCAGTTGATATCCGTTGCCTTTGACGGTCGCATTCGGATATTTGCCCTTCAGTGAGTCATAATCCCCAACTTCCACAACTTTGCCCCCGGAAAAGTAGGCTGCCCCATCTGTGAGGATCCCGTCCTCCGCTAAACTCGCATCAGTGATAACGAATTTGCCTCTGACCAGTATATCCATAACCGAATCTCCTCAGAAATAATTAAAAATCGATTCATGTGCCGGCAAAAGGTAATCCTTTACTCAAAAAGATTACCTTTCGCCATTACCTTTTGACCGCTGCTTTAGGATGACTCCTTTGGTACGCCATCCACTCCTGCTTTCCTTAATATGATGTAGAGCACAAAACTGATTGGTAAACCGATCATCCATGACAGACTTAAGACTGGGAAGGAAGCCCCCGCACCGCAGACCAGCGCAATGATTGCTGCAAGGGAAAAACCACCCTTGTACCAGTATTTGCTGCCCTCTTTGGTGTCGTACAACGCATCCACATCAATTTTTTGCCTGTTCACAACCCAGTAATCTGCCAGTGTGATACCCAGAATGGGTCCCAGCAGGCAAGCGTAAACACCCATGAATGTGAAATAGTGTTCGCTCGTGAACAGAATCCATGGGCAAGTTGCCAAGGAGATGACACTTGTGATCAAAACAGCTTTCTTCCAACTAATCTTATCAGATATATCTTGCAAGGTGTGCGCCGGGGGCAAAATATTGAGTGTCAGGTTCGATGAGATCTGTGCACCCAAAACAAACAACATCATCAGCACCCCGATTAGTACGCTGGGAGCAACGTCCATCATGGCGGCTACAGGATCCGGATTTCCGGTTGCCATACCATAAAAGACCCCTAAGACCATCATATAAAAAAATGCAGGACCAATTCCAAGCATGTGTCCCCACCAGTTGTTCCCACTCCCCTTGGACTTGACCAAATGGCGCGACATGTCGGAAACGTTCAACGCACCGGTTATGATAATAGCAACCCCAACAGCGAATACGCACAAGAATCCGTAACCCCAATCCCCTGGATAAGTAAAGGCTTCATGTTTTGTAAAGTCACCCTCAATAAGTACCTGAATCAACCCAACGGTCATGAGGACAAGTAATATGAATCCGGCTACCGTATTAAACCCCCTCATTGTCTTTATTCCGCCCATGGCCAGAAAGACATTAATAATTAGAAAAATAATGAAGTAGAGCCATATATTCCCGAATCCCCATAGCGTCTGGGTCAGGGAGTTTAGTGCTAAACCACCGGCCCAAGTGGCAATTCCATACCAGCATACTGCCGGTAAGGAACGCACGATGGTTCCAATTTTTGCGCCCTTGATGCCAAAGCTTGACCTGCACTGTACCGTGTAGGGGATTCCTGCCCTGTAGCCAGGGAAAGCATTCAGCACAAAGAGAAATCCGCAAACTATGGATGCCAGACCAAGTGCAACGACGGCCTGTATAAAATTAACTTTACCGTTAGGATAGATCGCAAAAAAACCAACAGCAAACATCATGACCACAACCATAGCTGCCGCCCATACTGGGATATATGACCACAAAGGAATAGATCTGTTTTCATCTGTGATCGGTGCCAATTCTTCCAATTCCATAGAATCTTTATTATTATCCATTTCCCCCTCCATTGCGCTTCATTTAGATAACTGTTTCATACCGTAAAAGCCATACTCGTCTTCTATTTGTAATGGTCCTTCACTCTCACTCTACGATTCCAACCTTGCGTCAACTTACTAACCCAAGTCATTCATCAGTGTATCACCTCCCTCCCAAAAAATCAGCGGCAAGGAATCAACTAATCCGTTCCCGTTCCTCCCGCCTGAGTTCCCGGCGCAGATACTTGCCGACTTTGGACTTGGGGAGCATGTCCCTGAACTCTATGTATTCAGGCACCTTATAAGAGGTGATCCTCGATTTGCACCACCTGATAAGCTCGCTGCCGGTAATCCCTCTGGCATCTTCTTTTAGTACAACAAACGCCTTGATTCGTTCCCCCACTCTCTCGTCGGGCACACCGACCACGCATGCAGAAATGGCCGCAGGATGGTCTTTGATGGCTGCTTCGATCTCGGACGCTGATATGCGGTACCCTTTATGCTTGATCATATCCGCAGTGCGGTCTACGAAGTACATATAACCCTGTTCATCAACCCTGACCAGGTCTCCGGTCTTGTACCAGAGCTTACCGTCGATTTCGACGAAACACTCTCTGGTTTCATCCTCCTTGTTCCAGTAGGCTTCAATCATAAGCCTGGAACTAACAACAAGTTCACCGGTGCTCCCCGGGGGAAGTTCTTCCATTGTTTCAGGATCAGCGATCCTTATCTCTTTTTCAGGCATGAGCGTGCCTATGGTGTCTAAGGGGGGATCCCCTGTCACACGAACCATGGTCACACCGCCACAGGTCTCGGTTGCCCCGTACCCCTGGAAAATCCGTGTGCCGAAATGATCCATCCACCGCCGTAATACCTCCTGGGGCAGGACGTCACCACCCGTAAAACAGTATCTTAGAGATGAAAGATTATAGAAATCTCTTCGGTCGTGTTCAAGGATCATACGGTAAAGGGTCGGGACTCCGAACAAGGTTTTGGCACGATATCTCTGCACGTAGAGCATAAGTGCGTCGAGATTGACCCGGGGCATAATGATTACAGTAGCACCAGTCAAACATATGGGGCCCAGCCCGAAAAGCTGACCCAGGACATGAAAGAGGGGAGCCCCCTGTACAATTACGTTTTGTTCCGGGGGGACAAGGGGTTCTGAAATCTTGAGTTGGGCGAGGAATGACTCAATATATACAGTATGGTTGATCGGCACACCCTTGGGAAACTTCATGGTCCCGCCGGTGTAGAGGATTTCCAGAATCTCGTGCGGCTTGCACTCGTTGCGCACAGAACCATCAGGCGAGGTTTTTAACAATTCTCTGAATCGGGTAACCCTCCCTTCATCTACTTTCCCGTCCGGGATACGATCAAAACCTCTACCGATAGACCGTTTCCACCAGGGAAGCATATCGGCGATGTTGGAGACGATAATGGTATCAAGAATCCCTTTTTCCTTGAGCTTTTTGGCATGTCCGAAATTCGTGTCAGCAGAGAGCACACCAACAGCACCCGAGTCCATGGCGATGTATTCCAGATCGTGGATGGTATAGATGGGGCTAACCGGCACAGGCACGGCGCCGATTTTTTGGAGGCCTAACCAGGTAACCACCCATTGGGGGCAGTTCTGAGTGTAGATAATAAATCTGTCCCCTTTTTTTATCCCTAACTTCAGAAAGGCAGTTGCCATGCGATCGGCAGCCTTCTTAAGAAACCGATATGAGTATTTTTCCCCTAAAAAGATGAGCGCCGTCTTATCGCCGGCCTTATCGGCTGTTTGTTCAAACGCCTCGAAGATTGATTTATTCATCTTCATAATCAACCCCGAAATAGGCGCTTCTCACGTCAGGATTGTCTAACAGAACCTTGCTGTCACCCTCAAAGGCAAGCATGCCGTTTTCCAGGATGTATCCCCTGTTGATGATCGGTATCAGGGGCCGGGCAAATTGTTCGGACACCACAATCGTCACCCCGGCATCCTTGTTGATACGCTCTATTGATTCAACCAAGGCTAACTGAACGAGAGGGCTCAGCCCCAACAAAGGCTCGTCTAAGAGCAGTAGCCTTGGGTTTGCCATCATTGCAATGCCCACTGCAAGCATCTGCTGCTCTCCCCCGCTCATTAATCCGGCCCTCCGCTTCCGGATTTCAGCGAGCTTTGGGAACATCTCATAAACAGAATTCATTGCAGGTTTGATCTCAGATCTCTTCCTGAGGTAACCGGCAATCTTGAGGTTTTCCACAACGCTGCTTTCACGAAAAACCGGATGTCGCTCCCTGCACAAGACCAGACCCCTCTTTACCCTATCATCGGGCCTTAGATCGGTAATATCTTCGTCCTGAAAGAATACCTGGCCAAAGATGGTAATACGTGTGCCGCCCCTTCGTTCTTCTTTCAGCTTCGTGTCGAGCATCAGACCGGCAATCGTATTCATTAACGTGCTCTTGCCCGCGCTGTTGGGGCCGATCACGCCAACTATCTCTCCCGAACCCACGCGGAGGGACAATTCATTAACAGCGATAGCATTTTCAAAAAAAACCGTAAGCTGGTCAACCTGCATCATCGTTTTAGCTCTATCCCTAAATATGCCTTCTGAACTTCTTCGTTCTTCATGATGGCTTTGCTGCTCCCCTGGGCGATTACCCTCCCCTGATCCATGACAAGCACGCTGTCTGCGATCCGGAAGAGTTCTTTAAGCCGATGCTCGATCATAATAATGGTCTTTCCGGCGGAGCTAAGTCTTTGTATCAGAGGGGTCATGCTGGCGACCTCTGCCAGGCTCAAGCCCGAGTAGAGCTCATCAAATAAGATGAGGTCGCTCTGGAGAGCCATAACCCTTGCCATTTCCAGCCGTTTCAAATAGCCGTGGGGGAGTACGCTTGCAGGCTGAAACGGCACTCTCGAGTCCCTCTCAAATCCAATGTCTTCAAGGATATCAAGGGCTAAAGAATCCTTGTCGCCGAAGTGTTCGCCCATTTCTTTCACCTTGGGAGAGGACAACGGTATGACCAGATTCTTGTACGCAGGAAGGCGATAAAAAGGTTTCACCATCTGGAAGGTCCTGCCCACGCCCTTGTTGGCGATCTTCGACGGGCGTAGGCGAGTGATATTCTCGCCTCTGTATATCACTCTTCCGGAATTTGGCTTCAAAAACCCTGTGATAACATTTACCAGAGTTGTCTTACCGCATCCATTCGGACCGATGATACCCAAAAGTGCCCCTTCCGCAATGGAGAAGCTTACATCATTCAAAGCGACAACGCCGCCAAAAGTCTTTGTAATGGAGTCAACTCGAAGATATTCCACAGCCCCAACACCTGAACCAGTTAGATTCGGAATTGCAAATTCGTTTTTAGCAGACTAAATCCATCTCTCAGTCTGTTCGTATTTACGTCTAAGGTACGGAAATATACCCTCGGGAAGTCCGGCGATAAACACCACCATCAGGGCCGAATAGATAACAATCCTGAATGTTCCGAAACTTCTCAAGGCCTCTGACAGAGGTCCTAAGATCAGTGCCCCTAATAGTGGGCCTGCAAGTGTCCCCATACCGCCAACCACACAGGATGCTATCGGAAATATGGATAGATCCAGTGCAAAAGCAGACATACCAACATTCATATAATAATGTGTCATAAATGCACCGCAGAAGGCGCATATGGCACTGCCGATATAGATAGCCTGGACTTTGAACCATAATGTGTTAAGGCCTGAGGCCTCCACGGCCCGGTCGTTGTCTTTTAGAGCAACAAAAATCAATCCGTAGTCGGAAGCAACCAGTCTTCGAAGCCCGAACAGTGTTGCAAAAAGCGCCAACATGCTTAGACCAATGCTGGAGTAGAGACCCGGCAATGAACTGAGTGCGCTGAGGCCCTCGGTACCCCCAAATATCTTTGTCGCTTCTACAACTCTCATCAGCATAAGAGGGATGATAAGGGTTATCATGGAGAAATACATGCCCCGCAAACGGAGTGCGGGAAAGATCAGCATAGTGGAGAGAGCGCCCCCGAACAACGTGGCCAAAGGCAATGTAAGATAAACGGGGAATCCGAGATAGTAGTTCATCCCTCCGGCCAAATAGGCACCCACTGCAAAGAATAGGGCCTGGCCTAAAGATATCAGACCACACGATGATAAAAAATCCCAGCTAATGGCCATTATCGCCATGATAAACGTGATCACCAGGACCTTCTTCCAGTACAAGGGAACCAGAAAAATCAGAAGGAGGAGACCTATAACAGGAAGGACCCTTGGCAACACCAGGTAGGCAATTTCTCTCAATGAGGAAAGGCAGTATATATCGTCGGTAACAGCCTTGATGCCTCTGTCGATTCTCTCTTTGCGCCTTCTTTCCTTCATATCCGTTCTTCTAATTCCTTATATTTGCCAAACAGCCCTGAAGGCCTTATGAGAAGAATGATCAGCATGCACAAGAGTGGCACTACCATGCTCAGAGAAGCTGAAATATACATGACGGTCAAGATTTCAGCGTAGCCTAATATAAAACTGGCCACTAACACTCCCAAAGTGCTCTCAAGACCTCCGATGATACATACGGCCAATGACTTCAGGAGGATATCATAACCATCGTCCACGGAAATCGTACCAAGAGGTAAAATCAGAATCGCTGCTAATGATACGATCATGGCCCCAAGCGTCAGGCTGAGCATGGAAACTTTGTCGGGATTGATCCCGACGGTGTATGCTGTATGATCATCCTGCGCCACACCCCTAAAGGCGAGCCCGAGCTTGGTGTGATGGACAAAAAGATAAAGAAGGATAAGGAGTACGAGACCCGCTCCCACAATAATCAACCTCTGTATGCCCACGTAGGTCCCAAAAACACTGACAGAGCCGCGCACAAACGCGGGAAGTCTGTATTGGAATCCCATTACGCCAAAGCATCTCATGAGTTCAAGGATCATGAGCCCAACGGCAAAGGTAGCAATGACCTCCGAAAGCTCCAGTCCCCTCAGTCTCTGCAGCAGGAACCTGTACATCAAAGCCCCTAAAATACCCATTATCAGCACTGCTAAAATTGCTGCAACAAAGTAAGGCATTCCGGCCTTCCTCAGGAAGAGCCACGTTAACAATCCACCGAGCACATAGAATGCACCATGGGCAAAATTGGCCACACGGCTGATACCGAACGTCATGCTGAAGCCGAGTGCAATCAGGGCTAAAATAAGCGAATTGATAAAACCGTAGACTAACATCTACTCATATCCTACCGAAAACTCCGGCTAAGACTATTTCATCCATTTCGGTTTGCTTATAGGGCCTTCTGCAATACTTGCAGGGAATACCGGAACACGTTTGCCGTCTTTCCACTGATAGATTACCAGTATTGATTTCTCCAGGGGGTTCTCTCCAAAGATGATCTCATGGTCTTTGAAACGGATTCGTCCAATGCAGCCGGCATAGTCTGTTTCTTGAATAGCCTTGATCAGCTGGTCCTGATCCAGGGTGCCGGCCCTTTCAATGGCCTTGGCCAAGACAAACACCGAGTCGTAGGCCTCGGAGGGCATATGACCGGCCTGCAATTCCTCCCCCCACCGTTTCTTGTAGGCATCGAAAAAACGGGTAGCCGGTTCATACTTGGCCAAGGGAATGTTTCCTGCCTCAAACACGATATTTACCACACCATCCACCACATCCGCACCAAAGGTCTCGGCTGCCTTTGAACCCATGAGCGGGGATATAAACCCAACCGGCAAGGCAGGAACACGCATATCCTTCCACTGGAGGGCCAGGGTACCGCTTGAGGCCATGTCAAAAATCGGCATTATCACATGTGATCCTGCCTTATGGGCCTTTATCAGGGAAGCACTGAAATCGCTG
>Ga0222699_1000198_pt1 | contig 26947 bp, 26 predicted proteins | sample AntAcemetage1452_FD_179824 | JGI IMG/M metagenome (GOLD analysis project Ga0222699, IMG submission 179824) | Saline water microbial communities from Ace Lake, Antarctica - #1452 | ecosystem: Environmental > Aquatic > Non-marine Saline and Alkaline > Saline | place: Antarctica: Ace Lake...
CCAAATCAATGAAGAGCCGGTAATTTTTAAGTGGCGTTATAAAATGGATGAGGTTTCAGTTGCCTGATTTATACTATATTATTTATGGAACTAACTACTAGAGACTATTGGAGTAGGACGGGATATCACCGAGCAAAAAGAGGCGCAGGAAGCACTCAAGAAAAGCGAAGGAAAATACAGAGAACTTATGGAAAATGCAAACAGCATCATTTTGCGTTGGATACCCGATGGCACCATAACCTTTTTTAATGAATTTGCCCAAAAGTTTTTCGGGTTTGAGGCGTCTGAAATTATCGGCAAAAAAGCAATTGGCTCTATCGTACCCGAGACCGAAAGCACCGGCCGTGATTTAAAGCAAATGGTCTCTGGTATTTTAAAGAATCCTGCCAAATACGAGCAAAACGAAAATGAGAACATCTGTAAGGATGGGAAAAGGGTTTGGGTCAACTGGACAAATAGAGCAATCCAGGACCAGAACGGGAGTATCATTGAGGTATTATCTATTGGAACAGACATCACCGAACGGAAAAGAGCTGTTGAGGCTTTGACTGAAAGTGAGAATCTGCTTAAGCTCACAGGTGATATGGCAAATATTGGTGCGTGGCAACTCGATTTAGATTCAAGAAAAATTATTTGGACGCAAACAACTGCCAAGATTCATGAGGTGCCAAACGACTATGTTCCAAACCTAAATGAGGCGATTAATTTTTATCATCCGGATGACCGAGAAGTTGTAAAGAAATCTGTCAACCGGGCTATCGAAACTGGGAAGTCATACGATTTTGAAGCAAGGCTTATAACCGCAAAGGGTAAACAGCGATGGGTTAGTGCCTTCGGTAAACCGACCTTTGAGGCTGGCAAATGTAAGAAGCTTTACGGTACTTTCCAGGACATCACCGAGCGCAAACGGTCAGAACAAGAGCTTGTTCGATTGTCAACTGCAATAGAACAGGTTAGGGATACCATAATAATATTCGGGATGGATGGAATTGTACAGTATGTAAACCCTGCATTGGAGAAGCAAGTGCAGTATAATCGTTATGAGTTGATCGGGAAGGATTTTGCCAATCTTAGCAAGGGCATTTTAAATAAAAAAAAGTATAAAAAGGTATGGGAGACAATAAACAAGGGGGCGTCGTGGTCAGGGAATATCATCGGAACAAGTAAGGACGGTTCCCAGTTTGCAGTAAATATAAACATCTCACCTGTTTTCGACGACACAGGGATGATAACCTGTTTTACATCGATTGGCCGTGACATTACCAAAGAACAACAAATGGAAGAACAACTCAGGCAATCCCAAAAAATGGAGGCCATGGGCACGCTTGCCGGCGGCATTGCTCATGACTTTAACAATATCCTTGCTGGTATTCTTGGATATACGGAACTGGCACAGGATGATGCAGATCAAAATAGCCCTGTACAGGAGTATCTGGTTGAAATCCTAAAATCAACAACAAGAGCAAGGGATCTGGTCAAGCAAATTCTCACATTTAGCAGGAAAAGTCATGAAGAGCGAAAACCTGTATTATTACACCCTGTTATTCAAGAAGCGGCAAAACTGCTTCGCTCGACCATACCGACAACCATAGAAATCAATCAAAACATTGATGATACAACCGGGATGGTAAATGCCGACCCCACACAAATGCATCAGATTGTTATGAATCTGTGTACAAATGCTGCTCATGCAATGCAGGAAACTGGGGGTGTGCTTGAAATTGAGTTATCCTCGGTTGTTATATCGCAAGAATCCATGAGGAAATATAACAATATATCTCCCGGACCATTTCTAGAGTTAAAAATATCAGATACAGGCACTGGAATTGATTCCAAAATAATTTATCGAATCTTTGAGCCCTTTTTCACCACAAAAGATAAGGAAAAGGGAACGGGTATGGGGCTAGCGGTAGTTTATGGAATCGTTAAGGACCATGGTGGAGATATAAGCATAGATAGTCAAGTGGGTAAAGGAACAACTTTTAGGGTTATGTTGCCACAGGTTATAGCAGAACCCGACAATAAAGAAGACTCATCATCCAAAGTTCCAACAGGCACCGAACATATACTTTTTGTTGATGATGAAAAAACATTAATGGATCTGTGGAAAAGAATATTAGAGTCACTTGGGTATACAGTTACTGCCAAAAGCAGCAGTATTGAGGCTCTTGAAACATTTCAGCAAGCACCAGATACTTTTGATATGGTTATCACAGACCAGACAATGCCGCACATGACAGGATACAATTTGGCAAAACGAATATTGGAAATAAAGCCCTCTGCAAATATTATTCTTTGTACAGGTTACAGTGAGACTGTTTCGCTTGAAAAAGCAGAAGCTGCTGGCATTAAAACATTAGTTTATAAGCCCATCAGTAAAAAAGAAATTGCTCAGAAAATAAGGGGGGTGTTGGATAAACAAAACCATGAGAAACATTAACAAAACCTAAATTCACAGGTACGTGCCTTGACTCGGAACTCTCTGAAATTGATTCAATGATACTTCTGGTTAACTGAAATATTAGTGAGAAAAGTCCCTCTGAATAAATAAATTCAAAATTACTTATGATTATGGTAACAGTTTAGAAAGTAAATTATTTTAAGGTTATCGCTAATCTTGACTTTTTAAGTGTGCTGAAGTCATAATGTTAGCTGAAGTAATGTTCATCACAATAGTTGAATTTTGTATGAACAAAATAACTAAAACAGATACTTATGTAGAATCGGCCTAAGAAGTGATATTTATACTTATAATAGAATTAGCAAGATAGATTGTTGTAAAATGTTATAAATATTGTGTTGGCTTTGGTTAGCAATGTCAACTTACAAATAAAAACAAGAGTCTACCTAATTTAAGTCAGACTCCATAAATCATTAATCAGAAGGTATGCTCAATGAAAAATATTGTTGGCTGGTTGTTAGAAATTGAACATCTAGCATTGGAAATGTATGAAAGTGTTGCGGATTATTTCATTGATGATAGAAAGTTACATGATTTTTTAAAGCACATGGCTAAGGACGAAGCCTATCATTATCAAGTGGTTGATAGCGCAGCAAACTATTTTCAACAACATCATTTCCCAAATTCTCCTGTTATTCTTGACGACGAAATAAAGAATAAAATTAGAGATTTGTTAAAGACTAACTTGGATAAAATTTTAGATAAAAGCCTCATCAAAGAGCAACTTATTAACAATATTGTAGAAGCCGAACTTTCAGAGTGGAATGACTTTTTCCTATTTATGGTTAATACCCTGAAGCATGAAGAAAAGCAATTTGAGTATGCGGCCTCTGAGTTCCAACACCACATTAAACACCTAGAGTATTTCATAAAAAATGAATCAGGATTTTCCGAACAAATTGAACTTTTACAAAATCTTAACCCAGTACATAAAGAAAAAATTTTAGTTGTAGAGGACAACGAAGATTTTGCCGAGCTTTTAAAGAGAATTTTATCAAAGAAAGGCTCGGTGGACTTAGCAGCTAATGGACAAGAAGGTCTTAAGAAAATCGCGAAAACCTTTTACAAGTTAATAGTGTCCGATATTGACATGCCTATTATGGATGGCTTAACTTTTTACAAAAAAACAATTTCAAAATATCCCAACCTGACAGATCTGTTTGTATTTCTAAGTGGTGATCTTTCACCAGCCAGGTTATCCTTTTTTAAAGACAATAAATTAAAGTACCTTACTAAACCTGCTAGCGTAAAAGAAATTCGTCAAATTACCTCCAAAGTTATGTATCAATTAAATCATGGAGCTTGAATACCTCTGAAATGGCTAAGATAACGTTTCAAGCAAACTTGGTGAAGGAACGACATTTACTGTATTTCTGCCAAAGGCTGAAGTAAAGATTAATAAAACAGAAAGTGATGATGCTTTACCGACCGGAACTGAGGATATTCTGGTAGTGGATGATGAAGAGCATCTGGTGTTTCTAATGAAAACAATTCTGGGGCGGCTAGGATACAAGGTCACTGCTTTGACCAACAGTCTTGAAGCACTGAACCTTTTCAAAAAAGACCCTCAGCGGTATGACCTTATCATTACTGACCTGACCATGCCTCATCTGACCGGAGATAGACTGGCTTCAGAGATCATTGCCATCCGTCCTGACATGCCTGTAATCATTGCTACAGGCTATGCTGATGCGGTTGATAGTGAAAAAGTGAAGCAAAGCGGCATAAAAGGATTCATTCCTAAACCCTGTAAAAAACAGGATCTTGCAAAGACCATCCGACTGATTTTAGATGAAAAGTGAAAAGAAATAACTGTTTCTTACTGTTTGCATCTTTGAGAATTCTAGACTGATAGATGCCTGTCTTAAGCACATCATTACCCAATACCTGACAGAAAATAAGATAACCATTCGTAACATTAACAAAGTGTAGAATTCAGGATACGTGCCATTGCCTTGACTCGGAACTCTCTAAAAATGATTCGAAGGTACTTCTGGTTAATTGAATAAATTCACAAAATAAGTCCTCCGAATAAATATATTCAAAATTACTTATGATTATGGTAGCAGTTTGAGAAGTAAAATATTTTAAGATCTTATCGCCTATGTTTACTTTTGAGGTGTGTTGAATTGTTAAAGATATCCGAAGTAATGTTGATTCTAAAATCCAGTCTGCCTTGAAGTTACCTATTTTTCATGTTAACTATAAATTATTGGTTTATCTAATTTTTTTAAGTGTTTTGGGCGATAAAGAAAGTTATCGTTAATCTGGGATTTCTGGTGATAATTTAAACATTCAAAAAAATCACAATCTGAAATACCTATCGCTAAACAACGCAACACATAAAGTTTTGAATATGATGATCTCAAACGAGCAGGGACAATCCGTAAACGAAAACCTGAGTAAGAAAGAACTCGATAAACAAAGTCACGATCTTACCGAACGAGTCAAGGAACTGCATTGCATTTATAGTTTTGGCACCTTAATAGAGACTCAAGATATTTCTATGGAAGGGATACTTCAGGGATCCGTTGATCTTATTCCTCCAGCGTGGCTGTATTCAGATATTACCTGTGCAAGAATAACTGCTTATGGGATGGAGTACACTACCCGCAAATTTAAGAAAACTGACTGGCAGCAGTCCAGCGACATAATTGTTCACAATAAATGTATCGGTAGACTGGAAATTTGGAATGAATGCAAAATGTCCAATAAATCTCCTTTTTTTTCACGCAAAGAGTGGAAAAAGTCATTGTGGGCGACATGCATATTAGAGAAAAAAACTATCATAAAAAATGGGTCATTTAAAGTACCTGAAGGGCATTTGGGTATTTCCAGAGCTATTGCCACACCCATTATCTACAGAGCAGAGGTTATCGGCAATTTAAGGGTTGGTGATAAAGCCACAGACTATGATAAGAATGATATTCAGAACATTGAAACCATCGCTGATCATGAAAAGGACATTGAGCAATTGAAAAATGGCGTTCGTGCTCTTCAACCGGCCTCTGATACCCTGCTGTCGAATTGGGCCTACATGGCAATCAGAATACCGTGCCTTGTGATCAAAACAGGGCGGCGCATTGTGTACAGATTTGTTGGGTATAATGCGAACCTGAAACATGTCATCAATTTTCCTCAGGCAATCAAGGCCGCCGGCTTTACATAAACAACATTTTGCGGTAGCCAGTGCATTGGGTGCTGGTAAGCCTTAAAGCGTAACAACAGGAGGTTTCTCTGAAGTAAAAACGAAAATCTACAGAAGATTAAAAAGACGCCGAAGTGTTTCAAAAAAAACTTCGTTTTACTTCTAGCTGTGCTTTTTAAAAGCCAGTGACCTAAAAAAAATTTGAAACTTCTTCGCCATTTAAATGGCGCTTGTTTTAGGGCTAAGAAGCAATGGTTCTTTCTGCTGGAGGATAATAAATAGTATTAGCGACACAAGTAATGAGGTTCACCATGAGATACTTGAGCATTTTCTTAACAGCAATCATTCTTTTCAGTGCATGCCAGACAACGACCTCGGAAAAATATGATCATGCTATGCTCAATTCAGTTTTATGGGTGCAGCATGCTGCAGAATACAAAGCTGCTTCCATTCAAGCCTATATGACAGCAAAAACAATGTTGGATTTAGCCCTTCTGGATAAAGAGTGGACTGCGGCTATTGAGCAGGCCTCTGACTATCAGACATTACCTCCAGCCATAATAATTGATGTGGACGAAACAGTTTTGGACAACTCACCATATGAAGCACAGCTCATTAAAAGCGGTAAGGCGTACAATAGCGATACCTGGACTGCCTGGAGCAAAGAGCAGCGCGCAAAACCTGTTCCGGGAGCTCTTGATTTTTGCACCTACGCACATCAGAACGGGGTTACCGTATTTTATATAACCAACCGGCGAGAGCAATTAAAAGAGGCAACGCGGGCAAATCTGCAAAGAATGGGTTTTCCACTTATAGCTGACATGGATACTGTGTTTCACAAAACTAACACTTCTGACAAAGGGGAGCGCCGAGCTGCCATTGCCAGGAATTTCAGGATTCTATTATTGATTGGTGACAATGCCGGGGATTTTTACAGCGGGTTCACCAAAGGAAGCAAGGTTAAAAGAGATTCACTGGTCTCAAGGTATAGACAAAATTTTGGCACAAAATGGATCATCCTTCCCAATCCCATGTATGGTGACTGGGAAAGCGCCTTGTTTGAATACAATCGCGGATTGCCAGAAGATGAACAAAAGAGAATAAAATATGAGCAATTGATGAACTGAGTCATAATGTTCACAATTGTTGTCCCGCTTATGTCCGGGCAGATTGACAGGATAGGGCCTTTTGCAGTCGATCTACTGCAATATAGAATCCGTATTTCGGAGAGAATAATGAACGTTTTGGCCATCGTCGGCGGTATGTTGGCAGGTCTCGGCCTGTTTTTCGTCGGCATCAGCACGATGATCCAGAGCCTTAGAGAAATGACTGGCCGCCGGTTTCGGATGCTGCTGAAGCGGTGGACCCAGAGTCCCCTTCTTTCCCTGTTTGGCGGGGGTTTGCTGGGCGCGACAATGCAGACCGGCAGCGCGATTACGTTCATTCTTGTGGGCATGGTCAGCGCCGGGGTGATTACTGTAAAGCGCTCGCTTCCTGTCCGCTTAGGCGCTGCGATTGGCACATCGACAGTGGTCCTGGTCGCCACGCTGAACATTCACACCATTGTTCTCTTTGCGCTGGGGATTGGTGGCATTATATTCACGCAGAGCCGTTCTTACAGGCCTCTTTTTAGAGCTTTTTTCGGGTTAGGCCTTATGCTCTTCGGGCTCAGGATGGTTGGAACATCTGCGGCCGTACTTACGAATTTAGAATGGTTCGCCGCCACCATTTCCAGTGTTAATGGTGAGCCTCTTGGGGCATTTATGCTGGGAATGGCGCTCAGCATTCTTGTGCAGTCACCTCAATCAGTTGCCATTCTGGCGATTGCAATGACCAGTTCAGACGTTCTTAACACCTGGACCACTATCGCGATCATCTACGGTAGCAACTTAGGAGGAGGCGTGAGCACCTATCTCCTGTCTGCCGGCTTTCGTGGCTCTGCGCGTCAGATCATGGTGTTTCAGGTCCTCTTCAATCTTATCACCGGTCTCGTTCTGCTGGGACTTTTCTTTGTCGAACGCTGGACGGGAATCCCGATTGTTCATGCGGCTGTCACACATTTAAGTGATGATGTGGCATACCAGATGGCTTTAGTATATCTCGTGTTTAACGTCTTCGGGGCATGCATGATGTATGCCCTTCGGGAGCCCATTCTCGGCTTTATTGAGCGGCGCTGGCCGCCTTTTCCCGAAGAAGACCTGGGGAAGCTGGCCTTTCTCAAAGATCACGCCTTTGATACACCGGATCTGGCGCTGGCTTTGGCGGACAAAGAGCAGAAACGCTTTTTTAAACTGCTTTGCGACCATTGCGATGCATTGCGCCTGCCGGCCGACAAGGACAAAGTCAAGGGAGAGACAATCGTCAAAGCCCTTGATTGCCTGAATGAGACAATGGGTGAAGCCCTTAGCGAACTGGGCAAGAATCACCTGAATATTGCAGAGTCTGAACAGCTCATTATCCTGATTAACCGGAATGGCCTCCTGGACACGCTCCACCACAGCCTGACAGAATTTTCTATTGCTGCCCGCTCGGCAAAATCGAGTCAGCAGCTTATGGATCTGGCCGAGATGGTCAATGAAGTGCTGGACACATTGCTTCTCACGATTTCGGACGCTTATGAGAGCGGTCAGGCAAAAGATCTTGCCGAGGTATGGGAAGCGACGCAGGATCGCAGCGAAAAGATGCGTAAGATTCGCCAAAAATTTATGGTGCTGGAGGTTCCGTTGCTGGAGCTTGAGCGCTCGGATCTGATTGGACTGACCAACGGATTTGAGCGAAGTGTCTGGATCATGCACAAATTTATCGGGGACCTTTCCAGGGTACCGAACCATATCGCGAGTTGAACAGCCTATCGCATGAACGCAGGTGAGGAGGTAGTATTTATGAAAAATACATGGCGAGCTACGGGCGGTTTCTTCTTCCTCCTTCTTCTTCTATCTGCAGGCTGCCAGGCCTCTTCCGGCATCGAGGCCTTTCGTCTCACCTTCCTCCTCCCCATGCAGGAGACGAAAGCCGAGCTCCAAAAGCTTTTCCCGCCAGAAAGGGGCTATGAATGCAAATGCCGTCTAAAAAAAACTGCAAACATGAAGGAGAAAGTCATAAGGAAGGGATACGCCGGGTTTGAAGATATCACCGATATCGCCGGCTGCCGCGTGGTCTTGCCTTGCTTCAGCGACATCCCGAAAGTTGATGCCGCCATAAAGCAGCATTTTCGCACGATCGAGAGGGAGAGCCTTTTGGAGGACAAGAGGGGCAGCGGCTACCGCGCGGTCCACTACCTCGTCGAAAAAAACGGAAAGATTGTGGAGATCCAGGTACAAACAATCCGTCAGACCATCTGGGGGAGACTCTCCCACCATTGGGTGTACAAGGGCCCCTACAGGGAGAGCGAGGGAGTGAAGCGCTATCTCCTGAACCTGAGCCGGGCGATTTATGCCCTGGACCTAGGCGAGGAGGCCGCTCTCCCCAAACCTTCTCCCGGTCTTCCCGGAGATTTCCTTGCCGCCGCGAACAAAAGCCTGGGCCAGCTACGGGCAGTGGGAATTGAGAAGACCGGCCCGTGCAGCAAAGGGGCGAGCTTGCTGTCGAGATAGGTAAGTGGGTCGGGCCAATATATATAGTTGTAATACCTACATATTATTTCCACAAATAGCCATTTTCAGATCCTATATCGCTCTTTTTGGTATCAAAATCAGCATTATAGGGCACTGGAGTTTCACGGAGTTGAAAAATATCTTTACTACAAACGACCTTTCTTCCTTTTGCGCTAAGGACAAGATCCTCTTTTATATTATCAATAAAATTCTCACTGCCCACCGCAATACTTTGAGTCCATTTACTATCCCGAATATTTTCCCCACTGTTAAGGGCCTCAGTAACCCAATCTCTGTGATTCTTTCTGAACTCCTCATAACTGTTACATTCTGCCAGATCATACAAGCGATCATACGATATTAAAATATTCTTTCTGCGGGGATTTTGTATCTCCCGGTATCCACCATATAACCATTCAGAAGGATGATTTATTTTTCCTGTTCTTGGCAAATTTCAGCAAAAACTCTCTCTTGTGGCATCGATGGGTTATATGCCAGATCTTTCCAGGTAGATAATGTCGTTTTGCACGTGCCATTTATTACTTTTTCTATTTCATGCATTTTGATACCAAAAAAGTGAATATAGGCTATTTCACAAATAATTTCAAATAGTTATCTCGGCCCGACCCCGTTACTAAAACGAAAACAAAAAGCGGATTTTTGAAGTAATAAAGAAGAACAAAGAAGTTAAGAAATTGTATCAGAGGGTTGAAAAAAAGCTTAAATCATAGATTTGTTTAATTTTAGGTTTGACCCCATTTCCTAACCCAAGCAGGTTTTTAGAAACAAAAAGGGGTTACCCGTAGTGGGTAACCCCTTGATTTTTCTGGTACCGACGGAGAGACTCGAACTCTCAAGGGAATTCACCCGGGGGATTTTGAATCCCCTGCGTCTACCAATTCCGCCACGTCGGCATATGTTTGCTGATTGATAAAAATAGATGAAATTTCTTTAATTGTCAAGATTTCAGTAACCATCCCCGGTTATTCAAACCAACTTAAGTCTAGAGCATTTCACTTTTTTATTATAGTCGTTGAGCAAAATCATTGGTCAAGTTTATCCGACGATGCAAGGTTAATTAGGTTAATTAGGTTAATTAGGGTTAATTAGGGTTAATTAGGGACACTTCCCTATTTATTGTTTTCTCATAGCCGGTCTACCTACCCTCTTTGCGATAAAGAAAATAATTGGATCCTGAAGAGACAAAAGCGGCAAAATTTTGATTAGTAATTAAGAGGATTGAGGTTAAACCTAAACAATAAACAATTGTCAAAAAATAAAGATCAAATATAGACCTGACCCAGAATATAATGGTAAACTGGAGTCTCTAAGAAAAAAGGGGGAGCAGTCTTAAAAATGAAAGATAGAGATCATAATACCAGACTTGTTTATTCAACAGAGTTCAGCGGGATGTGTCCGACCTGCGGAAAACAGCCCGGTAAATGTAAATGCGAAAAGAAAAAAAACAATCTCCCAAAAGGAGATGGAAATGTTCGCGTGACCCGATCTACCCGGGGAAGAAAAGGAAAAGGCGTTTCTCTAATCAGTGGACTTCCTCTTGAAGAGGCATCATTAAAAGAGCTTGCTAAAAAGCTCAAACAAAAATGCGGCGCCGGCGGTACCGTAAAAAACGGTGTGATTGAGATTCAGGGAGATTGCCGGGACCTTTTAGTTGAAGAACTAAATAATCTTGGTTTTAAAGCTAAAAAAGCCGGGGGATAGGGCAGACGCTTTCGGGAGGATTAATGTTGACATTTATAGCGGGTTTTCACATAATTGATTCTCTCAAAAACAACAAATGCTGATACGTCGCTTATGCCACCGCACTCATCAAACATAAACCGTCCCAAGGGCAGCTCGATAAAGCCTTTACGCGCAATTGTCCCGTTCATCCGGCCTTATCTGGGCACGCTAATTTTGGCCCTGGTTTCCTTATTGCTTGCTTCGGGTGCATTTTTAGCATTGCCGATCGCAGTGCGTTATGTGATTGATTTCGGTTTCAATGCAGAAAATGCCTCCGCCATCAACCGGTATTTCTATTTTTTCCTTGTTGTTGCCCTGCTGCTTGGACTTTTTGGCGCGGCCCGTACCTATTTTGTCAACTGGCTGGGAGAGCGGGTGGTAGCGGATAGAAGTGATGGGAAGCAGCAGTGACCACCTCATCCTGGAGTCCGACCACGACGACCTCTCTGTCGGCACAGAAGTGACCTTCCAACTGAACTACAGTGCTCTGGTCCGCTCGATGACATGCCCCTTTGTCACTAAGGTTATTAAGCCGGAACTGCAGGGGTCGCGTCTTCACTCTTGAGAAACAGCCAGGGTTGATGTGAATGATTAGAAAAATATTTTAAACAAAATTAAAGCAAATCACTTAGTGATAATTTCTTATTCTTAATCTTGTTATAGAGTTCGGGCTTTTCTCGCTGGATTTTTTCTTCGTGCCTGAGCATGGATGCCCACATAAGTTTAGGGGATTTGTACTGGCTGAAGGTCCCTTCCAGCACCTCATCCCCGGTCAGGGCAAAAAGATAATCCAGTTCATCGTCGCTGTAGGTCGGGACAAGGGCATAGCCCTGGGCAACCTGCAAATAAGCATCCGTGTTGAACTCAAAGGCATTCAGCCACCAGCGAGTGTAAGCCGCAAAACCGTTTTCTCCCGAGAGCTCTTTATGAACAGCATCTCCGGCATGAAAACCGCACATCAGCGCCCCCTGAGTTTCGACCTCTACAAATGCAGCGGCATCACCGATACAGAGGGAATTGCCTTGAGCGGGATAATGCATGGAACTGTAAGATTGCAGAGAACATCCGATTTTTTTCACCAGGCGGGCCTTTTTGAGCATGGCAGCAAGCGGGCTTTTGGCCATTGCATTTTGGAAAATCACCTGCGGCAGCATCTTTTTATTTCCCATAACAACCAGACAGGCCATCTCTTCATCCTCTAAGGATGGGCAGAGGATCAACGGTGCATGGGATTGATAGGTAAGTCCCATATGGGTTTGGAAGGCTGTGTGTTCATACCCCTTTAACCCTTTCAGGAGAAAGAGGGTGCAAAGCGCTGTGGTAAAATAGATCCGGTCTTTATTCATTCCCAGGGATGCCGCCGAGCGCGAATTAACGCCATCGGCAACGATGAGCTTTTTGGCTGTGAGCGTGGTGTGGTTCCCTTTGGCAGTCAGTTTAATTTCAACCTTTTGACCACTGTCGTTGACATCATAGGCAACCGTGGCGTTTCTGAATACAACCCCTTGCTGTTCACATTGTTCCCAAAGCCGCTGCAGGAGCAACCCTTTGTCGAATTTAATCACGATGGGACGCCTGTCCTTATAGGCAAAATGAATTTTATGGCCGCTGGGAGAGATATAATACTTGTCCGTAACATTTAGTGTGGGACCATTATAATCTACGGAAAATTTATTTTGGGTAAAAACTATTTTATCCTTTTCGTATTTGAGAGTTTCACCCGAAAAATTTTCGTCCATTATCAGCAGTTGACAACAGCAACGGGTAATCAGTGAGACCGAATCCCTTTTTTCAATGACCACGGTCTTCAGGCCTTTTTGGGCAGCTGTTTTAGCAGCCATCAGCCCTGCAGGTCCGGCACCGATAACGGCAACATCATATTCCATAGAAAGTTTCCATCTTATTGTGAAGGGTTCTCATTAAGTAGCCTGGCGCAGTGCTAATGGTTCTGAAGATAGAGAACTGCGCTAAGCCGTTAAAGCTCCTGTCGGACACATCTCAATACATTTTCTGCATTCTATGCAATGTTCCTGATACAAAACCGCTTTTACCTGTAGTTCTAATGCTCCAGCCATGCAGACATCGCTGCAGCATCCACACCCCACACAAACGGTCTCATTTAACTTGATCGCCATTGATCCTCCTTCACGGTTTGTACAACTTTACATTAAGGCAAAACAACGGAATCCGGACTATACACTTTTTTTGGACTTCCTTGCGAAACAGGCTGTCAATAACACCATAAGCAATATAAGAATAAGAGCAATTTTAAATTTTACAGTACCGGTTGCAAAAAGAGTACTTCCAAAAAAACCATAAGCAAATGCCCTTGGTGTAACGCCTAATACATGGGAAATAATATAAGGTCTGAACTTCATATCTGATAAACCCGCACCCATGTTAATTATGGTCACCGGCATAATAGGCAGCAGACTTAATAAAAAAACCATTGAAAAAGAAAATTTTTGATCATCAATAAAATATTTTTTATTTTTCAGTCTGCCGTAAACATAATCATGCCCCATTATTCTGGCAAATAAAAAACCGAGAGAACCGCCAATAGCCGCGCCAAAAGAAGCAAACAAAGGTCCCCAAAGCGGTCCAAAGGCCAATCCGCCGGCAATAAATAATGCGATTGAAGAAATTAAGAAGAAAGGACGTATAATAAAGATACCGATATAGATTGCCGGGCCAAGAAGCCCAAGAGACAAAATGAAGGCATTAAAGGTTTCAGGCGTTAAATCCATAAACCGGCGAAGCACTAACACGCCGGCCGCCCAGCCAATAAAAATGATTAGTAAGAATTTTAAAAAATTCTTCTTAGAAACAGGAATTTTAGATAAATTCATTTTTTTTATTAATTAAAATTGGGGCCCCATCTTGACCGAGCCGCAGTTATAAGTTTTTTTGTGGATCTAAGGCGACGCATGTCAGAGTCCCAGCTGTTTCAGTTTCTCTTCTTTTATCAAACCTTTCTCATCCCAGCCCCGATACCTGCAGAAATTTTGCTTCAAGTACAACGATCTTCAAGCCTTAGCGCTTCTTTCCTGCCCATGAATTACTTAGATAGTATTTTTAATATATCTTCCGCACCATTTGTCTCAAGAATTTTTGTTATGCTTTTTTGCTGTTTCAGAGAAAGACTCTTAAACAACTTAACCAGCTTCTTTTTATCATTATTATCAATACATAATCGTAACACTTCTAATCCTGCGCCAATATCTTTTTTTTGTTTCTCTTTGTCCTTGCGTCTTGGGGATACAATTAATTTATGCAGCCCAAAATTAACGGGGTGAGGCAATTTTATCCGTAACCCGTTAAAATTAACAATGATTGTATTATCTTCCAACAACCCTAAAAACCTTAACCTTTGAGCATTCATGGACAACTCAGGTAATGGATATGGTTTTTCCGTACCGCGTCCAATTTCAGGCACAAGGAATTCAATGATAAGTTCAGGATGGATCAGTTTCACATATCCCTCTGGAAAACTATGGTCTAGAATAAAACCTAAATCCTTTAATAACTCCGGAAGATCCGTATTTTTAGTGAACTTTGTCTTTCGAGAAATCAAAAAATCAATATCACGTGTCCGTAAAACTGACATTTCATAATCACAAAAATAAAAATCTCTATATAGAGGAAGACACCAGCTGCCGATTAATACAACTTTAGACAGAATTTTTGAATCATCCAGACGTTTTAATACTTCCAGGCAAATATCATATTGCTTTTTGTCCACGCAAAGTACCTCTTAAAAAAATTATTTGTTTCTTAACCTGAAACAGCAATTTTCGATATTTTTCACGCAGTTCCTTTGCTCTTGCATACTCTTCAATAAGTTCCTCGGACACATTCTTGCCTTTATACACAAACTTTACTTTCCCGTTTTCACGCATCACAATATAATAATACTCATGCCCCTTAATGTTCTTCTTAATCAGGCTGCCCTTAAGAAGTTTTTTCAGCTCTTTCTCGTAGTTTTCCTGCATTTTAATGGAGTTTTGCAACTCCTCTTTTAATACACCTTTTATTGCCATGACAAACTCCGTTACCATACAAGTTTAATATTAAAGTAGTGTGTATGGTAACTAAAGTCAACACAAAGATATCATACAAAAAGGCCATTATAGTAGTGTATATGATAACGATATAACGGAATTTCAACACAAAAACAAGCTGTGATTCTGTTGTACAAGTATGAATAAATGCTTTTTAAAAGATTTGACATTGCTGACTTCTGATAATCTGGCAATAAACAAATAAGCACGTATAACAATAAAAAAAGCGGCCAATATTTTTTGGCCGCTTTTTTTTGCAATTAGATATATAAAATTTACTTTACTCAGAGTCCCAGCTGTTTCAGTTTCTCTTCTTTTATCAAACCTTTCTCATCCCAGCCCCGATACTTACAATAGTCATCAACCAGTTTTTCAATCGGCGGATTATGGTCTTTTGCCGGACTGTTCTCCCGTTTAACCGTTGCCAGCCGCTCATGCAGTTTATTATCTTTCGGATCAAAGCCCAGTTTTAAATTGATCTGACGCTTAAGATTAAATATTCTTTCCCCGCACAGCATAAGTTTGTCAAAATCATAATCCATTCCCGTAACAAGCCTGAACCACTCGACAACTTCTCTGGCAGTAATCCCCAAAAACCCGTCCGCTGAATAATTCTGGGCATAGCCCGCATGGGAAAAAACACACAGAACCATACTGTTTAAAATACAGGCATAGTCCTGACCCCTGGCAACGGTTTCTGCGGTACCTTCAATTTTAAACCGCACATCCTCCATATTCATCAGGTCAAACCCCTCGATTTTGGGATCGGCCGCACCCGTATGAATCGCCCCTCTGTTTTCAGTGGCATACGTCAGGGCAAGAAAATTATGCGCACGGGGATCATGGGCCGGAACTTCAAGGCCCTTTCCTTCGATGGCAAACTTTTCGGCTCCCTTGCCGAGCTTTTCAGCCGCCTTTTTCACCCCATCTGCCAGAATATTTCCAATGCCTTCCCGTTTGCATATCTTTTCAAGCATGATAAGAGCTGCGTCCGTGTTTCCGAAAGTAAGCTCAATACCAGCGGTATCCTCTTTGGTTATGATCCCCTCCTCAAAACATTCCATGGCAAAAGAGATCACCCCTCCCGCTGAGATCGTATCCACCCCGTGACGGTTACAGATATCATTGGCTTTTTTCACCACTTCCATATCAATGATCCCGCACTGAGAGCCCATTGGCGCCATCACTTCCCACACGATCTGCCTGATTCCCTCATGATCTACCGTTGACTCTGAACATCCGGTGACACATCCCGCACAAAGATACGGCTTATCCTGCCTGGCGTGTTTTTCAAGCTCATCCAGAACCGCTTTTTTAAACCCGGCAAGTTCACTGTCCCGCCAGTTATTTACCCCGTGACGGTGATCATCGATGAACATGGAAAAAACCGCACGGGTTTTTTTAAGGCGGTGTTCCGGGTCTTTAATCAGCTCAGGCATAATTTTTTTAATTGAAGCACAAAGCGCCTCTTTTTTAAAAACTTCAGCCTTTCCGGTTCCTTTAACCGCAACAGCTTTTAAGTTTTTTGAGCCCATGACCGCACCCATTCCGCACCGTCCTGCGGCACGTGATGCTTTCCCATCATGCATCACAGATGCAAACCTGACGCAGTTCTCCCCTGCAATTCCGATTGCCGCTGTTCTGATTTTTTGCCCGAAACTCCTGTTTATAAGTTCATCTGTCTCCCAGACATCTTTGTCTTTAAGAAAGGCGGCATCCTCAATCGTTACGTTCTGGTCGTTGATCACAAGATACACAAGTTTGTCTGACCGGCCGGTTATAATAATCCCGTCAAAACCTGCTTTTTTGAGTTCTTTCCCCCAGGTTCCCCCGGCATAGGACTCCCCCCATATTCCGGTCAGGGGCGAAATTGAAGCAATACAGTGTCTGCCGCTCCAGGGGGCGATTGTTCCGCTCACAGGACCCGTCATAAATACCAGGGGATTCTTTTCACTCAAGGGATCCATCAGCGGTTCTATCCGGTCTGAAATGATCTTTGCGGCAAGCCCGACACCGCCGATATAATCTTCTGCCAGTTTTTCCGAAAGCATCACCGTTTCAACTCTCTTTCGGGTAAGATCAACATTCAAAAGCCTGCCCGCATATCCTTTATATTTCATCGTTCCCCCAAATTTTTTTTAACGTTTTTAAAAACCGGACCTATCCGGAACATAAAAAAAGAGTTATAACCTAATAAGCCATAACCCCATGTATAAAACAAGAGAATAAAAATAAGGATCTAAGTTACACCGTGAAATCTAAGATAGCGGTCAATCTCTCTTACTTCCCTTGCCAGATCATCCTCCAGTTTTTTATCAAAACCAACAAACTGAGCGACCACAAATTCAAACTGTTTAGACCCGATCTTATTTCCCTTCTCTTTTCTTATCACACGTGCATCAGGAACATACTCTTTTCCTCTTATAACAAGAGAAAGTATTATCTTCTGGTCTACTTCAAGTTTCTGTTCCTGCCTGTGACTGAATTTTATTCCTGATGCAGACAGATCAACCATCTCCAGCTGTTTATCTCTATCAATAAAAAGCTGAATATCATAATCTGCCGGAGGCCTGACTCTGTAGGAATACCTGAGGTTCAGACTTTTAATGCCGGAAATATTTTTCAGAAGTATTGCAGAAACCACCTGTTTCGAAGACGTCCGGTAATCGTTGATGATCTCTCCGACTTCGCCTGAAAGGCCAAGCCGCCGGGCCTCTTTTTTATTGATATAGGTAAGCGATATTTTTTTTCCTGTTGAGGAATGAACAAGCGGAGGGCTGGTCTGGGACACGATAATCTCATCATCTGTAGCATCAAAAATAAGGGCTTTTCTGACATCTACATTTTTGTCCAGATCATCGCCTGCAAGCGCACACTCAACTGTTGTTCCGGGTCTTAACATATCACTTTTCATTGGCAATTGTGACCTGCAGCTTAATTGTTTTTTTCGATTATATACTATATAAGTATAAAGCAATGCTCTTTATCTGTCAACTCAAACAAAGGCCTGCACTTGAGTTAAAATGACGCTGCAAGGGGTCAGTTCACTTCTAATATAGAAGTAATTTCCCGTTCATTACTCCAAATAAAAAAGGATGGCAAAGTAACGCTCTTTGCACATCCCGGGTATTAACCTTAAAAAGGATATCTATCCTTAACGATTTTCCTATTCCTGAAAAACCTCCACGCCCACAAAGACGGTAGGTTTGATCTCATAATCTATCATAAAATAACCCGCACCAAAAACAAAAGGCTTCATGCTGATACCAAAAGCCGCTACAGACTGGATATCAATACCGGATCTATTGGCAAAGTAAAAGTAAAAAAATCCAGGAAGAAGTTCATAGTACTCTCCGCTTCCATATGAAGCCATCTTTTTTATATCAAAGGATCCGTTTTCCTCAAAAGAAAAAACATCGTCATAAAACGGAATATCACCTGTTGAGAAACCCAGAACAAGAAACTGCTTTCCATTAAGGAGCTCGCTTGCGGATGCATCACCGGTAAAAATCCCTGCCATGACCATCATGCAGATAACCCTAAATCCTGTTTTTTTCAATAAATCCTTCATTGCCATTGCTTTCTTGAAAAATTTTTTAATACTTTTGACTGCACCTTTCAGCATAGGACGATTATCAGTTTAACCGACAGGCGCGTTTCCTAAAACTTCACATCAATGGTTCCAAAAAAGGCCCGTCCGGGAAGAGGATAACCGATCACATCTTCTTCGTTCTCATCAAGGATATTTTTAACCTCAAATGTTAAAGTGAGTTCTTTTTTCGGGCTGAAAGAGATTCCGGCATGATGAAAGAAGCGGTCATTGATCTTTCTGACATTTGCCCGATCAAGATAGCTCTCATCCATATATTCAAATTCATGAAATATCCTGAAACGCTCGGAGAAAACCTCTATGCGGTTGAAAAGCTCAAATTCCGGCCGTCCGGGAAGCTGATTGCCTTTCCAGTAGGCAATATCACTTTTGTCCTTTGTATCCTGTATGGTGTAATTACCGGAAATAATAATCGGCCAGAAAAACAAAATACGCCAGAAAAACTCATGGCCCTCAATTTCTGCTTTTGATATGTTTCGGGCCACGGATGTTCTCTGAGAATTCTGAATAAAAAGAATCAGATCATCAACCTCATTATTAAAGTACGCATATTCAAAGGTAGACGATTTAATCCATTTAAACGGCACATCCAGCCTGATAGAAAACCCCGCATCCCAGTTAAAACTCTCCTCCGGCTTTAAATCGGTATTGCCCACAATACCGCCTCTGTCGCCGAAGAGCTCATACAGTTTCGGCATTCTAAAATACTTCCCCGCATTACCTTTCAGCTCAAGCCAGCGGCACACCTTAAACACTGCACCGATCTTCCGGGTCACATAGGATTCAGAACTATTCTGAGAATTAGAAATCGCCATTGTGGAAAAGGGAACTTTTCCGCCAAAATCATCGTCATAATAATTATATTTTATAGATGGACTGAGAAGCAGTCTTTCATTAAAAAAATACATTTCATCTTCAAGGCCCAGCGCATAGGCATAGCGTTTTTGCTCATCTGTTTTTTTCTGAATACTTTTTTGTTCCTTTGCTTTTTCAGTAAAACCGTATAAATATCCGATTCTAAGGGTAGGGTCTGCATCTCCCAGGGATGCAAAACTGTCTCTGGACTGAAAAGTTTCTTCTGACCCTTCACACAAAAAAGTAACGATCTGAGACGTCCCCGGGAACCAGGTGAAAAGCATCCGGGCTTTTATATTCTCTGTTTCTTCCCGGTTGTTCTGCTGTCCAAGACCGATCTCACCTTTCAGGTCCTTAAATTTTTGTCTCTGATAAGAATGAGACAGGAACAGGTCAGCGTCAAGATCAGAGATGAACAACCCTTTTTTACTCAATTTTACCTGGGACAGAGACCGAAGGGTTTCAAGTTCAGCATCCCGGGACTGAAAATTTGCTATCCCGGGAATCCCCTGTTTTTTATTGAAAAAGTTAAAACTCGCATCTACTTTATAACCATTTAAAAAATCATAGCCGCCCTTGATCAAAAAGTCATCAGAGCGGAAGCGATTATTTTTACGGTGAACCCATTCATCATCATCCCGGTTATACTCCGTTCCTTTATTGTTTTTATATTCGAAATTGCCCTTGCTCTGGGTCCGGTTAAAAAAGAGTGCGTAATTCAGCTTATCAAGCCTGCGGGCAAAAGACGCACTCGCTTTGTGGGTATTAAAAGATCCAAATGAGTAACTCAGGTTTGTGCTTTGTGACTGCTTCGCCTTTTTGGTAATAATATTGACCACGCCGCCGATACCGGAAGCTGCAAATTTTGCCGGAGAGGTGCCGCGATAGACTTCGATCTTTTCCACATTATTCAGGGGAATATCAGCAAGGTTAACAGAACCGGAATTTGCCGAGTTCAGTAAAATTCCGTCAAGATAGATTGCCACCTGATCAGAGGAGGACCCCCGGATAGATACGGTACTGAAACTTCCCAGACCGCCATACTGCTTTACCGTAATTCCGGCAGACTGGTCAAGCACTTCTGAAATGGAGGTAACCTGCGAGGGAAGCATCTCCGGTTCAATGACCGTGACAAAGCTGGTCGAATCTTTTGATCCTTTCTTCAGCCCTTCCCTTTCTGCAGAAACTACAACCTCTCCAACATCATATTCTTCACCCGAAACGGTATGATTGAAAAATAAATGCACCGTACTGATTAAAACAAGATAGATAATAATCTTTTTTAAAAACAATTTATCTTCCCAGTTAAACAAGAAAACAGCAGCAGGAAAGCTTGCCTGCTGCTGTTTTTTCTCACAAGATTACCCCTGTAAAAGGGCTGTAATATAAGGCGCAAGCGAATAGTAAAGATCTATCAATGCCTGCCCTCCTTCTGTTTTAGACAGGATGTTATCCATAATATAGTGAAGCAGAAAGACAATCACGCTATCCTTCCCGAAAATCAGTTCAAGCGGGTCAGAGGTTTCCTGGATTTCAACCAGGCAGAATGGTGGAATACCAGTATAAATAGCCTCTGTTGTTATTTCGCTGTCACCTGATGTATTAAAAAGCCTGATTCCGGGATTTTCAGGATTTCTATCAGCCAGGATCAGCTGATCTCCCAGCACCAAGAGATCAGCATAGTCATAATCCGTTCCGTTTACAACTGACGTTACTGTCTTTGCTGAAAGGTCAAAACGAACTACATTTGTCGTCCAGAAGGCATCCGCAACAATCGCATATCCTTGTGTAGCGTTTATCATATCAAAGGCGCCGAACCCTCCGCCGAGATTTCCGCCCAGCTGTTCCTCTGTGATGAGAATTCCTTCTGCCGCATAAGTAGTTGGATTGATAAACTCCAGACCGCCGTCAACGGTACTATATGCGTTTGCCGATTCAGAGATAAGGATCTTACCCGCTTCTTTTATATATTTCATGTCATTAGGGTTGGTCCGGCTAAGTTCTATAGCCTGTACGCCTGAAGTATCCGGATCAACATCAAAGACCGTGTCTATTGAAGGATCAATAACAACTACCTGACTAAGATTTGTAGGAGAATAATTATACAGGCGCTGCAGACTCACAAAGACCTTTCCTCCGGTATAGACCATCAGGTCCATCTCAGGCCGTCCATCCTCATCAGCAAAATCGGACAGATCTATGGTGCCAAGCTGTGTTCCGTCAGCCGGGTTTACGATCAAAAGATCTGAAGAGTCATATAGTGTCACATATGCCTTGGTATCACTTAGGACAAGGATGTCATGGGGATTAGTTCCTGCACCCACGGAAAACTGGGTAAGCGGCGTACTTAGGTCGTCTATATCAAACACAGTAATCGCGGCATTGCCTCTATCAACCATATAGACCTTACCATTAAAAGAGCGGGCAACCGCATCTCCGCCGTCAATAGTAAACAAACTAGGCTGAATCGTACTTAAATTCGAGTCAAATACAGCATGACCACCGGTCTCGTAATCCGTTGTTGTAATGTACACCTCACTTGCCTGAGCAGAACAAACAATAAAAAGCATTGAAATAATAATCGCTAGTAAACTTTTTTTCATGGTACTCATATAAAATCTCCTTATCTTTTTCATTAATCGATATTTACCTCGGTACTCCTGAAAAACTTTCTTTTAATACAAAACCCTCAAATCACGAATGATCTGAGGGGAAGGACACTTATTATTACCACCTCCCTCCATTTTCCGCGAAACGGACAGTACGTTTTATTCATGCAGACAGGTCTTCTGACTTCCCTTGTCTTTTTCGTACCTTCCCATTCCAAAGATTCAAGAACAGTGGCTTTTTGTTTTGAAAAAGACTTCCCTTTAAACTGAAAGGGAACAAACAGGGTTACAGCGGCGGGACCGTGACGGACTTTCACCATCTTCCCTTTTCATCCATAAATGGATACCCGCATGAATTTATTTATTTAGTTAGTTTTTACAAATAACAAAAAACCTCCCTTAATTATTAAAATTTCCCTTCTTGAAAAAAGGACACAGTAAAAAGTTCAAATTCAAGGCGCGTAAATCCGAAGGAATGAAGCATACTTTCTGTAAGCTGGAGTGACTAAGGATGCAGCGCAACGCAATCCCGCCATGGCGGGATTGACGAAGTCCTCAATCCTCATACACCAACCTTTCCGACACCCGGCTCAATAACAGCCAGATAAAAAACGGGCCCCCAAGCAGTGCGGTGATAATCCCCACCGGCATTTCAACCGGTGCAAAAGCCGTACGGGCAATGGTATCGCAGATCACCAGAAATGCGCTTCCAAAAAGAATTGTTGCTGGCATTAAGTAACGGTGGTCCGGCCCGATTAAAAGGCGGCAGATATGGGGAACCATCATCCCCACGAATCCGATCGGTCCGCAGACCGCTACCACACCGCCCACCATAAGCGAGGTTGCGAAAAAAAGAAGTTTCTTTGTCTTTGAAGCATCCACCCCTCTGCTCACCGCGATCTCCTCACCCACGGACAGCAGGTTCAGCCCGTTAAGCTGAAAAAAGACAATGACACAGCCCAGGACAACAAAAGGAAACATGTTTACCGCAGGCTGAAAACCGACAGCTTCAAGACCTCCCATGAGCCAGCGCACGATCCTGAACGAATGGGTCATATCACACACATACTGGATCAGAAGAATAAGGCTTGAAAAGAAAAAGCTGATCGCAACACCGGCAAGAAGCATGGTTGCGGTTGAAAAGCCCCCCTTCATTTTTGTGATCCCGTAAACAAAGAGTATGGCAATCCCTGCGCCTGCAAATGAAAACAGGGAAACTCCGGGAATACCGGCAAAAGCAAAGGACAAGCCCGACCAGACATAGACTGACGCCCCCAGTGAAGCACCGCTGGATACCCCCAGGGTAAATGGCGTCGCAAGCGAGTTTCTGAACATGGACTGGAAGGTCATGCCGCTGACAGCAAGACCGGCTCCGGCCAGAGCGGCTGTTAAAACACGGGGCATCCTGATATTAAAGAATATATTGGCATCAACACTTCCTGCATCAGAATTAAAAAGGATACTAAACGGTATAAACTTCATTCCGATAAAGGGGGCAATAAGGACCACTGTAACGGCTGTTATCAAAAGGGTCAGAAGAACTGTTTTTTTACGCATCACAGGTCTCCTCCCGGAAGAATAATCGGAATGCCTGTTTCAGGATGATCAATCAGTGAAAACGTTTTGCCATACAGTTCACAAAGTTTATCATTATTCATAATACCTCCGGGGGACCCGCAGAAACATAATGCTCCCCCCTTTAATGCAATGATTTTTTTACTGTGAAGCACGGCACTGTTAATATCATGGGTTGCAGAAACGATGGTTATGCCCCGGTCATGGTTAATACTTTTTAAAATGGCATATATCTCATCCTGATAACCCGGGTCCAGAAAAGTAATCGGCTCATCAAGCAAAAGCACCTGAGCATCCTGTGCCAGAGCCGCTGCAATTAAAACCTTCTGCCTTTCGCCCCCGGAAAGCGTGGTAATCAGCCGGTCTGCCCATTTTTTTGTTCCGGTGATCTCAATTGCCCGATCAACCGATATCTCGTCTTCCGGACCCGTTGAAGAAAACGGACTGATATAGGGATAACGGCCCATCATGATAAATTCCCGTACCGTAAATGAAAAATGATGTCCATTGGCTTGGGGAACATAACTGGTGATCCGGGCAAGATCTTTCTGCCGGTATTCATCAATATTTTTTCCGGCAAGCTTAATCGTTCCGGTTCCGTTTCGTAAAATCCGGTTGAGACATTTTATAAGCGTTGTCTTCCCCGCACCATTGGGCCCCACGATGGATACATACTCACCCTGTTCTATTGAAAGTGAAATATCTTTCAAAATTCTTTTTCTGTTTATTGAAAAAGAAAATTTTTCTATTTCAATAATTTTTTCCATTACTTTTTCCACGGTTCCTCCGGATGCAGAACCTTTGACAGCGCCTCAAGGGTAAGCACAAACCTGGGCCCGGGTATTGCAGTAAAGTTATCGCCAAAAACATAGACCCGTTTGTTTTTAACCGCATCAACAGAGGAAAACCGGTTCCATTCTGCAGTAATACTCTCTTTTTTGAGTCCCTTTCGTTTAGAATCAGGAACAATGTCAATGATCACCTGAGGATTAAGCCTGATAATACCTTCTCCTGAAAGGACCGGATAGCGGATATTTTCACTGACGCACACATTTGTTCCACCGGCAAGTTCAATCAGTTCATCATAAAAGATGTTCTTTCCGGCAACATAGACATCGCTGAAAAGGCATGTACCGGTATTACGGTCAACTGAGATCATCACCTTTGGCCGGGAAAGCGTTGCTGTGGTTTTTTCAACAAGGTTAACTCTTTTTTTAATGCTTGAAAGCAGTGCTTCGGCTTTTTTTTCTGATCCGCAAAAGTTTCCGATCGTACGGATAGATCGATAGATGTCCTCGATTGTGTTGTTTTCAACCACCAGAATCTTTAAACCCAGCTTTTCAAGGTTTTCCTGTATGGCCTCATGGGATGCAACCAAAATAACCAGGTCCGGTTTTAAGGCAACAATTGTTTCATAGCTCGGGTCATAAAAACCGCCGACTTTTGTCCGGGTTTCAACTTCTGCAGGATAAGTACAGTACCGGGTCACGCCAACTACCGATCCGCCGAGCTCAAGAGCAAAAAGAGTCTCCGTCACTCCCGGCGACATTGAGACAATACGTTTATAGTGCTGGCCTTTTTCAGGAGCCTGTGACGCATGACACTTTTTTGTCTGCACACCCCAGAAAAAAACCAGCTGCAGCATGAGAAGAATTCTTAATATAAGTATATAATTGCTTTTATAATTATTCTTTTTCACAACAATGTTCCCTTAAAAATAAAAAAACCCCGGACCAAAATAATGGTCCGGGGATACCGTTTTTTATCCACCGTACTAGAAACAACAGTCCTTTAATTACGAAAAGTCTGTTTATGTAAAAATGTGGCAGGTCTTCTGGCTTCTCCGCCCTTTTGATCGCCTTCCCATCCCGAGACTTAAAGACAGTGGCTCAAGTGACCAAAGGGTTCCTTCTTCGAATAAATCGACAAGGACAGAGTTACAGCGGCGGTTCCGCAACGGATTTTAACCGTTTTCCCTATTAAAGCCCTTTCGGGCTGCCATTTTTGAAGTATACGCAGGTAATATTTATTTGTCAACAATGCTATTTTTATTGTTTTTTCGATAAAATCGCCATATTTCTTTAACAAACCCTTGCCATTAACAACTCTTAAATGTAAAATGCCACATAAAATATGCTAAATTAAATCTTGAAAGGACTGCTTATGGAAAATAGATTTCGTAGATACATTGTTTTTTTCATTGCTGTACTGGCGCTGCTCTGCATGACAGCCAGTGCTTCAGCTAAGATCGAGTGGGAATTTTTAAGCGACATTCCAGTTTCAGAAACACCAAAAGATATTGCTTTAAACAAGGACGGAAATACGATCTATATCCTTGGAACTGAAAATATTCATATTTATTCATTAAGAGAAAAGAAGATCACAGATACTATTCCTGTTAAAAATAATTTTTCAGAGATTGCCTTATCACCGGAAGGCAATCATATCTTTTTAACCCATACAAAAAACAAAAAAGTCTCCATCATTGAAATCTCCGAAATTTATGATCTTAAAATCGGAAATTCCGCTGTGATCGGAAACAGAAATGCAAAAGTAAGCGTGGTCGCATTTCTGGATTACCAGTGACCTTACTGTGCCAGGATTTATCCTGTACTTGAGCAGTTGCTCAAGAAATATCCAAAAGATATAAATATCGTCATTAAACAGTTTCCTTTAAGAATGCATAAAGCCGCTCAAAACGCAGCACAGGCATCCCTTGCTGCAGCAAAACAGAACAAATGTGCAGAACTGTCCGAGCTTATGGTTAAAGATTTTAAAAAGCTCAATGATAGTTTTATCAGGCAGCTTGCAGAAAAAGCCGGGCTTGACATGAAGACCTTTGATAAAGATTATAATGACCCCGCAATTAAAAAAACAATTAAAGAAGACCAGGACCAGGGTAAAAAGGCCAAAGTCCGAGGTGTCCCGGCACTATTTGTGAACGGAAAACCCACAAAAAGAGCCCGCTCATTAGGAGCCCTTTCAAAAATGGTAGAAAAAGCCCTTAATGAGGCCCAGTAAATCATCCTTAGCTTCATAGACTGACTAAAAAAGAGGTGCCATAAGGCATCTCTTTTTTTGGTTCTTCAACAGAATCTGTGGGTAAAAAAACAATTTACACCACTGATCCTTTTTAAGGCACAAACGGACGGGTTGAAAATAGATGAACATCGAACATCGAACGTTCAACCCTTCGACCAGGCTCAGGACAGGCATCGAATGATGAATGGGAAAAATGAAGAACCAAACGTATGATCTTGAAGAACGGTTGCTCAGCTTTTCGGTACGCATT
>Ga0222699_1000202_pt1 | contig 26751 bp, 33 predicted proteins | sample AntAcemetage1452_FD_179824 | JGI IMG/M metagenome (GOLD analysis project Ga0222699, IMG submission 179824) | Saline water microbial communities from Ace Lake, Antarctica - #1452 | ecosystem: Environmental > Aquatic > Non-marine Saline and Alkaline > Saline | place: Antarctica: Ace Lake...
CGCGGGCTTATCTCTCCTATCGTGGGGTGGGAAGAAAAGAAAAATTAAAATTTGGGCGAAGCCAAGCAACATACATACTATCAAATTTATTTGGTAGTATGTCCTAATATAGAGTATAAAGTAAAGTTTATAAATATCTTTTTATTTTATTATTTATGGTAGGATTGTTAAAAAAATTAGAAAGGGAATTAAAGTTGAGAAATTTTTCAAAACAAACAATCAAAGGATACCTTTATTCTGTTGAGAAATTTTTAAAATATTCTAAAAATAAAGGTCTTAATGAAGATTGTGTTAAAAATTATATTATTAAAAAATTAGTATGTAAAAATCCTTCTACAGTTTCAAAAGATCTTTTTGCCATAAAGTTCTTTTTTATGAATGTTTTAGGCAATAATCTTAATTTGCCAAATCCTAAGAAAAACCAAACAATTCCAGACATTCTGACAATTAAAGAAATTAAAAGATTAATTGAAGTTACTAATAATGTTAAACATAAACTAATAATCAAATTACTTTATGGTTGTGGTTTTCGTGTTTCAGAAATTGTTGATCTTAAAAAAGAGGACGTGAATTTTGAAGAAGGATTGATTCATATTAAATTAGGCAAGGGCAAAAAAGATAGATTTGTTAAGATTCCAGAAAGCATAAGGAATGAGTTAAAAAGTTATTGCAACATATCTGATTTTAAAATATTATTTCCCTCTAATCGCGACGGGAAATTAACAACTGCAACAATCCAAGCAATCTTGAAAAATGCTGCAAAAAAAGCTAAAATTAAAAAGAGGGTTTATCCTCATTTGTTAAGACATAGTTTTGCTACACATCTTTTAGAACAAGGAACAGATTTAAGAATAATACAAAAACTTCTCGGACATTCTTCAATAAAAACAACTCAAATTTATACGCAAATCTCACAAGCATCAATTAAAAAGGTTGAAAGCCCTCTAGATAAAATATGAAACACTTTATTTATTTTTCACAAAATGCTGTAACTTCTGGCAAGGCCCTTAGCCAAGGCAATCTTATGAAGGCCGGGAGAATGGATATCGCAATTCATTCTTTTATTCAGGGTTTGTTTTTGTCGCATGATTTTCGAACTGATGTTGCTTTTCATTTTGTTTTTTATGGAATGCCTGACCCGCCAAAACATATTGAAATTCAGGTTAAAGAAGGAACACCCATTAGCAAGAAAGATGTTAAAAAATTAATTCAAAGAATTTTATATAAGTTTAAAGAGCCAAAGGTAAAACCTTTAACTGACTCGTCCAAGCGTGGCCAAGCCAAGGAGAAAAAACAAGAAGTTTTTCCTGGATGTTTTGTTGAAAAAAAGAGTTTTTTAAAAGTTGTTGAAGAATTGGAAAAGAAAAATGAAATTTTTATTCTAGATAAAAAAGGGGAGGATTTAAGGAAAGTTGATATTCCTAAAAATTGTGTTTTTGTTTTAGGAGATCATAAGGGGCTGCCAAAAAAAGAGTGGAAGAGACTAATGAGGTTGGCAACCCCTGTTTCTGTTGGGGGGAAAATGTATTTTGCGTCGCAAGTTGTTGCGATTGTGAATAATGAACTTGATTATCGTGAAATTTAATAATCTAATCCTAAAAGTTCTTCTCTTCTTCTAAGAGAAAGTATGAAAGTTATTTCTTCTGAATTTAATCCTAATTCGTAAAGCATTTCTTGTCTTGGAGTTTCTGAGAAATTTATTGTATATGTATAGTTTATCATCTCTTTTTTTTTGCCCCCTATAAGGGGGGTGATTATAACCCCCTAAGGTTGTTGAGGCAATATGAAATTAATTTTAACTTGATAACTCAAATACTTTGGTTTATATATCATTTGTGAAAAAGAAATACAGAATACAAATCTAGAACATAGTTTCATAAACCTTTTAAATGGAAATGTTTCATAAAAAATATGAGGATTGTGTTTACACCGGATTGGTTTCTTGGACACGATGTTCTTATTGATGTTTTTAGTTTTATTATTTTATTTTTGTTTTTTCTTTTTTCAATTAAAGGATATAGATTAAATAAAAATAAAAGATTATTATATTTAGGGATTGGATTTCTTTTGATTTCTCTTGCAGAACTTTCTGTTATCTTGACCAAGTTTGCAATATTTTACGACACGACTCTAACACAGAGCATAGGCGGACTAATTATAACCTATCAAGTTGTTAGTTCTCTGGACATTATTTATTATCTTAGTTTTTTCTTTAACAGACTTTTTACATTAGCTGGTTTATACATTATTTACAAACTTCCGTTAAAAAAATTATCTGGAGACATTATTCTTGTTACTTATTTCATAATCATAGCTTCGTTTATGTTTCATCAGTTTTATTATCTTTATCATCTTACTGCATTAATCTTTTTGGCTTTGATAATTAGAAATTATATTAATGTTTATCTTAAAAATAAATTAGTGAATACAAAAATATTTATTATTGCCATGTCGTTATTGGCTATAAGTCAGGTAATGTTTGTTTTTTCAAAAATAAGTTATTTATATGTTACTTCTCAAATAATTCAATTAATAAGTTATATAACCCTTTTAATTCTTATAATAAAGATTACAAAAAATGGAAAGACGAAACAAGTTAAACATAATTTATGATATTCTGGGGGTTATTCAGAAACGAGGAGAGATTAAAAAGACGCATATAATGTATCAGGCAAATCTTTCTCACAACCAAATGAAGTTGTATCTGGATGAACTTTATAAAAAAAAATTTATTGAGAACACTGATTCTGAAAAGCCGTTGATTAAGATAACTAAAAAAGGAATGGATTTTTTTAAACAGTATGCACAGGTTCTGGAGTTTGAGAAAACTTTTGGGTTGTGAATTGAAAAATTTTCAGATTATTTAATATTCTAAAACACTCTTTTATATAAGAATTACAAAATATAAAATTTAATAAACTATCTTACATTATTCTGTTTATGAAAAAATCTGTTAGGATTTATATTGATGGAACTGTGCAAGGAGTTTTTTTTAGAGCGTTTATTAAAGAAAATGCAGAAAGGCATAATGTAAAAGGTTTTATTAGGAACTTGGAAAGTGGCAAGATTGAGGTTTTTTTAGAAGGTGATAGTGATGGTGTTAACAAAATGATTGAGTTGTGCAAGAAAGGGCCGAAGCACGCGCAGATTCGAAATGTTCAGATTAAGCCTGAGAAATTTCAAGATTTTAAAGTTTTCAAGGTTTTACATATATAACTCAGGACAATAATTAATTTAAAGGGTGATTTATCTATCTTTCTTATGGAAAAAGATATTGATAAGTCTGGAAGATATAATTATCAAGCATTTCATTGTATTAGTAAAGAATCTCCTGATATAAAAATTCCAGTTGATTTTACTTTATTTATTCAGGATAATGGAACATTAGATTATTTAGAAATTATAGTTGATTCAGATAGAAAAGTGCTTATTAATCCAGAAAAAGAACTTACTCATGCGGATAAATTTATTGGTTATAATACCTTACACTATTTAGAAGACAAAATTGAACCTAACGAATTATATGAAATGATTGAAGCATTAAATCCAAAATCTAAAGAAATTGTTCAGAAATGGCAAAGAAGTTATGAGAGAAAATTAGCATTAAATCTTTAATTGTTCCTACTAATTGATTATCCATTAATTATTTAATGTCTTTTGATTTTTTCTATTTATGATTTACACAAATTCTGATGGCGGTGCAATAGAAACGAGGAAGTTTCACGCACCTATTGGAGGTTTCGCATGATTTACACAAATTCTGATGGCGGTGCGAGGGGAAACCCTGGGCCAGGGGCAATTGGAGTTGTTGTTCGGGAGAATGGAAAAATTCTTGTGAAATATAGTTCAATGATTGGGAGTTTTGTTACAAATAATATTGCAGAGTATGAGGGTTTGATTAAGGCGTTGCAACTTGCTTCAAAGCACACAAAGGAGGTTACGTGTATTTTGGATTCTGAATTAGTTGTTAAACAATTGCTAGGAGAATATAAAGTCAGGAATCCTCGCTTGATGGAATTGTTTTTGAAAGTTCAGAAAGAGCAGGAGCATTTTAAAATTGTGAGATACAAGTATGTAAGTAGAGAAGACAAGTTTCAGCAAATTGCAGACGAACTTTTGAATGAAGAGTTGGAAAAGCACGGGTTTAAAAAAAAGGTGTTCAAATGAAATACAATAAATTATTTAGAGATAAACTTCCTGAGATAATTAAAGAAAAAGGAGAGATTCCTATTACACATATTGCAGAAGACAAAGAATACTGGATAAAGTTAAAAGAGAAACTTTCAGAAGAAGTTCAGGAATTTTTAGAGGAAAGTACTGAAGAAGAACTTGCAGATATTTTAGACGTTGTTGATGCGATTTGTGATTTTAAAAAAATTAACAAAGAAGATTTGGAAAATTTGAAAAAAGAAAAATTTGAAAAGTGTGGTGGATTTAATGAGAAGATAATTCTTGATGAAGTAAAAGATTAAAGTCCGTATAAAAATCCAAAGAGTTTATAGACTAAAATTACAGGCCAGACAATTGCTTTTAGAATTCCAATGACACCGTTCCCGAATGATATTGAATTTTGAATGTAATAAATTACTGCTCCAACAAATCCAAAGAAATAAATTCCTCCCCCGCACGAACACGAAGAACTATCCTTGAAAAAAGAACAGCACGTCATTTTATTTTCTTTTTTCTTTACACTCTTTTTCATAGTTAAATTAGTAAAAAGGTGTTAATAAATCTTTTGAATAATTATTTAAACTTAATTTCTTTAATTTAATTATGGGGAGAGAGAAACAAATTGTTGATGAGAGGAAGAGGAAGATAAGTGCGTTGAGAATGAGTGATGTTGAGCCGTATGGATATTTTTTTGATAAAAAGCAGAATGTTTCTGAATGTTTGAAGTCAAAGATTGGCGCGAAGATAAAAACTGCTGGGCGGTTGATGACAAAGCGGGATTTGGGGAAGATTATTTTTGCGCATTTGCAGGATGGGTCTGGGAAAATTCAGATTGTTCTTCAAGAAGGAGAAACGCCGAAGAAAGATTTTTTTAAAAAGTTCATTGACTCTGGGGATTTTATTGGTATTGAAGGAAAAATAATTAAGACAAAAACAAAAGAGATTTCTATTCTGGTTAAGAAGATTGAGTTGTTGAGTAAGGCGATTTTGCCATTGCCTGAAAAATTTCATGGTTTGCAGGATAAGGAAGAGAGATATAGAAAAAGATATTTGGATATGACAATGAATGCAGAAGTTAGAAATGTTTTTGTGAAGAGAGCAGAGATTTTGAGTATATTGAGGGAGTTTATGAAGAAGCATGAGTTTGTTGAGATTGAGACGCCGCTTTTGCAGACGATTTATGGCGGGGCGTCGGCAAAACCTTTTGAGACACATTGCGATGCGTATAATTCTAATTTGTATTTGAGTATTGCTCCTGAATTATTTTTAAAGAAAGCATTGATTGGGGGTTTTGATAGAGTGTATGAGATTACGAAAAAGTTTAGGAACGAAGGTGTTGATAGGCAGCACAATCCAGAGCACATGACAATTGAATGGTATCAGGCTTATGCAGATTATAATGATGGGATGGATTTATTTGAAGAGATGATGAAAATAGTTGCAAAGAAGTTGTTTGGGAAGTTGGAGTTTGAATATCAAGGACATAAAATTAATTTGGGAAAGTGGGAGAGGATTTCACTTTTGGATGCAATAAAGAAATATTTGAAGGAAGATATTTCAGATGTTAAGACAGATGCAGACGCGAGGCGGATTGCGAAGAAGCACGGAATTGATAAAGGAGTTACAAAGATTAATTTGGCTGATGAGTTAATGAAAGTTTTTAGACATAAGTTGATTCAGCCTACATTTTTAATTGATTATCCGATTGAGCTTGCGCCGTTGGCAAAGCCAAAGAGGGGAGACCCTACTAAGGCAGAGATTTTTCAACCATTTGTTGGGGGGATAGAATTAGCTCGGGCATATTCTGAGTTAAATGATCCAGAATTGCAGTTGGAGCATTTTGAAGAACAGGAAAAAGAAAGAAAGAAAGGAAATATAGAAGCAATGGAAACAGACAAGGATTTTGTGACTGCGTTAGAACATGGAATGCCTCCTGCGTGCGGAGTTGGAATTGGGATTGAGAGGTTGATAATGCTTTTTACAAATCAAGAATCAATTAGAGATGTTATTATGTTTCCTTTTATGAAGAAGGGAGAATAGGAAAGTTTTAAACATTCTCAAAAAACTTAATAGCAAAATTACAAAAATCAATAATTACTTGCTTATCTAATTCAAACTCTTTTCTGCTTCCAAGATAATTTTTAGAAGTTGGACTTATTTCTTTTCCTGCTTTTAATTCTTCATAAGTAATGCATTTAATATATTTTTTTGAAACTAAAATAAAATAAGCATTTTCAAAAGGATAATTTTTTGGTAAATCTTTAAATGTAAATTCTTCGCTTGTTCTGAATTTAACTTCAACAAAATAAACTTGATTGGTATTTGGATTTTGGACGACAAAATCAGGCATTCTCCTAATATCATTAGCGACATCACTACGAACTTTCTTAAGTAATTTCATAATTCCCGGAACCGTATTTTCCATACCATATCTAAATACATTATAATTTAATTTCAAAAATAATTCTTCAACTAAAGTTTCAGCAATTCTTCCCTTAATCATACTTTCTGTGAAGAAACTATCTCGTTTGGATAATCCATTCGGTTCTTCTTTTTTCTTTAAATCTTTCTTATTATTTGATTTTGGAGAAGAATTTTTTTGACAATCTCGGCATAAAACTCTTCCAAAATTTTTTTTAGAATAATCATGGACTTTTTTAGGAACTTCTGATTTGCATTTTTCGCAATGGTACTCCATTGAATTCTAAAGGAACAAACATTCTTATTCTTTTCCTTTTTCCAAAAATTCTAAAAACCCTTTCTGCTTTTCCTTTTTATGATTTCCAGAGAACAAGCAATTGAATTGTTAAATAATTATGAACAAAAAGAATCTGATATGAATCATTATTTAACGAGTGAGGCGATTATGCGTGGGCTTGCCTCTCACTTTAATGAAAATATAGAATATTGGGGGATGCTTGGTTTGTTGCACGACGTTGATTGGGCTTTGACTCATGACACGCCTTCTCAACACCTTAGCAAAACTGAAAAAATTCTAAGTGAAGCTGGTTTTGATTCTGAGTTTATTGAAATTGTTTTATCACATGGTTGGGGACATGAAATTCTGCCACAATGGAAAGACAAAGCGCGAGAGAAAAAAGTTGAACATTGTCTAGCTTCTGCAGAAACAATGACAGGAATTATTTATGCGTATGCTTTGATGAGAGATAAAAGAATTTCTGACATGGAATTAAAAGGACTAAAAAAGAAATTCAAAGACAAGGCGTTCGCGCAAAATTGCAACAGGGAAATAATTCGTGAAATTGAAAAAACTGGATTAACTTTAGACGAATTTTTTCAGATTTCAATTGATGCACTGAAAAATATAAAAAGCGAGATTGGTTTAATTTAATATGGCGCTGATAATAAAATCAAACATTAAGAAAGTTGTGAAAGAGTTGGATAAAGAAAATTCTGTTTCAAGTGTTGCTGAAGAAGTTGGAATGGCTTTGGAAAGAAAAGCAGAAGAAATTTTGCGCGATGCAATAAAACGTGCGCAGGCAAATGGAAGACGGACTTTACAAGCCAGAGATATATAAAATTTAAATAGTTCTAGCTACTTATTCTTTTATGGAAAAGGTGAAAAAAGAAAATAGTGCAGGGAACAAAGTTCCCTACGTCGTCCGCCCAAGCGTGGTCGAACGAAAGAAGAAAATTATGGAGATGATTAAGAAGGCTGGGAGTGAGGAGTATGAAACTGAGTGGGACGAGAAAGGAGCTCCTGTTTCTAAAAAAAAATCTAATGTTAAGAAAGGAAAATTATCTAGGGGACAAGGGGCGAGGTTTGAGTTAAAGGTACGTGGAGATTTGGAAAGCCAAGGTAGAATTATTGACAAGTGGAATAATAATGTTAACTTGGAAGAAGGAAAATTAACCAAAGCGAAAAGGAAATATAACCCTTTCAAAAAAATGCTTGTTGTCGGGACAGGTTTCCCAGACTTTATTTCAATTAAACATGTTCATGATGAATTGTATAGTGTAATTGGAGTTGAAGTTAAGATGAATGGAATTCTTTCTAAAATAGAAAAAGAAAAATGTAGATGGTATTTGAAAAATAAAATCTTCTCGCAAATCTGGATTGCAAAGAAAGGAATTAAAAGAGGGAGTATTGAATATATTAACTTTGCAGAGAAATATAAGATAAATCACCATAAAACTTAAATATACTTCTTACATTTTTTAATTATGGTAACCAAAAAAGGTATTGAAAAAAAAATACGAGAAAATGCTGAAGCTCTTAGGAAAAATCCTCTTTTAGGAAAAATGTTAAGAGAACTTTTATTAGAAAAAGATAGATTAATTGTTGAATATCCATGCATAGTAAAACCACAACATGAAATCCCTTTTGAGAATATTGGAAAATATAGAGAATACCATAAAATAATAAATGAATTAGAGAGAAGAGGGAATATTCGGAAAGACTCTTATGAGCCAAGATTCTAAATAATCACAACAAAACTTAAAATAACTAATTCCTTTTATTTTTTATGAATTATTTTTTTTGGATTTTATTTGTTTTAATGATTTCCCAAGTTTGTGCGATTTGCGAAAGTGGGCAGATTGATATTAATTCTGCTTCTTTAACAAAATTAGATGAGTTGAGCGGGATTGGTGAAATACTTGCTGGACGGATAATAGAGATGCGGCCTTTTGATTCTGTGGAAGATTTAATTGAAGTTGAAAGAATTGGGAAAATTACTTTAGAAAAAATAATAGCACAAGATTTAGCGTGTGTTGATGATGAAAAAAATGAACAAGAAGAATTAGAACAAGTAGACTTTGTAAAAGAAGTGCCTTCTGATTTGGAAAAAACAGAACCTTTAATTCCCCAGATTGTTGAAACTAAAAAAGAAGACAAACCAGAAATTATAACTTTAAATTCTCCAACAAAAGATATAAAAAGTAAAGATGATAAAAAAAATTTAGACAAGAAAGATTGGGCAAAATATGGGTTTGTTGGTTTTTGCGTTTTGCTTGGGTTTTTGTTTATTTTAAAAAAGCGAAAAGTTCGCAACGAATTTGATTAATGGAAACAAAAAAAATTACAGCAGTAATGATTTTAGAAGTTATTGGAAAGCCTGCAGAACATTTAGTAGAAACATTGGAACAAATAATTAAGGACATGGGCGAGGAAAAAGGCGTTAAAATTAATAATAAAAAAATCAGTGAGCCCACAGAGTTGAAAGAGAGAAAAGAGTTTTTTACAGCTTTTGTTGAGGTTGAAGTTGAGGTTGAAGAAGCATCGCAACTTGCAATTTTAATGTTCAAATATATGCCGGCACATGTTGAGGTTGTTTCTCCTGAATCACTTATTTTAACCAACAACGACTACGGGGATATTCTTAGTGAGCTTACAAGACGGCTTCATAAATATGATGAAGTTGTAAGAGTCGTTCAAATGGAAAAAGATATTTTAGAGAAAAAGTTGAAGAGTATTTTGGAGAAAAAAGAAGATAAGTAATTATTTCTTTCCCTTAGCAATATCTAATAAACTTGCAGGTTTTTTTGCTCCGCGATATTTTTTCATAAAAAACCAAATTAAAAAAACAGCTACTATTCCTACGATTGCCCAGCCAATTATCTTTCCTGATGAACTTGTTTCACTTCCCTTGCATATTCCTAAACAGCACTTGTTATCTTTTGCATAAATATAATCTGTGTCGCATTTTTCATCTAAAGAGCAAACCACTCCATTTAATTCTGCACAGGTTTTGGTTTGGTCACTAGGAGAATATTCATATTCATCAATAGGAATATAATCATTGATTATATTCAAGGAAATTTCAGACGACGTTGAAACGCCTTCTTCTGCAGTTATTTTTCCTTGAACCTCGACAGCCTTATCAAATGAGTAAAACATTACTTCAATTTTTACATTAGAATCTGGTTCTAATTTGTCAATTTTATCTTCTGAAAGAATGATGTAATTTTTTAACTCTCCAGAAATTTCCAAAGAAATATCTTCTATTGTTTTTTCCCCTGTATTATAAAGATAGATTTCCCTTATTGTATTTGAATTAGTTGGCATTGTAATTTCTAATTCTGATTTTTCAAAGTTAAAACTTTTTTGTTCGTCTATCTCTCGGCAACAAGTAGAAAAAAAACCGCAGTCTAATTTTCCTAAATCTTGTGAATTTTCATCACAAGAACTTTGGCATGTTCCAATATTTTCACAAACAGTCTCTTCTGTGATATCTTGGCTTACATCTTCTACTCCGAAAACATAAACAGGAATTTCATATTCCAATTTTTCTGTGCTTAATTTTATTATTTCAAATGTTGAGTTTGCATTTTCTATTGAAAAATAAATCTTTTTTGTTTCTCCTGTTCCTAAATTTATTGGCTCTTCGGTTTCTAAACCAACAGAAGATGTAACAACATCAATAATTATCTCAGATTCCTGTAAGTTTTCTACTTCAATAAAAAAAGCCTCGTTAGTATAAACCAAACCTGGCTCTATTGAAAAATCTGCCTTATTGTTTGTGATTGAGAAATTTTTTGTTAAGTCTTCTTTAATATTCAAACCTCCTTCTATATACTGAACATTTTCTATTGTAATAGAATAATTATTTTGTGGTTTTCCAAATAATTGGGCGTAAATATAAAAGTCGTTGTTTATCTTTACAACATAGGCAGACATAGGTTGTCTTACGTGCTCCCTATAGAAAGAAATATCTTCTTTTGTAATTGGTTCAAAAAAGTTTGCTGAGACTTTTGCCATAAATGTTTCTCCTTGGTCAAATTCTGTTTTCATTTCCATAGAAACTGCAGAGAGAACTGGTAAGAATAATATTAATAAAATAATAACACTCCTTTTCATAGATGGATTAATAGATTAGGGTTAATAAAGTTATTTCCCAATCTCCTTTAACTTTTTGAGAACATCGTCTAATTCTGATTTTGGTCTTGTTGTATGGGTTGGTCTTCTTGATTGCAAAGGCATTCTTGCAGAAGGACGCACCCCTCTATGAATAGGTCTTCTCATTGGTGTTCTTGATGGGGGAAGTCCAGGAGAAGTTTTTGGTTTTCTTTTGAATTTAGATTTTATCCTTAACCAAAAAGGACGCAACTTATCTCTGAAAATTATTCCTAAAACAGCCAAGACAATTAATATTAACAAAATCCAAATCCACCAATAGCTTCCTGTTGGTTCTGGTTCTTTATCCACACAACAAACTTCTCCTATGAAACCGCATTCGTCTGAGTTTTCTTCTTCATCACTTAAACAAGAATCTCTACATGCCCCTCCATCTAATTCACATTCTGATTGAACAGAAACAACCTTCTCACAAGAACCTTTACAACAATCATAAGTATCAAAAGATTCAATAGTTGAAATACTGCACACTTCATCTGAAGCACAGATTTCTCCTCCAAGCTCACTGCAAGTTTCTGAATAAGGGCTTGTGTCACAACATATTTTTGTTCCAGAACAACTAAAACTATAAGCACTTAATTCACTTCCTCCAATATCTGTGCAACCTGTTTCAAAAACACAATAACCATCTACATCTTCACAATCAGAAAAACCTGTTCCCCCGCCATTTCCACCAAGATCTTTTGGCCAAATAGAATACAAAATAAATGCGGTGTTCCGAATATTTCCTTGCCAACATCCTTCATCATCCTTGGCCCCTAAAAGCCAGTCCTTAGAATTTGTTTTTTCTGTTGGGTTTTCATCTTGAAAAGGAAGCAATGCCAAAGCAGTATCATAATATTTATCTCCTGAAGCAGACCACCATTTACTACTCTCTTGTTCTGATAATAAAGTTGCACGATAATCTGTATCTGAAGGGTCTATTAAATATAAAAATGCTTCTGGCAAGTATTGGGAATTATCTTCCACCATTGTAACCAAATAAGGTAAATATCCAGAAATATCTTCTCCTAAGGAATCCATCACAAATGTTGCCCACAAGCTACCTTCATAGTCACACGTGTTTCCTTGTTTAAAACAGGAAAAATCAACCTTTTCTGTTGTTATTCCGTCGGCAGATGAAGAAGATGTTTTGTCTGAAACATAAATTGTTGTAGGAGAACTTGCACTTTTATATAATAATGTTGTGAGAAATGATTTATCACAAGAAACATCAAACTCATTATCATAACAATTTGGAGAAATTTTTAGCCAATAATCTGCATAAGGTGTTTCAGATAAGCTTAAGCAATTTCCTGCTGCGGTGTTTATTTTTTTGTCGGCTCCAATTTCTATTGAATAAGAATCATCACTATATACTATTGTGCATGTTGTTGCCTCTGTGCTTTCTATTTCTAAATACCAATCAATATTTGCAGGAATTGTGTTTTGCGACAATAACCACGACTTTGCCTCTTCAACATTTGCATTTACATTGTCCAAAGCTAAAATTGCCTGAGCAGTTGTTTTTATGGTGCATCCAGAAGAAGGCCAGCATTCATTATCCTCTGAATCATCAAGAACATCTTCTTTACATTCTCCAATTGCTAACAAAGAAAAGATTTTTTCTTCAGAAGAAAGAGAATCACAATTTCCTTCTACTTTATTTTCAAGACAAGCATATGAATCATTTACTTCATCCACTGCAATTACTAAAGGCAGGGACATTAAAAAAATAATTAAGATGCTGAGTAATACACTTCTTTTCATAAGAAGGTTAGTTAATTGTTGTTTATAAATATTTTGAGAATATTTTAAATGGTGTCTTTTGATTTGGATTTGTTTTTATTCTGTTGGTAATTTTTTCTTACAACATAGTTCACTGGATTTTTTATCATCTTGCAGAAATTATCTGGTTGGCAGACTCCGATTCCTTCGTAGAACTCTTTGCAGTTTTGAGGCATGATTGGTTTTTTTGCATAGCTCCAAGAAAGTTGCGAGTTTACATAACCTTGTTTAAGAGGAGGATTATTTTTTTTGTTCCATTCTTCAATTTTCTTTTCAAGTTCTTCTTTGTCCATTCCAATAGAACGAAACAAATTTATCAAAACAAACAAGGCTCTTTTTTTCCCGTCTACAATTCCTTTTAAAATATTTTGAACGCAAGGAGGGAAATTTTCTTCAGATAAATTGTCAAGTTTGATTGGTTTGAAATCTGCGTATTTTCCTTTAAGTTTTTCTTTGTCTTCTCCTGATTCAATTTCATTTTGCTTTGCCCAGTCAAGTGCTTGCATTAAAAGTTCAGAGGCTTCTCCTTCTTCAGAATCAGGCATAAAATTTTTGATTTTTATTTTCATTGGGTCTGCATCTTTTGGTTGGAATTCCAAAATCTTATCTGAATCTAAAACAACACTTGCTAATGCAGTTTTCTCATGGAGAGAATAAGGCATTCTAAATAAATGGCGAGGGGAAACTAAAACCAAATCAGGCATTACTTCTTTTGGGGCTTGGAAGTCTTTTACATATTTGTTTGGTCTTTCCAAGTCGCTGATTTTTTCAATTAACTGGTCTTTTGTTTTTTCCATAATATATTGAACAATAATTCTTGGATATTCTGGGAACATTGTTGATGTTTTTATTTCGTTTATTTCTTTTGGGAAAGATTTCCATGGAATAATTATGTGAAATCCTTTTGAACCTGAGAATTTTATTCCAATGTTTTTTACTCCGTGGAATTTTAATATGTTAATTATTACTTCTGCGGAAATTTTTGAATAATCAATATATTTGCTGTCAATATCTATTATCAAATCCCAGCCAGTTCGCAGTTCGTTTGCTTGTTGTTCGTCCATTCCTGTTACAATGTTTAGAGGGTCTTGCCAAATTTCTTCTGAACAATGAAATGATGTTGCGCCTTTTTTTACTAGTTCAAACATATCTCCTGTATATTGAAATACATCTGGGCGTTTTCCAAATCCATCAAAATACCTCGGGCAGATTTCTCTATTTTTTGAAAACTCAAAAATCGCCTTTTGAATTTCTGGACGAGAATAATAAAGAGACGTTATTTTCTTTATTCGTTGTTCTTTATGTGAAAGCATGTTAATTAAAATATTTTGAGATTTATATTAATTACTATATTCAGAACAACAATATTTAAAAGATAAATCCTACTTTGTTAAGTATGTTAGTTAAATTAGAAAATCCAGCTTTGTTGTCAAAGGCAATTGATATTATTTCTGAACTTGTTACTGATGTGAGAATTAAGGTTAATGAGTTTGGTATGGGTATTACTGCAATTGATCCTGCGAATGTTGCGATGGTTGGGTTCAAGTTGCCGAAGAGTGCTTTTTCTCAGTTTGAGACAGACAATGAAGTTTTGGGAGTTAACTTAGATAATCTGAAGAAAATTTTGAAAAGGTGTGGGGCAGGAAGTTCGTTGATTTTAGAAAAAAAAGAGAACCAATTAGAGATTAAGATTTATGATAAAATAAGGAGAAACTTTAGTTTGAATTTAATTGAAGTTGAAAGCGAAGACAAGGAAATGCCTAGTTTGGATTTTAGTTCGCGGGTTGAGATGTTGTCAAATTATTTTGTCGAGGCTGTTGAAGATTGTGCTGTTGTAGATGACGCGTGTTCGTTTATTATTGAAGAAGGCAAATTCATAATCAAAGCAAAAAGTTTGAATTCTGCGCGTTCTGAATTCTCAAGTGATGAAGTGAAAATTGAAGCTGAAAATTGTAAGTCGAGATATAGTTTAGAATATTTACAGAAATTTGCCAAGGGGGCCAAACTTTGTGATAGAACAATTTTGAATTTTGCAAACGAGCACCCCTTAAAGATAGAATTTAAAGCTGAACATTTTGAGTTGAGTTTTATTCTTGCTCCAAGAGTTGAGACTGAAGATTAGAAAATATTATAAGCATAAATGTGCTAACCTTTTTTATGAAAAGGGGAAAAAAAGCACAAGTAACTATTTTTATAATTGTTGGAGTATTATTAATTACATCAATTATGCTTTTTTTTCTTCTTAAACGAGATGTTCTTCCAGGAATAGGGGAAAAACCAGAAGAAAACCCTGGAGGGTTTTTAGAAAATTGTATAGAAGATAAATTAATAGAAGGAATTAAATTGATTTCTTCGCAAGGAGGATATATTGGAAATCCGCTTAACAGAACTTTTAAGTTTAGTGACGAAAAAGAATATACAGATATTTCTTATCTTTGTTATAACCAAAATAATTATCTCCCTTGTATAAACCAAGAACCTCTTTTAATCCAACATTTGAAAGCAGAAGTGAAAACATATATTTTAGATGATGTTCAAACTTGTTTTGATAATTTAGTTTTAAGTTTAGATAAGAAAGGATATGTTATTGATGCAACTTATAATGGATTTGAAATTGAGTTTGCGACAAAAAAAATTATTATTGATATTGACGGGAAAATTATTTTAACCAAATCTGATGAAACTACTTCGCAAGAAAATCTGGAAATGATTTTACCGAGCAGGTTTTATGATTTAGCGCTTGTTGTTCAGGAAATAGTCAATCAAGAAGCAAGATTCTGTCATTTTGAGAATTTAGGGTTTATGGTTTTTTATCCTAAGTTTAATATAGAAAGGTTTAGAACAGGAGACGGAACATTAATTTATACTGCTAAACATATAGAAACTCAAGAAGAATTTAAATTTGCATTAAGAGGTTGTGTTATTCCTCCTGGTTTTTGGTAAAATGAAAAAAATAGAGATTTCATTATTGTTAATTGTAATAATTCAGATTGTTTTATTAATGAATCTTGTTCCTGCGCAAAGTTATTTAATAAATGAAATTACACCTGAAACTTCAAAGATAAAAAAAGACAAATTAAGTTTGATAAAATCTGGGTTAAATTTATTAAAAATTTTATTATCAATTAAACAAATTGGAACTGTTTCTGCATTTTTTGGTGATGATGATTCTGACGGGAACGGAAATGGGGACGACCCTGAACCAATTTATTATTGTTGTCCTGAAACAAATGAAGGAGCGCATTGTATAGATCTTTCTTCTCCCTTTTATGGAGATTGTGCTAAAGAATTACAGCTTGGAACTTGTTCGCAAAACAATTGCATGAGCTGTTGTCCAGAAAATACTCAAGGAGAACTTTGTCAGGATATCCCTACAGTCCATCCAGAACAATGTGCTCTTAATTTAGTTCCAGGAGTTTGTGGAGAAAATTGTTTAGCTTGTTGTCCGAAGATAATTTCAAAAGATGATAGTAATAGGGATGATTTTTGTATAGATTCTTCAATGTATCATAAAAATTGTGAGAAATCTTTAATTTACGGAACCTGTCAAGAAAATAATTGCCAGATAGTCGGGTTAACTGAACCCTACGCAACATTTGGAGAAGATTATTTACTTTCTACTGTAGGCTATAGTTTATCATTAAATTGTTGTCCTCTTACAAAAGAAGGAGCAATATGTCAAAATATAATTATGGAAGATGCAGAGAATTGCGAGGTTTTCCCTCTTCCAACTATTTGTGACGACACATCAATTTGTGATGTTGGATGTTGTATTGATGAGGAAGAAGGTTTATGCACAACAAAAGCGACAAAAGAAAAATGTGAAACTGGCGGGGGAACATGGGAAGACGAGGAAAATTGTTTGGTTCCAAAATGTCAAAGAGGATGTTGTGTTTTAGGAAATAATGTGAAATTTGTTCCAGATATGGAATGTGTAAAACTTTCATTATCTGGGGGTTTTGAAAAAGATTTTAGAAATTTAGAAACAGAAATCGAATGTCTTGCTCTTGTTGCTGATATTGCTACAGAATCTTGTTTTGGAGATAATTGTACCACTCCAGAAAAAAAAGATTGTATTGATTCAGAAGGGCGTGTTAGAAAAGATGGAGAGAGTTGGTGTTCTTATGAAGGATATATTGGTGAAGGAAAAGATACTGTTGGGAGTAGGCACTGGAAGCAATCTTGTGTTGATGGGGAAATTAAGGATGAAGGGTGTGCAGATTATAGAGGACAAATTTGTGTTCAATCAGAAATAGAAGAAGGTGATTTAAAATTCTCAACGGCGGCTTGTATAATGAATACTGCTCTGCAATGTATTACTTATAATGAAGAAAGAGAAGACATGATTGATTTGTGTGAAGAAGATAAAGCTTGTATGGTTCAGAATGTTAATGTTGATAGTGGTTTTAAATTTGATATTTGTGTTGGAAGATATCCAAGAGGTTTGGATTTAAAGGGGGGTGCAGCATCTTCATCAAAACAAATATGTTCTCTCGGAAGCCAAACATGCACAGTAGTATATGTGAAAGATTGGAAAGGGAGATGGCAATGTCAACAAAATTGTAATTGTAGAACAAGAACATTCACAGAACAAATGAATGGTTTGTGTGTTTCCTTGGGGGATTGTGGAAGTTATGTTAATTATATTGGGGAAGGAACAGACAACATCAGAGTAAGTAATGCGCCTGGTATTTCTTGGGAAGATTATGAAGATTATGCAGATGTTGTTGAAGGGCAATTTGCAGAGCCGCCTGATATGAGTAAATACTTGAATTCAATTAGTGGAACTGCTGAAGGACCTATAAACCTTGAAGAAGAAACTGGACTTCAAAAGAATGTTAGATATTTAGGACATATTATTGGAGGTGCAGGAATTTTGGTTAAAGGTGCTGCTGCATTAAACTTTCTTTATCTTGCTCCAGAAGCAGGAATAGGAGAAATCTTTTTTCCTAACACTCCCTTTGCATTTACCTCAGGATCTCTTGGAGCATTTGCAGGTGCTGCTTCTGGAGCAGCAATTGGAGGAATGATTGGAGTTTATCTTGCAAAATCTTTAGGAAGGACAGGAAATGCTGTAATAGCTATGGCAATTGCAGGAGCTGTTGCAGGTGCAATTATAGGATATGCTTATGTTACTAGCACTGCATTATATGCTGCAGGAGCACTTACTGCCACTGGTTGGGGAGTAGTAATTGCAATAATAATTATGATTTATATTGCAATTATTGGTTGGGGAAGTTCAATGCAAGTAAAAGTTGATTTTGAATGTCTTCCTTGGCAAGCACCTATTGGAGGAAGTGATTGTGAAATATGTCACGAAGACTCTACAAAACCTTGCACAGAATATAAATGCAGTTCTCTTGGACAAGCATGTGAATTATTAAATGAAAATGAAGAACATCCTATTTGTAAAAGCATAGTTTATGAACCAAATCCGCCTGTAATTTCTACTGGGGAAATGTTAACTGAGGGTTATGAATTTTTGAATGAACAAACAAAAAAAGTAGAGATAAGAAAAAACAACGGCGAATGTGTGCAAGAATTTACACCTATTTTGTTTACCTTGAAAACAGACGAGTTCAGCCAATGCAAATATAGTTTTGAAAAGACAAGCACATACGAGGAAATGACTGAATATGGTTTAGAACAAACTTTGTCTGTGGACAACCACACTTTTGAATTTAGAATGCCAAGTTTAAGTCACTTAAATGTTTACAATGTTAGTGGAGACTTGAAAGAAAGTTTTGGAAACTTGAATATGTATGTAAGGTGTCAAGATTACCACGGGAATTTTAATATAGAAGAATATGTTGTGAACTTCTGCATTAATTCAGAGCCAGACATAACTGCGGTTGCCAATAGTCAAACAACTATGATTCCTGAAAGCGGAACCTTTTTGAAATATGGAACAACACAACAGAATTTAACAATGCTGATAAACGAACCAGCAGAGTGCAAGTACGATATTATCCCAGGAATAGATTATGATGCTATGCCAAATTCAATGGAATGTAATTGGATTTCTGGAGAAGAAGATGAGTGGTTATGCCTAACAAATCTAAATGTGGTTGATGGAGAAAATAAATTCTATATTAAGTGTAAAGATAAACCATGGTTTGATTATCTTGAAACAGATGAAGAAAGAGACAAGTATAAAGATAGAAATACAAATCTTGGGGATTTTATTTATTTCTTGTATGTTGTAGAAAGACCATTAACAATAGATTATATTCTTCCAACCGGCATAAAAGAATATGGCTTTGAACCAATTTCTATTGAGTTAGAAGTTAAAACTTCTGGGGGGGCAGAGAACGGGCTTTCTACTTGTTTTTATGACTGGGCAGGAAACTGGGTGTTGTTTAAAGAAAGTTATTTAGGGGTAAGTAAACAACCAGGATTGAATTTAATGGACGGGAATTTTGATATCCCAATAAAGTGCGAGGACATAGCAGGAAATGTTGCTAATGGAAGTGCTGTGTTTAGTGTTACAAAAGATTCAGAACCTCCAGTTGCTGTGAGGGTTTTTTATGAAGTTGGCGAACTTAAATTAATCACAAACGAAGAAGCAAAATGTTATTATGATTTGAATAGTTGTGATTTTGATCTTGTCAATGGCAGTTCAATGTCTTTATCATTTTCAACTGAGCATTCTGTAGAATGGAGTGTTGGACAAACACATTATATAAAATGTAAAGATATTTGGGGAAATGAAAATCCAACGTGTGCAATTAAGGCAAAACTAAGTGGTTAAAATAAATTTATAAATGAGGTTATCATAAAAAGAATATGAGGTGCATGGAAAAGAAAAAAGGGCAAGTTACAATTTTTATTATAATTGGTATATTAATTATTGTGCTCGGAATATTGATTTATGCATTTTATCCTCAGATTAAAACAACATTTGGATTTGAAGCAGATAATCCTTCTGCATTTATTCAAGAATGCTTAGAAGAAAAAATTGTTAATGATTTAGATATGTTGTCTTTGCAAGGAGGAAGTTTAGAGCCTGAACATTATATTTTGTATGAAAATGAGAAAGTGGAATACTTGTGTTATACAAATGAATATTACAAAACTTGTGTAGTGCAACAGCCAATGTTAAAAAACCATATTGAAGCTGAGATTAAAGAAAGTATTCAAGAAAGAGTAACAGAGTGTTTTGATAACTTAGAAAAAAATTACCTTGGGAAAAATTATGGTGTGGAATTAAGAGAGGGTGGAGTAGAAATTGAGTTGCTCCCAAAGAGAGTTATTGTCACTTCTAATCGTTCTCTTATTTTGACAAAAGATGGGACAGAAATCTATGATTCATTTGAGGTAATTGTTCACAACAATATTTATGAACTAGTTAGTGTAGCAAATAGCATATTAAAATGGGAAACAAATCTTGGAGATTCAGAGACAACTACTTACATGAATTATTATCATGACTTGAAAGTCGAGAAAAAGAAACAGACAGATGGTTCAACTGTTTATATCTTGACTGACAGGAATAATGGAAATAAATTTCAGTTTGCGTCGAGAAGCATTGCTTGGCCTCCTGGATATGGAACAGATAATATTGTGACAACTTCAGAATAAAATGAAAAAACTATTACTCTTAATGTTCTTAGGAATTTTCTTAATCGGGATTGTTTCTGCTATTGGAGAAGTTTCATATTGCTGTGAGAAAACTATTGGCGGTGCTTGGTGCCAGAATGCTCTTGAAGAACAATGTTCAATAGAAATTGATCCTTTTACAAATACTCCTTATAAAAAAGTCCCGGCTTCTTGCGAGGCAACTTCTTATTGTAAATTAGGAACTTGCATTAGCGAAGGAGATTGCATGGAAAACACTCCGGAAAGAAGATGCGATAAAGAGTTGGGGGGATATTGGGAAGGCAAGGACGCAGATGAAATCCCGCAGTGTAAATTAGGTTGTTGTTTGATTGGGGACCAAGCAGCTTTTGTTACGCAAACAAGATGCAAAAAATTATCAGCAGTGTATGGCTTGCAAACTAATTTTAGAACAGACCTTACAAATGAATTAGTTTGTATTGCTTCAACAATGTCTGATGTGAAAGGGGCTTGTGTTTATGAAGAAGATTTTTCAAAAACCTGCCAGTTCATAACCAAAAAAGAATGCTCAGAATTAAATGCTGGAAATGGAACAGAATTTTATGAAGGGGTTTTATGTTCTGCTGAAACATTAGGAACAGACTGCGGACCATCAAAAGAGACAACTTGTGTTGATGGAAGAGACGAAGTATTCTTTACTGATTCTTGCGGAAATCTTGCAAATATTTATGATTCTTCAAAAATAAATGATAAAGAATATTGGACAAATGTTTATGGGGGTGGGGAAAGTTGCAACCCTTTTTCATCAAATGCGAATTCAGTTAGTTGTGGAAACTGTGATTATTATTTAGGGAGCACTTGCAAGGATTATAAATTGGCAGGGAAAAAAGCAACTTATGGAAATAATATTTGTAAGGATTTAAGTTGTAAATATGAAGGGGAAAATTATGAGCATGGCGAGACATGGTGTGCCGACAGCAACGGTGTTAGCAAGAGTTTGCCAGGAAGCAGATATTTTAGATTAGTATGTTACAACGGGGAAGTCAGTGTTGAACCTTGTGCAGATTTTCGGCAGGAAACTTGTATTCAGTCGGATATTGATGGATTTAAAACAGCTGCGTGCAGAGTAAATATGTGGCAGGATTGCAGTGCGCAAGAAGAGGAAAAAGATTGCGAGAATATTGACAGAAGAGATTGCGAATGGAAAGAAGGAAAATGCGTTCCGTCAAATGCTCCTGGTTTTAATTTTTGGGAAACAGGAGGAGATGCTGAATCAATATGTTCTATTGCAAGTAGAACTTGTGTTATAAAATATGAAAAGAAGTTGGGCGGGGACAAAGAGTGTGTTGAGAATTGTGAATGTCTTGATGCTTCGTGGGAAGAAAGACAAAACGAAGTTTGTATTTCAGTTGGAGATTGTGGAGAAAAACCAAATTATCTTGGGTATAAAGGGTTTTGAGAGTAAAAAACTAGAATATAGAAAATCTTAAATAGACCTTGTATTCTTAAATATTAAGAGGTGTTGGTACCTCAGAAGCCTAATTCTGGGAAGACAATGGAAAGTAAAACTGAACCGCCGTCGGCTCAAGAATTTAAATCCGTGATAGATTTTTGTAATGACTATTATTCAAATTTGTTGGGTTACAAACCAGAACAAACTTCTTTACACTCTGTTCCAAATTCAGACTGGTTTGATTTTACACAGCAAACAGGATTAGATTCAAATTCATCTGGAGTTTATTTACCGAGAAATCAGACAGCATCCCTAAAAGGAGAAAACCCTTTAAGTTTATTTCATGAATATTTTGGGCATGGATTATTTTGTGAGCAATCTTTAACAGGAAGAAAGTTGGTTAGTTTGGAAAGAGAATTATTGGATGTTGAAAAAGAAGAATTTGATGGAAAAGAGTTTACATTGGAAGAATTAAAAGAGTTTAGAAAACAAAATCAAACATTTTTGAATTTGGATAAATTTAGAAAAGAGAACTTGGCTCAGTATGAATTGTTTGCGATTTGGACAGAATATTTACTTTCTAAAGAATTAAACATGAATTGTGAATTTGAAAAAAGGTATAATACATTTTCTTCAGATGATAAACAGATAATTAATAGCGCAATTAATTTTAGTAAGCAGTATGGGAACCTAGCAACTTTCTACGAATTTAGTTTAGCGAGAGTACAAGATAAAAAAAGGTTGTTAAAATTATCTCAAGATATTTTTGGGGAGAAATTGGATAGAACTCCTTTGATATCCCATTTTGGTTCAGGAAAGCCTTTTTCAGATATTGATTTGTTTGTGGTTTCAAATGATATTAAACCAATATATGATGAGTGGATTGATGTTCGGGCTTATTCTCTTAAGGAAATTCAAAAAGGGATTAAAGTTTTAAATCCAATGATTACAGACCCGATTATTGTTGGAAGTTTAATTAGTGGTAGTGAAAGTTATCAAAAAGAAATGGAACAAAAAATTATTAATCAGCCTATAACTGAAGAAGCAATTAGATTTAATTTACAAGAATATGAAAGTGAAATGAAAAGAGCGAGAGATGACTCCTTAGGAGAACATCTTCAAGAAAAGAATTTAAGGTCTGCTAAAACTTTTTTGACAAATGCATTGGCTTTAAGAAACGGCGACAAGATTTTAACTTTTAATGAACTGGTTAATTATTCTCATGTTCTTTCACAAAGCGAAAAGTTTATAGAGTTGAAAGGAGGTATTGAATAATGAAATTAGAACAAAGTTTGTATGAATCAAGACCTGTTGAAGAATTGAGAGTTTATCAAGTTGGAGATTTAGAAAGTTTGAGTGCTGTTGTTTTGGGTTATGGTAGTGGTGTGAAGATGCCTGGAGAAAAAATTGGAGGAGGTTTAATGAGTCCTAAAGTTGGAAGTATACGTCTTATAAATCCTACCAAATATAACAAACTTTTAAGCAATGCTAATCAAACTATAGGTATCACTCACCATCCAATTGGATTAGGAAAGTTAAAGATTGTTGACCATAGTTCGAAAATAGAATACGGCGTGCCTATAATAGATTTAACGAAGCCATTAAAAAATTGGAGAATAGACAAAAAGTAAAAAACAAAAGATTGATATATTCTTATTGAGTTATATTTTTGCCTGAGCAGGGTGTACCAACAAGCAAAAGAGCACTAACGGTTTGGCCGAGCTCCACTTTTGACGAGGGTTTGAACTCTGCAGGGGCTCTTTTATTTTCAACTCTAAAATGGAATTTAAAAAATATTTCCAAGTATTGAAAGCATGTAACGAAGAACCAGGTAACATAGATCATATTGTTATGGAATCCAATCTTGATGAAAATAATGTAATTAAAATCCTTGCTAATTTGCAAAATGAAGGCTTAGTTTATGAAGAAGATAAAATTTGGGCTATAACTGCAAAAGGAAATAAATATATTCAATAATTAATTTAAAGCTCCATTAAAAGGGCCTTTTTTATTTTTTGCATAACGAAAGTTTTATAGAGTTGAAAGGAGGTATAGAATAATGAAACTTGAACAAAGTTTGTATGAAGCCAGACCTTTTGAAGAATTGAGAGTTTATCAAGTTGGAGATTTAGAAAGTTTGAGTGCAAGTGTTTTATATTATGGAACTAAGGGAAGTCCTCTCGGAAATTTAGGTAGTTTTGGGATGGTGGAAACTCCTTTAATGAAAGCTGACAAGGTAAGAATGGTTGAACAACTAAAAGTAGGAGTGTCTCTTCCTGGAGATTTAACAATTAAGAAAATTGGTAAAAATTCTTTAGTTTTGAATACTGACTACGGATTACTAAGAGACATATACACTTTCCATCCAGATGGACATGGTTCTAGAAAAGAAATAGCTTTAGGTAAGAATAAATTACTAGACAAAAAATCTTGGTAATGTTAAATTAAAAACAAATTTTTATTTTAAAGGGAGATTTTATAAATCTCCTTTTTCTTTCTTTTTTTATGATAATTGAAAAATTTGATAAAGAATATCAAGAAATAATTAGTAAGGATAAGGAAGGTAAAGAAATATCTGAAGAAGTTAAAAAATATGTTATAAAAGTTTTAAAAGAAATAATAGATAGTTGGGAGGGACTGGATATTTCTTCAAGAGAAGAACTTGGTGAAGAAGCAGGGGATATGTCAATAAGATTACTTTCAATAGATGAATTTAAGATAAAAAAAGAATTAGATAAAATTATCTTTGAGTTAGCAGATATAGAAAATTCTAAGGCTATGAAAGAAATAGATAGAATTTCTTTAATAAAAAAAGTTCATAATGAGTTAGAAAATTTCTAAGGGTCTTTTAGTAAAAAATGAAAACTCTAAAATTAATCGGACTTGGAAATAATGAAGAAGACAAAAGAAGTTCTTTTTGGTTAGAGAAATCAGAACTTTTTATAAAAATATTTAATAATATATTGAACGAATTAGATATTGATGATAGAATTTATGATGGAGAATCCGTGAGCGGAAGAGTAAATGAAACTGATCATTTCAAGAATGATGATTATGACATAGATGTTATTTATACTAAGAATATGATTATCTTGCTTGTTCGAGGAGAACAAGAAAATTTAGAGAAGGTTAAATCTTTAATATTAGATTGTTCTAAAATGGAAGAATAACTTTTATGAACTCTTTAAAGTCCTTTTTTATTTTTCAAATTCTACTCTATAACAAACCTTAAATACTTCTTCAATTTCTAAAAAACATGACTAAAGACTCACAAGAGGTGAGAAATGGGAAACCAAGTCGTTTGACAACAGGTTTGTTAGTTGGTTCTATGTTGTTTGGTTTAAGTTCTATTAGTGGTTGTACAGGACCAGGAGTTCCTGCCTTTCTTCAAGATAATTTCGCACGAGAAGTAAGAGAAGAGGAACACCAACAGATGATAATGCAACTTAATCGAAAACAATATGGAGTTTTAATATTTAATCTTAACCAAGGAGGATATACTTATATGAGTCCTGAAAGAACACTTTATCGTACTAAAATAGAAAATGGAATTATTTTAATTCCTACAAGAAATGGGGTGTGGGTTCCTGCGCCAAAAGATATTGAGATTATCTCTCGCTAATTATTTCCTTCACAATATTTATAAATAACTATTTACTACTTCTTATATGAACAAAGCATTAGTAAATAAAATTATTATACCCGCGGTTTTAGGTGTTGGTTTGTTAGTTGGAGGATGTTCTTCCGTATTAGATACTCTACCTAAATTTGCACAACCAGGTTACCATAGGGATGCTAAAGAAAGAGAAATTAGAGAAGAGGGAAGAATAATGAAATATAATTTTTATTGTGAAGAAAACGGAGAATGTTATCCTCGTCAAAATTATGCTTATTTTAAAGATGGAGAATGGCATCCCGTCAAAGGATGGACTTGGGCTAACCCTGATAACCCTAGAGATCGTAGGGTTAAGAAAATTGAAGAAACTAAAAAATAAAAATGAAAAACGAAAGAGGTGTAATTGCGATAGGCCAAATATTAATTCTTGTAATTGGGATTATTTCTTTTAGTGGATTAGTTTCTGCTGTTGCAAAAGCTCCACCAATCTGGGAGAGGATATATGGTTTTAATGAAGTTGCGAATGCACCAGCTAGAACTTCTACGGGGATAACAGATACATGGACTTTTGCGCAAGGAAATGCAATAGATGGAATTATTTCAAGTGCAGCATGGGGAATAACTGCTAATGTTATATTAAGGTTACCAGTTTTAATTATATATAATAAATGGGTTGATTTGAATGGAAATAATTATTCTTCAGATGATGAATTTTTTGGGTTAGGAAAAAAAGTTTTTAATTTAGATAAAGAAACAATGAATGTTTGTATTAAATCTAATGATTATGAAGGGGAGGTTTATTTTAGAACTTGGACAGAGGCAGGAGAATTAATAGGAGAAACTAAAATGCATGCTGAAAGAAATCACGCTGTGGGAAAAATGACTCGTCCTAATAGCGATAGTTCAGATGGAGATTTTATGGATAAATTAAAAGAAGCTGGACATGGAAATTACAGAATAACTGCAAATACTGATGATGGAAAAACTTATTTTGTGGATGTAAAAATTATTAGGAAAGAGGTTAAATAATAATTTTTTTTATGAATGAAATATTTATAAAACAAGAATTCTTAAATAATATATGTTAGATAAAAGAGGAGCATTGGCTATTAGTCAGATTTTAATTCTTGTAATAAGTATTATTAGTTTTAGTTTTATTTTTAATATTGATTTTGTTATTGCTCCAGAAATAGCAGTTATCCCTGGGGCATCAGCATTAGTAAAAAGTAAAGCAACTATTCAATTAGCTGGTGGTACAACAGGAACAGTTATATCAAAAGGGGGAAAATATTATCTTGTTCAAGAAGGTGT
>Ga0222699_1000210_pt1 | contig 26030 bp, 20 predicted proteins | sample AntAcemetage1452_FD_179824 | JGI IMG/M metagenome (GOLD analysis project Ga0222699, IMG submission 179824) | Saline water microbial communities from Ace Lake, Antarctica - #1452 | ecosystem: Environmental > Aquatic > Non-marine Saline and Alkaline > Saline | place: Antarctica: Ace Lake...
TACCGTGGAAGAAATCATCAGAATCCGGCCTGATACTGTGAGAATCCATCCGACTATTGTGTTTAAAGATACCCTCCTGGCAAAAGCTTATCTTGAGGGTGAGTACAGGCCGCCGACACTGGACGACGCCGTTGAATTATGTAAACCTGCTCTGTTGAGATTTCAAGAAGCCGGTATACCTGTTATAAGACTGGGACTTCACACAACAAAGGAAATGGAGGCAGATAATAACATCATTGCCGGCCCATTTCACCCGGCATTCCGGTCGCTCGTGGAGGGAGCCATATTTCTGGACATGGCATCGGACCTTTTGAAGTCGGCAGATCTGACGGACAGGGATATTGTGTTTTCCGTGGCCCCCAAAGATGTGTCGAATCTGAGAGGCATGAAAAACCGGAATATCAGGATATTGAAGGAATCTTTCAACCTGACAGAGATACACGTCAAAGAAAACGAGAAACAGGAAAGATGGTCTCTAAAGATCAGTAACTGAAAAAATCAAGGAGAACTGCTGGAGCAGAAGCTTCATAAAGCTTTACCGATGAATGATTGATTGAAGAATATGAGATAAAGGCGATTAGAGAGTTATAAGAGTGTTTAAACAATTACATCAATATTGATGTTGACTAATTATGAAATTTACTGTAGAGCTTTACGAAACGAGTTTAGGGCGATGTCCTGTACTGGAGTTTCTCGACGATCTGAAGGAATCGAATGCTGATGATTTTGCAGCAGTAATGGCCGGTCTTTCTAAACTCCAAAGCAGGTATTATCACAGACAGCCCCTTTCAAAGTCTATTGGTGATGACCTTTTTGAGCTCAGACATGTAGGCAGGTTGAACTCACGCATCCTGTATTTTTTTGTAAAAGGGAAAAGAATTCTTGCTCTGCATGAAATTCGGAATAAGGCGAAAAAGATTGCCTCAAAAGATCGTAAAATTGCCTTGGATAGAAAACGTGATTGGCTGGAGAGAAATCCGACATGAAACGAAAAACCAATTTTGATAGATACCTTGAAGAACAGTTAAAAGATCCTGATTTTGTCAAACGCTACCAAACGGCCGGTGAGGCCTGGGATGTGGCTTTGCAATTAGCTGTCTTGCGTAAGAAAGTTGGTCTATCTCAAAAGGAGCTGGCCCGAAGAGCAGGAACATCTCAGCAGCAAATCAGCCGTCTTGAATCAACATCATACGAAGGCCATTCCTTGAGTATGTTGCGCAGGGTTGCTGAGGTTCTTGGGGCAAAGATTCACATAGATATTCAATTGTCTGAACATCCAAAACAAACACCCGTTGCTGAAGACAAGGCAATTTACGGAAATAGCGATTAAATATGGATTTAAGATATAAACCCATGGTCTTTACGGGACAAGTCGTTGCCATGTTTTCAAAGGATGAACATTCAAGTCACAATTACACATGCGGGTACAAAGAGGTTTGGGCACTGGCGGTTGGCTTAAAATACATTTAAAAAGATGCAGACCAATCTTTGAAATGGGAATCATATAATAACCGGGGAAGGTGAAGTCATGGAATCATATGAACAATACGAGAAAGAGTGCAAGAAAATAAGGAAAGAAAACGAAGCCCTGCTGTCTGCTTTTGAAACATGGCTCTCAAGTAAAAATCTTACCGAAAAAACTATTGATCGCCATATGTCGAACATAGACTTTTATATCAACAATTTTTTGCTGTATGAAGACGCCATTGAAGCCGCCGACGGAACGGATGAAATCGGAATGTTCCTCGGGTATTGGTTCATAAAGAAAGCAATGTGGTCGAATAAAGCAACAATCAAAGAAAATGCTGCCAGTCTGAAAAAGTTCTACCAGTACTTGTACGAGGATGGGAAGGTAACCAAAGATTCGCTGCAAGGTATGAAAGAAAGGATAAAAGAAGACATGCCTGAATGGCTTGCGACCATGGCGCGATATGCCGATCCGAGCATTGAAAGCATGGAAGAAGTGTGGGATATTTGAAATAACTCGTCCAAAATCGCGAGAATCGGGGAACACTACATATATTATTGCCTTTTTTCTTAGGGGAACAGATTTCTAAAATTTCAACTAAGCGGTTATCGGCGAGGTTGTCAAAACATGAAAAAGGAAACGAGAAAACAGATTACAAAAACATACACCAAATCCATTCCCGGCGATCTTATCGGCGATATTCGTTCGCTCATTGAAACTGCCAGGCATGATGTCGCCGTTACGGTTAACGCCGGCTTGACCATTCTTTACTGGCAGATCGGCAGCCGCATCCGCCAGGATATTTTGAAGGAAAAACGAGCGGACTACGGAAAGGAGATTGTCGTTACACTGTCACGACAATTAGCCGGTGATTATGGCAATAATTTTAATGAAAAAAATCTTCGCAGGATGATTCAATTTGCCGAAGTCTTCCCAGATAAAGAAATTGTCGTATCACTGATACGACAATTGAGTTGGACCCATTTTATCGCCCTTATCCCTCTCAAAGATGACCTCCAACGTGATTTCTACGCCGAGATGTGCAGGGTAGAGCGGTGGAGTGTTCGAACATTGCGAAAGAAAATTGATGGCATGCTTTATGAGCGCACCGCCATATCAAAGAAGCCCGAAAAACTAATCGAGAAAGATCTTGCCGCCCTGCGGGAGGAGGACAGGTTAACACCTGATCTGGTTTTCCGCGATCCTTATTTCCTCGACTTTCTTGGATTAAAAGATACTTTTAGTGAAAAAGACCTTGAAACGGCCATCCTCCGGGAAATGGAGAGCTTTATTCTGGAGTTTGGGGTCGGTTTTTCGTTTGTTGCCCGCCAAAAAAGGATCACAGTCGATAATGAGGATTATTATCTTGATTTGCTCTTTTTTCACCGTAAGCTCAAGCGGCTCATTGTCATTGAATTAAAATTAGGCAAGTTCAAGGCAGCTTACAAAGGCCAAATGGAACTATATCTGCGCTGGCTGGAAAAATATGAAAAGGAGCCCGGCGAAGAAACACCTTTGGGATTAATCCTCTGCGCCGGAAAAACAAGCGAACAGATAGAGCTATTACAATTGGATAAGAGCGGCATCAAGGTAGCCGAATACATGACCGAACTACCGAAACGTGAACTGCTGGAACAAAAACTTCACAAAGCGGTTGAACTGGCACGGAAACGGCTGGAGGCAAAACCTGCGTAGCGCAACATAGAATACAGAATACAAATAATGAAGTTGAGGAAACGGGTTATCATATAAAAATATAAGGAAAGAATTTATGCTTTTAGATAACGAAAATCAAAATTTAAAAGTTCATGAATGGATTGCAAAGTACACAGAAGAAGGCAACCTGAATATTGTAACCGGATATTTTACTGTTGGTGCGCTGGCCTATCTGTCAAGAACTGTAAATCAAAAGATCAAAGATTATCGTTTTGTTCTCGGCGATATAGTAAACTTTGATGCTGTCAAAGACAGAACCCTCGATTTAATCAATGAAAATATAACTGTCGAAGCAGCTCTGAGGCTCGACAAATTAGCTCAAGAAGCTGTGGAATTTCTCAAGCAAGATAATGTTGATGCCAAGACTTTGGAACCTAATTTTTGCCACGCAAAGGCATACCTTTTTAAACCTTCCGCAAATGATGACAGAAACAATTATTTTATTTCCGGAAGTTCAAACTTAACAGAAGCCGGAATCGGGCTAAAAGAAACAAGCAATATAGAATTGAATATTGCTGAGACAGGAAATAATAACCAGTATAAAGAACTGGCTGACTGGTTTGAAGGTTTGTGGACGAGCAAACAAGCCCACAAAGACAAAACTCTAATAGATGAAAACGATAAAAAATATACAAAGCCATTTAAAGAATATCTAATTGGAGAAATTGAAAAAATATTTATTAAATACTCACCAAAAGAGCTCTATTATAAAGTTCTTTTTGAATTATTTGGCAGCCAAATAGACAGTATCCACGATAATCCGGATTTTAACCGTCAGATTGGAAGACTTGAAAATACAGTTGTATATAATGCTCTGTATGACTTTCAGCAAAAAGGGGTTTTAAGTTTAATAAAAATGCTCCAGAAATATGATGGAGCCATTCTTGCCGATGCAGTGGGTCTGGGAAAAACATGGAGCGCTCTTGCCGTCATGAAGTTTTTTCAGCTTCAGGGAAGAGAGATTATTTTAACCTGTCCCAAAAAACTTCAACACAACTGGCGTCGTTACCTTCGCCATCAAAACTCCAAATTTGAAAAAGATGGATTTGAATATTTCATCAGATTTCATACAGACATGCAGATGGAACGGATGGAAAAATACATCGACCGGGCGGATAAACTTTTTACGGATGACAAACCGAAACTGATAGTAATTGATGAAAGTCACAATCTGAGAAATGACAAATCCCAGCGGTATAAATTCTTTGTTAATGAAATCTTGAAGCACAATCAGGACATTAAGGTCTTGATGCTTTCCGCAACACCAATAAACAATTCATTGAATGACATCAGGAATCAATTTAAACTGATGGTTCAAGGTAATGTTGATGGATTTAATGAATCTCTGGGAATCAGGAATATTGATTACACGTTTCGCACAGCTCAGAAAGCTTTTAACGAATGGCGGGAAGAACGCAATCCAAAAATTGGAGACTTCATTAAAAAATTACCTGCAAACTTTTTTACTCTTACGGATTCGTTAACTGTTGCCCGCACCCGAAAGATGATTGAAGGGCAACAGGCCGGTCTTGATTTTCCGGTCAAGGAAAAACCGGATAATATTTTTGTGACTCCTCGCCAGATGGGCAATTTTGAGAGTTTCGAGGAATTATTTGATCATTTTCCGCCGATGCTTTCCGGCTACCAGCCCGCATTCTATGTTGACGTTGATAAATCAGAAGATAAAGATATTCTTCATGATGAAAGATTGAGAGACCGTTTTCTTGTAAAAATGATGTACATATTGATGGTCAAAAGGCTGGAGTCTTCCTGGTTCTCCTTCTATTCAACTGTTGAAAAAATAATGAATCATCACCAGAATGCACTGGATAAAATCAAAGATTATCAGGAAACGAAAAAAGAGAACACAGTTGAGAATGGTTCAGAAATATCATTATTTGAGGAAGATGACTTAGAAGATGAAATAGCCGAATTGACTCTTGGCAAGAAGCGTAAAATAAATATTTCGGAGATTGATGCCGCCGGCAATTTAAACAAATACAAAAAAGACCTGAAAGAAGATATTGATGCGCTCAATGACCTTTTTACGAACATGCAACGCTTTGAAAGGGAATTAGGGAAAGAAACCATAAGGCCGAACAATTCTAAGAGCGCTGATGATAAGCTGGAAGTCCTCATCGAGAAGATAAACGAAAAGCGCAGGTCAGGCGCCAATGAAAACAATCAAAAGGTCGTGATTTTTACTGTTTACAGAGATACCGCGCAATATCTTTTCGACCAGCTTAAAGCACGGGGTTTCAGCAAAATAGCGCTTGTGAGTGGAAGTGGTTCCAGAACTGACGATTCTGATTCTGAAACAAAGAATTTCGAACCAATCCTGGAGCGGTTTACTCCTTTCACCAAATTGTTTAAAGAAAAAGAGTGGGACTTTGAACCAAGCTCTAAGGGTATTTCCGAAAGAGAAGCTTTTGGAGAGTGGATAAACTGGGTTTACCGGAATGATGAGAAAACCTATAGGCAAATCCAACAACCTGTCGATATTTTGATTGCCACCGATGTTTTAAGTGAGGGACAAAACCTGCAGGATTCCGACATGGTTATTAACTACGACATACATTGGAATCCTGTAAGAGTCATCCAGAGGATGGGGCGTATTGACAGGCTTGGTTCTCCAAACAGCCAAATATTCGGAATCAATTTCTGGCCGTCGAATAACATAAACTCTTATTTGAATTTGCAGGGAAGAATTGAACAGCGTATGGCAGCCATGAAACTGGCCGGTTCGGAAGTCAATCTCGAATTTTCTGATACGTTTGCCGAAATGGCAAGGGATGAGAATCTTGAAAACAAGATGAAGGCAAGAATGATGGAGCAGATGCAAACATCATGGGAAGACATAGAAGTAAGCGAGCATGGCCTGGGATTTGATGATCTTTCGTTGGAAAGGTACAGGCAGGATTTACTGGAAGAACTAAAAGCGGATCAAAAAAAATATGAACAAATGCCCCATGGCGTTTACACAGGCTTCAAAGCTGAAAAGGACGTTTGTCCTGATGATGGAATAATCGCGTTATTGGGCTATCCTGCAAGACCACCCAAAGCAACGGAGCACCAATACCAGACCTATGACTTAATATATATCGATATGAACGGGAACCCTGTTTTGCTGAATCAGAAAGAAGTGCTGGATGCCCTGGCTACACATAAAGAGAAGAACAGGTATGTACCGGAGGCCGTGGAAAAAGGTGAAGAACAGGCCATTGATGAACTTGTCCATTCGGTGAATAACTGGTTGCGAAGTCAGGCCGTTGAAGATGAGCAACAGGACGACGGCACAGTAAAAACCCGTATGGGCAGCAAAGCAAAAGACCTGCTCTCAAAAATTAAAAGCGGGGACAATGCAGCGATAAAAAGGGTAAAACAAAATATAAAGGTAGATGATAAATACAAACCGGATAATTTTGATCTGATAACATGGTTTCTGGTGAGTAAAGGCGAGGGTTAATATGCACCTGGACTATTTTGAGAATATTAACAATTTCTACCCGGCTTTAAAAACATTATTTGAAGATCTGAATATCCCTGTAAATTACATAGCAGAAGAACCCGCAAGGCCGCGGGACATTCTTTCAAAGACATTTCCGGCATTTGAGTTGATGGAAGATGTTTACTCCCTCGGGATGGTTGATGACGCCGCTTTTGAAGGAAACAAAAGCATAAACACTGATCAAATAAAAACCGATTACGATGGTCTTTTACTATTTGGTGTCACGCTAAAAGAGCGGGGCAACGGCTTGCTTCCCACCAGATCACAACTTGCCGAAATCACCCGCGCGTTCAACCGGGAATTTCACTACACGCCTGTCGTGGTTGTCTTCCGATATAATAAATATATTGCTTTTGCGAACACGGAAAGACAGAAATACAAACAGGAATGGCGCGAAGGTGAAAAAGCGAGAAAAGTTTCCCTGCTCCGAGATATACAAGTAAACAATCCTCACACCGGTCACCTGAAAATCCTTCAAGAACTGACGATTACCCGAACCGGCAGAAAAGCGGTTAATTCTTTTGATGGGCTTTATAAATACTGGCAGGAAGTATTTAGTGTCTCCTTACTAAACAAAAAGTTCTATGATGAACTTTCCAAATGGTATTTCTGGGCAGTGAAAGAAGTTACTTTTCCTTCAAAGCCTACTGTGGAAGATGAACACTTGAAAAAGATTGATCTTGCTACGCTTAGACAAGAACATAATGCCAAAAATATAATTCGTCTGCTTACACGATTTTTATTTGTATGGTTTGTAAAAGAAAAAAATCTGATCCCCGAAGAACTTTTTGATATTGACTATTTAAAAAACGAATTACTGAAGGATTTAAGTCCTGTACGCCATGAAGGGCTGTTTAAAGAAGCAAATATCGAGAGTGTTTATTACAAAGCCATCCTGCAAAATCTTTTCTTTGCATCCCTGAATTGCCCCATAGAGCCTTTGGAAAAAGAAGATAACCGGGAAAGAGGATTTCGCTTAAGAGACAATTTTGGTCAGCACAGAGATGCAAATTATTTAATGCGCTACAAAGATCAGTTTAAAAACCCTGAAAAGTTTTTAAAGTTGATCAATGATGTTGTGCCATTTCTAAATGGCGGTCTGTTCGAATGCCTGGATAATAAAACAGATAAAATCTATATTGACGGGTTTTCGGATAATCTGGTGAAACCACATCAACTGATTGTGCCGGATTATCTGTTTTTCGGATTTGATCAAGAGGTTGATTTAAGTGGGGTTATTGGAATCAAGACCAAAGAATATGAAAAAGCCCATGTTAAAGGGCTAATATCTATTCTTGAATCCTACAAATTCACCATTGCCGAAAACACCCCCATTGAAGAAGACGTGGCTCTCGACCCGGAACTATTGGGCAGAGTATTCGAAAATCTGCTCGCAAGCTACAACCCGGAGACCCAAACAACCGCCCGCAAACAGACGGGCTCTTTCTATACACCAAGAGAGATTGTCAATTACATGGTTGATGAAACCCTGATTGCTTATCTTAAAAACAGTGTGAAAAATTGGGATATTGAAGCGGATGAGCTGGACAGACAGCTTCATGCCCTGCTTTCTTATGATAATACAAATCCGTTTGCTGAAAATGATAACTTGCAGAAACAAATTATCCATTCCCTGGACAATTGCAAAATTCTTGACCCTGCCTGCGGCTCAGGCGCTTTTCCCATGGGGATATTGCAGAAAATGGTGCATATTCTGCAAAAAGTTGACCCTGAAAATAAATGCTGGCAGGAACTGCAATTAAACAAGGCGGTGAAGGAAACTGAAGGCGCTTTTACCATCACGGATAAGAAAGAGAGAGAACGTAAATTAATCGAAATCAATGATGCCTTCGATGAAAAAATTAACGATCCGGATTATGCCAGAAAACTGTTTTTAGTCGAAAACTGCATTTATGGTGTGGATATCCAGGAGATTGCCGCGCAAATTTCCAAACTGCGGTTTTTCATTTCACTGATAGTTGACCAGAAAGTAGATAAATCCAAAGAAAACTTTGGTATCAGAGCCTTGCCCAATCTTGAAACCAAATTTGTGGCCGCCAATACATTGATCGGCATTGATAAACCAGAGGCACAGGGTAACTTGTTTGAATCTACGGAGGTAAAAGATTTAGAACAAGAATTAAAAAATGTAAGACACCGGCTATTTTCGGCAAAATCTCCCGCTACAAAAAGAAGATTGAGAGATAAAGACAAAGAAATACGTGAAAAAATGGGGGAATTGCTTGTTGAAAATGGCTGGGCTAATGAAACAGCAAAACAGCTTGCCAGTTGGGATCCTTATGATCAGAATGCTTCGTCTCCTTTCTTTGATCCGGAGTGGATGTTTGATATCAGGGATGGATTTGATATTGTGATTGGGAATCCACCGTATGGTGTGTCAATAAAAGAATCGGATAGAAAAAACATTTTATTACATCTTCCTAAAGTACCTGATTACGAAATTTATTACTTTTTTATTGAAGTATCTAAGAAAATTCTATCAAGCGAAGGTGTGCTGTCATACATAGTTCCAAATACATATTTGTTCAATGTTTTCGCTGAAAAGTATCGCGCTGAAATTTTAGATTACTGGAATGTCGGCTCAATCATAGATTTTACTAACTATTCATTATTTGAAGGCGCAACAATTCGGAATTCGGTTTTCGTTTTCAATCATTTCGGTGAAACAGATAATATTAAGTATTTGCCTACCGATAATGAGTATTTAAGATTACACGATTTTATAAATCAAGAGTTTAAAATGTTGAACCGATCCCTATTAAGCAGCGTTTCTCAAAATTGGGCCTTAGCGTTTAAATTGCCCCAAAACGTGATTAATGCAGTTGCTGAAATTAAAAACTCTTCTAAGCCGCTAAATTCCTTTTTCCCAGATTTTTCTCAGGGTTTAATTGCTTATGATAAGTATCAAGGCCAAGATTCAAAAATAATAGAAACAAGGGCTTATCATTTCAAAGAATACCGCGATGGATTAAAAAAATGGCTTTGGGGAGAAGATGTAATAAAATATAAAGTTGAATGGAACGGAAAGGAATATATTGATTATTGTAAAGGAATCGCAAATCCAAGAAAGCCAAAATACTTTAAAAAGCGAAGAATGTTGATAAGAGAAATAACTAACCCATCAATCTATTCGGCAATAACCGAATCTGAATCATATAATGATCCTGCTATAATAATTGTACTTGAATCAAAGTATTCTTTAGAAGCAGCATCAATGATTTTGAACTCTAAGTTGGGTTCTTTTTACCATTTTAATGCTTCTCCAAAAGCTACGAAAGGCGATTTCCCAAAAATTTTAGTTAAAGACATTAAAGAGTTTCCAATAACGAAAAATATAACTACGATTAACGTTAGTTTTTTCAAGCTTATTTATGAGTTAGCTTCTACACCAATTGCCTCAACCTTTTATGAATCCATTTTTACCATCATTGATGCTCTTGTCTTCCAACTCTACTTCCCCGACCACATGAAAGAAAAAGAAATCGACATCCTGAAATTTGTAGAGCAGGATTTAAAAGAGGTGTTAGGTGAAGATGATTTTGAGCAACTGCCGGACGAGCAAAAAGAAAATGTAATTGAAGAACTCCAGAAACGCTGGTCAAATCCTGACAGCGAGATTGTTAAACGAATGAACAGCTTTGCGGAGAAAAGCCCAGATATTTTAAAACCGATACTGGAGAGTAAATAAAACAGCTTTCGCTGTCCATGATTGGAGTTGCGAAATTTGATGATGGGGAATAAGGTTCATTTAAGTGAATGGAAGGAAGGAATGGTATGATAGACGTTAATGATTGCCGAGAAGATAATTTCGACTCTATTCCAATTGATGCTTTCTGGAATACTGGAAAAGAAAAAGAGTTGAAAATGCACCGGATTCACGCCTATCCAGCAAAGTTTCCTGCTTTTATCACGACCAAAGCTCTTGGGTTTGCAAAGCAAAACAATTTAGATGCAAAAAGAATTGCAGATGTATTTTGCGGTTGTGGCACGGTAGCTCTCGAGGCCAAACGAAACAATATAAACTTTTGGGGATGTGACGTTAATCCCGTAGCTACAATGATAGCCAGGACGAAAAGTCATAAATATCAACCTCAGCGTTTAAAAAGATATTATAACGCAATTCTTGAAGTATTCACTAAATCGGACAATGAAGACTCCTCTTATAAACAGGCAAATGAGCGACTCAAATACTGGTACGGCAAGAAACAGTATGAGGACTTGTCACGTCTGAAATTCGCAATCGGAGATACTGTTCCCTCAAATAGCAGCTACAGCCTATTCTTTTTGTGTGCCTTTTCGAACATTCTCAAACCGACGTCACGCTGGTTGACAAAATCAATTAAGCCTCAAATAGACCCTAACAAAGAACCTGCCGATGTAATTTCGGTTTTCAAGGAACAGTGCCATTTCATGATGATTGCCAATAAAGAAAGCGATGCTGCGTGGCATGCAAAAAATGAAATAGTCACGGGGAATTTTCTTGATGCTTCAATTAAGCACCCGACAGTGGATATGATCATTACCAGTCCACCTTATGTAACCTCATATGAGTATGCAGACCTCCATCAATTATCATCGTTATGGTTAGGCTATACAGAAGATTACCGCGAACTTCGTAACGGCTCGATAGGAAGTCTTTATCACGTATATAACTTCGACAAGGAACTAAAACGCCTTAACAATACTGGCACCGAAATAGTCTTCAGATTATTGAGTCAGTATAAGTCAAAAGCCCGAGCCGTGGCAAAGTATTTTCTTGACATGCAGAATGTCGCAAAAGCTTGTTTTTCGATGCTTTCCGATAATGGGATTGCACTTTTTGTTATTGGAAACACAGAATATAAAGGGGTCAGAATAGATAATGCGCGTCATCTATCAGAGTCGCTACAGAATAGCGGATTCAGTCAAGTATTTATTACAAAACGCAAGATTACCAAAAAAATATTAACACCTTATCGAGACGAGACTGGTAGATTCACTACGGATGGTGGTGGAAGGAAAGTGTACAGCGAAGAGTTTATCCTGATCGGGAGGAAATGATGTCAGCACCTAAAGAACTAAAAATACGCCCCTATGCCCGGCTGTTGACCATGCTTGGAGATCAGCTCATTAAAAATGAGCGCATTGCTTTGATTGAACTGATCAAGAATTCCTATGATGCCGATTCGCCTTGGGTCAAAATCTCATTTGACGATTTTACAGAAGATTTCAAATTCACATCTAAATCTAAGATTATTATAGAAGACGCCGGTTGTGGAATGAATGCCGAAATAATCGAGAAGCACTGGCTTAATCCTGCCACTCCGGAGAAGAAACGACGAAAGGCAATAAAACAAACAACTCAAAAAGGCCGAGTCATTCAGGGAGATAAAGGTATTGGCCGGTTCTCTATTCTGAAACTTGGTAGTAAAATCGAGATTATTACCAGGGCGGCAGGTGAGCAGGTAGAACATGTCATCGATTATGACTTCTCCAAGTATGATAGTGACTTCCTTATCGAGGACGGACAGGAAAAAGATCTTTTCATTGACGATCTCAATGTATATCTTGCCACTCGTACACCCGAAGTTATCATCAAAGGATCAACTGATTTAGGGGAACGAAAACTTAAACGCCCACCTCAAGGAACCCGCATTGAAATATCTAACTTGAAAGGCAGTTGGTCAGAGAATAAGCTAAAAGATGTTTACAGAGACATCTCAAGGCTCCAATCCATTTTTGCTGAAAAGGTTAACAAACTAAAAGACAACAACTGGAACACAGACTTTGAAGTCATAATATACAAAGACGAAAAACCACAAAGATTTCAGGAAGAATACTTGGAAAAGTTAAATTTTCTCCTCGATGAAAGATCTGTTTTTCGGATTGAAGACGGTGTGTATGATGAATATAAACAGGAGTATAGGTTTAATCTAAACGGTATACCCAAATGTTTTAAACTTACTGATTCCAGAATAAGTGGGAAAGATGTTTTTAAAAAGCGCTTTGGCAAAGGGGGCAAAGAACTTAAAAATCGGGCAGCAGGAAAAACAGAATGTGGATCATTCGCGTTTGGTTTCTTCGTATTTGACTTTGGTGCAAATGTGCCAGCAAAATATAAACTGGATCCAAAGGATAAGGAGATTATTCGGGACCACCGTATTTATCTTTATCGCGATGGAATTCGTGTTTATCCCTATGGTGAGCCAGATGATGACTGGTTAGGCATAGATATTCACAGAGGTACTGTCAGCGCAGCACACTTTTTAAGCAATGACCAAGTTGTTGGTTATGTAAACATAACACAACTGCAGAATCCAAAGTTAAAGGATAAAACAAACAGGGAAGGTCTCATTGAGGAAGGCAATGCAACCGACGACTTCATTGCCCTTTTAAGAACCATATTAAGGTATATACGGGCACATGACTATGCCCGATACCGTCTTGACATACAAAGCAAGGCCGCACAAGACATATTTCGAACTGAGCAGGTTCAGAGAGAATTTGATAAACTGAAGGAAGTAATCAAGGACAATAAAAAAGCCAGGGATTTGGTCTCCAAAGCGGAAAAAGCATACAAGGCCGAACACCATTATTTGGTACGTCGTGCAGAGACTACGGAAGATTTGGCTGGAGTTGGGCTTTCTGTTGAAACTACATCACATGACATAATGGCCATTATGGGGAAGGCCCTAATAGGCATAGACGGATTAATTCGAGAGGTTATGCATGAGAACTTAAACCAAGACAAATTACAAAAGGAATTGGAGTCACTCCGCGGAATGCTCTCGTTTATCGAGGCACAACTTAAGGATATCCAACTTCTCTTCAAATCATCTAAACAGCGACGGAAAAACATAAAAATCAGAGAAGTTGTTGAGAAAGTAGAACTTATTTATCGTCGACTCCTGAAAAAGGGAAACATTAACCTATCTATCCAGACACTTGGATCACCCCTGGTTGCAAAAACGACTGATGCGGTATTGCTGCAGCTTCTCCTCAATCTTTTTGACAATGCGGTTTACTGGCTCCAGCAAACATCAAAAAAGGGAAAGCAACTCGAAATTCTTCTGGATGGCAACAATGGACAGCTGATTTTTTCCGATAACGGACCGGGAGTACACACGGAAGATGTACCTTACATATTCGAACCCTTTTATTCTGGGAAGGGAGAGGAAGGCCGAGGCCTCGGTTTATACATTGCCAGACAACTTCTCGAACGACATGATTATTCAATTGATTTGGCAGAGTTGAAGTCCGAGAAGATTTTGCCTGGTGCCAATTTTGTAGTGAACTTTGTTGCGGAGGATAAATAAATGGACACGGCAAATCTTTTCAGAGGAATCGCAGTTGTTATCGATGATGAAATTGGCAAGGACGATGCCAACATCAATAACCTGATATTACAGATAAAAAAGAAAAATATGCCGTATCTAACATATAAGGAGCTGCCTGACGACAGCATTATTGATAATTTTGAAGGTATATCATTTCTTCTTCTTGACTGGAAGCTACAGGCAGGAACCCTTGATGAATTCGTAACTGAAGGTGTAACTGCTCCCGACACGATTAGGCAGTTTGGTATCGATGAAAATATTGCATTTCTTAAGAAGCTAAGAGAATCTTGCTTCATACCTGTATTCATCTTTACTAACGAAAATAAAGAAAACATTATCCAAGTTTTAAAAGATAATGACTTATTTCAGGAAGGCAAGCCAAACTACATCTTCGTAGAGAGAAAGAATGATTTAACTGGTCATACAAAGCTGTTCAAAAAAATTGATGATTGGATTCGAAAAACGCCTTCAATTTATGTTCTTGCTGCTTGGGAAAAAGTATATAGGTCGTCTAAAACTAAACTCTTTCATGATTTTTATAATTTAAGCCCGTCTTGGCCTAATATTCTCTGGAAATCTTTTGCGGATGATGGGGTTAATATGTCTTTGGAATTGGGAGAAGTGATCACGCGAAACCTTTACACACGAATGAATCCATTCTCGTTTGATGAGAAAATTCTAAAAAAACATAGGGGCACACCCCCTGATAAAAACGAAGTGCGAAAAGTACTTGAGGGAGAACGTTTTATAAAAGCAGAAGGCCTTCATAAGGATTTTATTGCAACGGGAGACATATTCAAAATGTCTGGTGGCAAGTTCTTATTAAACATCAGACCAGATTGTGATTGTATACCAGATAGGAGCATTGCTGAAGGGGGAGCTGACGATGTAAAGTTGTATCTTCTTCAAGGTTCTAAGATTACTGTTGCTAAAGAAAAAAAGGCATTCCGTAAAAAATACGGGAACTTCGAAGAAGCGGATAACCAATCCATCATATTCAATATAATAGACGGAAGAACATACGATTTCAGATACAAGGATCTTATTATCAAGAACTGGTCTGAAATAAAAGACCGACGTATTGGGCGACTCCTTCCGCCATACATCACACGCATTCAACAGCGTTATGCCCTTTATTTACAGCGGCAGGGGCTTCCACGTATCCCGGAGATAGCGGTTCTTGATGATTAAGAGGAAGGGCAGCCACACATTAAATATTAAGTAATGGTTGTTGCACGATGAAATCCAGCAAAATTGACCTCCTCATACAATACGCAATTTTAATTGCCGGTCAGGAAGATGACTATCTTGACCGCCAGCTTGGTCCAATCCACTTGATAAAATACGTCTATCTGGCGGATTTGGCACAAGCTGAGCGTAATTGCGGTGAGACTTTTACAGGAATTGCCTGGCAGTTTTATAAGTTCGGCCCCTGGTCTCAAGCAGTCAACGAGCGCATTGAACCTGCTCTCGCTGCAATTGGAGCAAACAAAAAATCATTTCCCAGTGACTTTGACGACAAAAATGAGTGGGTTAGGTGGCAGATTACAGATAATCGTTTGCTGGACGATATAGAACGACAGTTACCTTTTCCTGTTACATCGCGCCTTAAAAGAGATATTCATAAGTTTGGTCAAGATACGCCTTCGCTGTTAAGTTACGTCTATCGAACTTCTCCAATGCTTTTAGCTGCTCCGAATGAGTATCTTGATTTCTCCCATCTGAATCAAAAAAGCGAAGTCATAAAACAGCCTTTGCCGCTAAAGAAAGAGAGCTTGACTGCCAGGGAAAAGAAAAAATTCAAAGAAGGGATGCAGAAAATACGTGAAAAGAACATCGTAAGGCAGTCCGCTGGTCGCCGGAAAACACAACTCGTAAATCCTGTTCCGAATCCTAAATACGACGATGTCTATTATGATGGGTTGAAGTGGCTTGACAGCCTTGCCGGCCCCCCACTACCTGAAGGGGAAAAAGAAGCCCTTTTTTCCGATTCTGTCTGGAAGTCAAGTAGTAGAAGAGGCGAAGATGTTTCCTGATGACTCGGTCCAATCCATTATTACCCCTTCTTTGTGGTGGGAAGAAACTGAAACAAAAAACTTGGAAAGGGGTTGCCTTGTTTATGCATTTATACCTCACGTTGACCAAGTGCCTTATACTATAAAACCTGTCGGAAGATCACAGGCGGAACGGCATGACAGCGCAAAGCTGGATATTGCTCCATTGAGGATGAAAGACAGGCGCAAAAAAGAAGATTTACCTGTAGCTGCAATGACGCTTCATGATAGTGAGCTGTGGGCAGCTTATAGGGCAAAGAAACGGGTGTGTCTTGTATTGGGGAGTGCTGTCCCAGCTGTAGACAATAAGTTAAGATTTGGTATGCCGAAGAAATCGACGGCGCCAACTGTGATTGTTGCACCCTATTATGGTTCTGACCAAGATGGCACACGGGCCGGATATAACCCTGAGCTTGTTGAGCGAATACGACACGCAGAATATCCGCAATTTTTTTGGGATAAACTTCCTATTTCCGGGCCGAAAGAGTCAATATTGAGACTTGATCACATTCAACCTGTTGGGACACAATCCAATTCATATGAGCTGGCCAAATATAAGCTGAGCGAAAATGCGATGGAGCTCATGGATGATTTACTCAAATGGCTCATTTGGGGTGGCGTCCCTGCAGACAGCCTCATTTTAGATTACAGAAAAGAAATTGAATCTACTTTTGGCTAACATATACCGTGTAATTGGTGTAATTACGTAGAGGGTAATGGAGGCATAGCATGATTGTATCACGATTGATTTTGAAGAACTGGAGAAACTTCAGGAATGTAGATGTTAACCTGCGGGAGCGTCAGTTTCTCGTTGGCCCGAATGCATCGGGAAAATCAAACCTCCTGGAAAAGATAGTGAAAAATAGTGACAGCGACTATTTTTTACACAGGCGGGCTTCCCTTCACGCCGGCAGCACAACTTTACGAATCTCAATACCGTAAGTAAAAGAGCTGCAAGAAAAAAGAGGGGCCAATAGAACTCGATCGATAAGTATTGAGGATATTCCCTGGAGGGCCGATGGAAGTCAATATCTCCGATTTAACCTGGGACCAGTTCATCTATCCGAGAGGAAACAAGAGCGAAAAGACCATCAGCTCCTATGTTGAAGCGCTTGAGATCGGGGCTCAATTTCCGCCAATCAGGATTCAAAGGGTTTTTAACTATGCCGATGGCAATGAAACAACAGTCCAGTCTGCCGGCAGGCATGAAGCGACTGTAATTGTAGATGGCATCCATCGCTGGTTTGCGTTTAAGGAAAAAGGGATCAAGAAGATTGCGGCCGTTGAATGGAAGGACAAACCACTCGATTACGAGAAAAACAAAACAGCGCTTCTCCTTGAATCAGCCAAATGCAATACCAGCCACGGTGATCGTTTAAGCCCAGGCGATAAAAAGCGAATCGCCCGGGATATACCCACTTCAGATCCGGAATGTAAGTGGACTGAATTGGCCCTGGCAGAAAAACTCGGGGTAATCCAGCAGACCGTCAATACCTGGATTTCAGATATAAGAGGACGGCAGAAGGCAGGTCGAAACACTGTTATCCTCCGGCTGAGCCACCTTGGATGGTCCCCTGAAAAAATCGCGGAAGCGGTGGCTTTAAGTCGAACCCGGACATCGGAAATTGTCGGAAATGCCAATTTTGGCAAAATCGACACTTTGCTTTCCGAAGGTCATGATATGGATTACATTGCCAGTCATTATCAAATGGATCTTGCGCTGGCCTGGTCCTTACGTTTGGAAAGAATGACCGATCAGGAGAGGTTCAAAGAGCTTGGCTGGGGATTGCGTACATGGGATCAATGGAATTTTAACGAATGTGATGAACGCTTCGGAGACGACTGGCCCGGCAGGATACCGGCCCAGCTCGTCGCACATACACTGTTCTATTTCACAAAACCCGGTGACCTGGTTCTTGATCCAATGGCAGGCGGTGGAGTTGTCTCTGATGTATGCCTTCTCTTTGAGCGAAAATGTCAATCTTTTGATCTTGCACTTATGGATAATCGACCGGAGATCCAGCGCTACTATTGGGACCCCCAAAATTGGACATGGCCTGTAACAAAAAAGGAGGATGCAGAATAAGCGTATTCTCGGAACTGTTGGAAGAACCCTGCTGATCGCAAAAAGATCGTAATGGAGTCGGGAAGATCAGGGGACAGGATATATAATCAAGCTACCGGGTATCTTTAAAAGCAATGAACGCCCCAAGGGGCGGGGAATTAACCCCAAGAGGTATTAAACCAAAGAAAAGAGGAGACGATTATGACGGAGAATAAAACAGAACAACCACATAAGCTTTCAATGAGTAATACAAAACAGGAAATGCTCAAGACCTATAATGCGCTCTTAAAACAGCTTCAGGAAAAGAAAGAGGAGGAACTGAACCCGGAACAGAAGGTTGAGGAGAAAAAAGCGAAGGAGATTCTTGATGTCGCCAGTTCTCTGTCATCCGAGGGTGTTGTAAAAGGGATCAGCAGCCTCAAGCTCGACATGAGTAAAATGTTGACTCAGATTTCAGATAAGCTGGAGGACGAGGTGATCAGGCTGAATGGTGTCCAGAAGGCTATTGATATCAAGGATGAAGAGTTAAAAGAGCTGTTTGAGATAGAAAAATCAGCGGCTACACTGGCTGCACTTATAGAAGCTCAGAATCAGAAGCGACAGGAATACGAATCCGAGATGACCCAGAGGAAAGGGGATTTGACACAGGAAATTGAAAAAACTCGTACAGAATGGGAAATAGAAAAAGAAAAGTATGAAATGGAAACAAGGGAACAGAACTCTGCTGAAAAGAAGAAACGTGAACGAGAGAAGGAAGAATTTCAGTATACCTTCAAGAGAGAACAACAGCTTCTAAAGGATGAATTTGAGGACGAAAAAGCGAAACTTGAAAGGGAAATTCAGCTTAAGAGAGAACAGATGGAAAAGGATCTGGCAGAGAGGGAAAAGGCGATAAGCGAAAAAGAAGGAGAACTGAATGAACTGCGGCAAAAAGTGGACGCACTTCCCAAGGAACTCGAAACGGCCGTCAATAAAGCCGTGAAGGAAACAGCCGAAAAGATTACTACAGAAGCCACCAACAAAGAACAATTGCTGAATAAAGGATTTGAAGGTGAACGAAGTGTGTTTACTACCCGGATCGAATCTCTTGAAAAAACGGTAAAAGAACAGACTGAACAAATCTCAAAACTTTCCGGGCAGCTCGAAAAATCATACCAGAAGGTAGAGGATATCGCAGTCAAGGCGATAGATGGTTCTTCTAATCTAAAATCGCTTGCGAATTTACAGCAGATGATGGCAGATCAGTCGAAGAAACAAGAGTGATAGACAAGGAGTCAATTTTGTTTAAATCAGGTTTTATAGGAATCATAGGAAAGCCAAACGCGGGAAAGTCCACTCTCATGAATTTCATGGTGGGTGAAAAGGTAGCGATAACGACCCGTAAGCCCCAGACAACCAGGAACAGGATCATGGGGATCAAAAATACCGAGGTGGGTCAGTTCATCTTTCTGGACACCCCGGGGATACACAAGGCAAAAACGCCGCTCAACCGCCAGATGGTATCGGCCGCAATGAGCGTCTTTAGTGATGTGAATATGCTGCTTCTGCTTGTCGATGCCGGGACACCGATCGGTGAAGACGATAATTTTATCGTAGAATTACTCAAAAAGACGAAACTACCCGTCGTGTTGGTGATTAACAAGATTGACCTGATCGACAAGGAAAAGCTGTTGCTGTTGATTGACAATATCAAAAACATTTACACATTTAAAGAGATTGTGCCCATCTGCGCGCTGAAGGGATTCAATGTTGACAGGCTCCTGGATATAATATGGAATATCCTGCCGGAGGGACCGCAGTATTTCCCCGGTGATATGATAACGGATCGTTCCGAAAGATTTTTAGCGGCTGAGATAATCAGGGAAAAGATAACCATATTGACGCACAAGGAAGTGCCCTACTCAACCGCCGTCATAGTTGAGTCTTTCAAGGAGAATGAGGCAAAGGGTCTGATACATATACAGGCAGCTATAAATGTGGAGAAAGACTCCCAGAAAGGCATTATCATCGGCAAGAGGGGCGGCATGCTGAAAAAGATAGGAACCGCCGCGCGGCTGGAGATGGAGAAGTTTTTCAGTACCAGAATATACTTGGAGCTGTTTGTCAAAGTGCAGAAGGACTGGTCACAGAACCCGAGAATGCTAGGAGAATTCGGATATCCGAATGAATAGGGGATAAACATAAATGAAACCAATAGTAGCAATCGTAGGCAGACCGAATGTCGGAAAATCAACGCTGTTCAATCGGCTGTCTGAAAAAAGGAAGGTTATCGTTATAGACCAGCCCGGCGCCACAAGAGACAGAAATTACACAGATTCCAACTGGAACGGCAAGACATTCATGATAATCGATACTGGGGGATTTGAACCCGTGACCAGTGAAAGAATGTTTATACAGATGCGCGAGCAGACAAACCTGGCCATCGAGGAAGCCGATGCCATCATTTTACTTATGGATGGGCAGGAGGGTCTCACCCCCTCGGACATTGAGATTACAGATCTGCTCAGGAAAACAAAAAAGCCCGTCTTCTACGTTGCAAACAAGATAGACAATCTCCGGCAGGAGAATCTGGAATTCGATTTTTACGGGCTGGGTGTAGATCGGATCTATTCCATATCATCCCAGCACGGTCTCGGGGTGGGCGACCTGCTGGATGACGTCGTAGAGCACCTTCCGGAAATCCCTGTTGAAGAAGAAAAAGAGGAAAGGATAAGAATAGCCGTAATTGGAAAACCCAATGTCGGGAAATCCTCACTGATAAACAAGATCCTTGGCTATGAGCGTACGATAGTCAATCCCATACCCGGAACCACGAGGGATTCGGTGGACACCGCCTTTGACCTGAATGACAGAAAATATCTCCTGATAGACACTGCCGGAATAAGGAAAAAGAGCAAGGTCAGTCTGAAGATGGAGAGATACAGTGTTATAGAAGCAATAAAGACGCTTGACCGCTGTGACATAGCCCTTATTATGATAGACGCGCAGGAGGGTGTCACTGAGCAGGATACAAAAATAGCAGGTCTGGCTTATGAAAGGGGCGCGGCCTGTATTATAATCCTGAATAAATGGGACCTTATTGAAAAGGACAATTCCACGATCGGCAAGCATGTAATGCATGTAAAAGACAGCCTGAAATATCTGGACTTTGCACCCATAATCACAGTATCGGCACTTTCCGGGCAGAGGTTGACAAAGGTATTCGACCTTGTTGACCATGTTTATGATCAGTATACAAAAAGAGTTTCTACCTCTCTCTTAAACACAAAGCTTGCGGAATTTACCGAAAGGCTTTCTCCCCCACGCTACAGAAACAGGCCCAATAAAATAAACTACGCAACCCAGATATCTGTAAAACCGCCCACATTTGTGTTTTTTGTTCGCGAAGCAAAAGCTGTATATTTTTCCTATGAACGCTTTCTGGCCAACAGAATACATGAAGAACTGGGTTTTGAAAATACACCTGTCAGGCTGATTTTCAGAAAGAAGGGGTCGGAACGCTGAAAGGGGGGAATCTAAAGGCCGAGATATGCCTTCTTTACCTCTTCATTGGCAAGGAGATTCTTTGAGGAATCCGTGAGTGTTATACGGCCATTCTCCATGACGTAACCTCTGGCAGCTACCTTGAGCGCAAGGTTTGCGTTCTGTTCCACGAGAAAGATGGTCGTGTTATTCTCCGCGTTTATCTTGCTGATTATCTCAAATATCTTTTTAACAATAAGCGGGGCAAGTCCCAGCGAAGGTTCATCAAGAAGAAGGAGCTTCGGCTTAGCCATAAGCGCCCTCGATATGGCAAGCATCTGTTGTTCTCCTCCGCTCAATGTACCCCCCGCCTGATGGCGCCTCTCCGCAAGGATGGGGAAAAGATCGAAGATATATTCCATATCCCTTTTTATTTCCGACTTGTCATTTCTCAAGAAGGCACCCATATCAAGATTCTCCACGACCGACAGATAGGGAAAGATACGGCGACCTTCGGGCACCTGGCAGATTCCAAGTGAAACGATCCTGTCCGGCTCCATACCGGTTATCGGTTCACCCATAAAAAATATCTCACCCAATCTCGGAGGAACTATGCCGCAGACAGCCATGAGTGTTGTGGTTTTCCCGGCTCCATTCGCTCCTATAAGGGTAATTATTTCCCCTTCTGCAATCTCTATGGTAACACCCTTCAACGCCTGAATATTTCCATAAAAGGTTTGTATGTTCTTAAGCTTAAGCATCAGCCTCTTCTCCGAGATAGGCCTTTATTACGACAGGGTTACTCCTTATCTCCTCGGGAGTGCCCTGCGCGATCTTCTTGCCGTAATCCACAACAAATATCCTGTCGGACAGACTCATAACAAGTTTCATATCATGTTCTATGAGGAGTATGGAAATTCCCTCTTCGTCGCGAATCCGTTTTATCAATTCGTCAAGTTCCCGGGTCTCATGAGGATTCATTCCGGCTGCCGGTTCATCCAGGAGAAGCAGAAAGGGTTCCGTGGCCATTGCTCTGGCTATCTCAAGGCGTCTTTGCGCCCCATATGGAAGGTTTTTGGCAAACTCATCTACAACCTGAGCAAGTCCCATTTTTTCCAGGATGGTATAGCTGTCTTCCACCGCCTTTTTTTCTTCCCTCATCGTTGATCCGCCTCTCAGTATGGCGCCCAAAACGCCCGCGTGCATGCGGCAGTGACGTCCGATCATTACATTCTCGAGGACTGTCATGCTGGGGAATAAACGGATGTTTTGAAAGGTTCGGGCCAGACCTTTTTCGGTAACCTTGTTCGGTTTTAAGCCATTGATCCTCTCCAGGCTGTCCCTGCCCTGCGCAAATATGAGCACATCACCATCTGTGGGGGGGTATATTCCCGTTATACAGTTAAAGAAGGTGGTTTTCCCGGCACCGTTGGGACCGATAAGCGCGACGATCTCATTCTTACCGACATCCAGATCCAGATCATCAAGCGCCCTCAGACCCCCGAAATTCATGCCGAGGTTTTGAACTTTTAATACAGTTTCCATATTCTTTTAGCTTTTATCAGCTTTCTTTATGCCTTCAAATTTATATGTACGACGCACATTGGGTATAATTCCGCCGGGACGAAAGATCATCATTACAACGAGCAGTGTGCCGAACGCCAGCATCCTGTACTCAGAGAACGCGCGCAGATATTCTGGCGTAAGTATCAGCACAAGCGCACCGGCAATAACCCCGATGATCGACCCCATTCCACCCAGCACAACGATACACAGAACCATGATTGATTCCCAAATGGTAAAACTCGCGGGATTTACAAAGGTGGTTTTTGCGGCAAACATAACTCCGGCCATACCTGCCCATGTTGCTCCGAGCGCAAATGCCGTCAGTTTGGTTTTTGCCTTGTCGATCCCCATGGCCTGACAGGCGATCTCATCCTCCCTGAGTGCGATCCACGCCCTGCCGATTCTGGAGTCCTGCAGACGGTTCACCACAAAAATAGTAAAAAGACACAGGACAATCATTATGAAATAGATATATATCGTATAGCCGTGAACCGAGAGATTTATTCCGAACAGGGGAGGTCTCGGAATATTTGCTATACCGCTAGGTCCGAAAGAAAAGTCATTCCAGTTTTCCAGAATAATACGTATGATCTCACCAAATCCCAGCGTAACGATGGCAAGATAATCTCCGCGGAGCCGGAGAACAGGAAACCCTAACAGTATTCCAAAGGTAGCACCCAGAGCACCTCCTATGGGAAGCGCTATCCAGAAGCTGAGTCCGAAATGGTAATTCAACAGGGCGTAGGCATAAGCGCCCACGGCATAAAAGGCGACATATCCCAGGTCAAGAAGACCCGCGAGGCCCACAACAATGTTAAGACCGAGACCAAGCATAACGTAGATCAACGCCGTTACCATGATAGTGGTCTGATACATTGAAAAAATGAAAGGGAAAGCTATTGTGAATACACCAATGGCAACCAGCCCGGGTATATATATCCTTTTCTCTCCCACGATTTTATGTACCAGGGGAATCGCACCTGCTGCTTCTCCAGACTCGGCCTTCTTAGAGCCAATCTCCTTTCGCTTCATGAGATAATCCCAGACAAACGAAAGGAAAAAGCTCCCGATACCCACCAGCAGCATGTTCTTCCAGCGCCATTCCACAATATGTTCCACAGGATTAACGCGGATCACCATAATGGGAAACGTCAAGAACATGAACCATATGGACGCCAGGAAGGCTTTTTTTATCTGATCAAATGTAATCAACTTCTCAAACCCTGCAAAAAAAAGAGATTATCACACTATATTTTATGTTTCTCGGATCGTCCCAGAATGCCCGAGGGCCTGAAGATCAAAATAAGCACAAGAAACAGAAAGGCGAAGACATCTTCATAATCACTCGATACATACCCGGTAGCAAAACTCTCTGTCCATCCGAGGATAAAACTGCCGAGAACGGCTCCGGGTATGCTCCCGATTCCACCCAGAACTGCGGCAACAAATGCCTTTATTCCCGCTATGAAACCGACATAGAAATTAATCATACCGACATGAGAAGCTATCAGCACGCCTCCTATGGCAGCCGTTGCCGAACCCACAATAAAGGTGACGGAAATAACGCGATTTACATTAATACCCACCAGCAGCGCCATCGTTTTATCCTGAGATGTCGCCCGCATCGCCTTGCCTATCTTCGTAAATTTTATCAGGATGGTAAGAAGAAGCATAACAACAGTCGTCGTTATCAGGATAACGATCTCCGTCGAACCGAAGATATGCGCGTACGGCTCCATAAACTCAAAGTCGGGAATCATGCTTGGAAAGGGCAGGAAATCGGATGTCTGCGCCAGAAGCACATAATTCTGGAGAAACAGTGACATCCCTATGGCGCTGATGAGGGCCGAAAGACGAGGCGCGTTGCGCAGAGGTTTATAGGCTATCTTTTCAACGGTATAGCCATAGGCACTCGAATATATGACGGCAACCACTCCAGCTATTACAAGTATGGCGATCGTGTTCATACCCATAAGCGTAAGAACGGATATTACAATCAGCGCGGTGAATGCGCCGATCATATAGATCTCACCATGGGCAAAATTTATGAGCTCAATAATCCCATATACCATGGTATAGCCGAGGGCAATAAGGGCATAGATGCTTCCACGGGTAAGCCCTCCTAAAAACAATTCCAGAAAATAATCCATCTTAAATAAATCCGCCTCCAACTTTACCCTGAGATTTGCGCGTCCTCTTTCCGGTCGATAGATATTAATAAATAAGGGGGCAGGCGTTTGTGCCTGACCCCTGATACAGTTTTTAATACTTTTACGCTTTTCGTACTATTTCATTTCAACATATTTGCCGTTTTGCACCTGATATATGGAGAAACCGATGCCTATGGCATCTCCCTTACTATCGAATTTGATCTTTCCAAGGGGTGTTTCAACATATTCGGTCTTCAGGGCCTTTGCCACCGCATCGTAGTCGGTCGATCCCGCTTTCTCAATAGCATTCAGCAGGGCCTGTGTAGCAGCATATGCATTGAGGAAAAATGCACCCGGATCTGCACCGTATGCCTTTTTATGCGCTTCGATAGCGGCAATCGCCAGAGGATTCGAAGATGTATCTCTCGGGCCAGTGGCATAAACGCCTTCAGAATATTTACCGGCAACCTTGATAAAGGTATCATCTTTTACACCATCATCAGAGATAAAAGCCATCTTCATCCTTTTTTTACGCATCTGCATGATAATTTTCGACGCCTCGGGATGATAACCGCCGAATATTACCGCATCCGCCTTTGCATGCCGTATCTTCTGAACAACCGCTGAATAATCGACAGCACCCGGTGTGACACCTTCGTACAGCACCACTTCAGCTCTGGAATCCTTTTCAAGAAAGTCCTTCG
>Ga0222699_1000229_pt1 | contig 24928 bp, 20 predicted proteins | sample AntAcemetage1452_FD_179824 | JGI IMG/M metagenome (GOLD analysis project Ga0222699, IMG submission 179824) | Saline water microbial communities from Ace Lake, Antarctica - #1452 | ecosystem: Environmental > Aquatic > Non-marine Saline and Alkaline > Saline | place: Antarctica: Ace Lake...
TTGGCGGGAATGGAGACCATGTTGAAATATGGGGTGATGCAGGCCTGGGATGAAAAAAGTAGGGCTTGGGAAAGAGAACATCGGAAGAAAAATGTTCTTTCTTTAGTTGAAGGAGAAGAAATTGTCCTGAAAATGTATGGTTCTTATTACTATAGTAAAGGGATATATAATGCCTGGAAACCAGGATATTTTTATTTAACTAATCAAAAGCTTATTCTTTACCGTCAAGATTTTAATGAAATCACCTTTCAGATACCATTAGAAGAAATAAAGGCATTGGTAACGAGAGAGGAGGCGCATTTTGTTAAAGAAAAGAAAAAACAGGTACTTTGTCTTATAGATAAACAGGATCAAGTGCATCGGCTTAGCGCAGTAGAAATAAATCAGTTAAAAGATGCTATTGAGCAAAAGTTAGTAACTATGGGGCTTTCTTTAGAGTCGAGCCCTGTACTTCCGGAGTTTGATAAGGGGCCCATTGACTTCCTGGCCGAAGGAGAAGAGGTTACTCACCGAGGGGAAAAGGTATGGTATTTAGTTCCTGCCTCAGGTATTCAACAAGAGACCTGGAGGCCGGGTCGTCTATATCTTACTAATAAGAGATTGTGCTGGTGGTATGATTTTGATAAGAAACTGATTTTTGATGTTCCTGTTGATAGAATAGTTAGTGTTAACACCGAGATGAGAAAAACAAGCGGTCTTGATAGCAAAAAGGAGAAAGTTCTTGATATATTATATGAGGTTAATTTAATAAAAAGAATAGCCTCTTTTGCTGGAAAGGAAATAGATGAATGGGCAGAAGCACTAAATAGCATTATTTCTGGCAAGATAGAGGAAGAAACCGAAACCTGTCCTCAGTGCGGTAAGCTCGCCCCGGCCAAAGAGCTATTAGAAGAAGGCTGCTCAAGCTGCGGTTGGGTTAGCCCCGTTAGAGATAGGAAATCACACAGGGTAAAAACCCTTACTTGAAAATGATGTACTATGTTTATGTAATTCAAAGTAAAAAAGATGGAAAATGGTATACCGGTTCAACAAATGATTTGCGGAGACGCTTTAATGAACATATATTGGGAAAAGTATCTTCTACCAAGAATAGGGTGCCATTTCTACTCATTTACTATGAAGCTTGTTTGAACGAGCAGGACGCTAAATATAGGGAAAGATATTTGAAATCTGGAATGGGTAAGCGATATTTGAAGAATAGATTAAAGCGTTTTCTATCTCTAACGGGGTTAGCCCTAGATTAAAAAAGAAGATAGATAAATCGGCTTTATTAGCTGAATAAATTGAAAATCAGGAATTAGGGATTATCAATGGCAAGAGGGAGCATAGGAAGTAAAAGAGGAAAGTAATCTTAATATGAAAAGAGATTTAGATACTATAAGAAAACCGGTGAGTTTACCTTTACTACCGGGTGAGGAAGTGATGAGGTATTATACGGCAAGCCACGATACCGGGAGTTTACTTGCTTCATCCTGGAAACTGGGTAATTTATACCTTACCAATCAAAGACTGCTTTTTGTTCAAGGGAGAAAGATACTATTCCAGGTTCTGCTCAGTCAAATAAAGACTATCAATATAGTAAAGAGGGGATGGATTTTGGGCAAGAAAATAAAACAACTAAATATAGTATCTGAAGGCAGGAGAGTGCCCTATATTGCCATAAAAGATCCTGAGAATTGGAAAAAGGCAATTGAGGAGAGGACATCTGATTCACAATCTATATCTTCTGATCCACAGTCCACAGCTCCTAACTTGCAACCTGATGAAGGAATTTTAAAGGAAAAGGGTGGTTATTTAACTCCCGGTCAAACAAGATGGAGTCTGGGAACTCTTCTCCTTACCACTAAGAAACTCACTTTTTTTACCTATAAATCGCGATTTGTATGGGAGACACCACTCAGCAGTATAAAGGAGTTAAGAATAGAAAAAAGAGTTTATGGAGTGAGTCAGAGCGATACTATCTGTATAGTATATGAATCTTTTGGTGAATTAGTAAAAGCATGGATTATATCCCTTAATTTAGAGACTTGGAGAAAAGAGTTATATAAGAGAATATTACTAAAAGTAGACCGGGAGACATTAGACAAAATTGTCACCGAATTGGATGCCGATTCAAAAGAGATACTTATGTGTCTTTATGAGAATAGGCACGCCAGAATTGACATCTTAGCCAAGCTCCTAGAGTCTCCTACTCATATGGATATTTTACTTAAAATAAGGGAGATTATCAACCCAATCGCTGAAAAGATAATCGGCTATCCTATACTCTCATTCGAGAGTTCAAAAGTTGACTGGGAAACTGGCGAGAAAGTTTTATTTAGTTGGTGGCTCGCTGGTCAGCCTCATCAAGAAAAAGAGGAACCACTTCTGGACATATTTGATGAGGATGCTGACCTAATCGTCTATTTAGAGCTGTTGGGTATTAAAGAAGATAAGTTACGGTTAAGTGTGGCGAATAATAAACTTATTATTGATGTAGATAAAAATTATCATAAAGAAATTCCTCTACCTGCAGTGGTTAATGCAAAAAGTTTTACCAGTAGGTATAAAAATAATATATTAGAAGTCAGGTTAAAAAAGGCAGATTAGGGGGTCAGGTCTCAACATTTGACATAAGTTAATATTAAACTAAATAATTAAGAGACTTATGTCAAATGTTGAGACCTGACCCCCTAGAATGGTCTGGCATGGATGGGCTCAGTCGGATATTTGTCCGGATTGTGGTGATAAATTAGAAACTGTTGAAGATGAGGAAGAAGAGGAGAAAACAACAAGGGAGAAAGCTGAAAAACTTATAGAATCAAAACAATACTAGCACTATTATATAATTATTAGTAGGGGGTAAAAAATGGATGACAAGGGTAAGAAAAAAGTAGAATTAATAAAAAAATTAGAAACCTTGAAAAAAGATCGGGGGGGGGGTATGTTAGAAAATAATATAACCAAGCGCAAGCAGGCAGAAGAGGAGTTATCTGAAACAAAAGAATATTTGGAAAACCTAATCAAATATGCCAATGCGCCCATTATAGTTTGGGATCCCACCCTGTCAATAACCCTCTTTAACCGAGCCTTTGAACATCTAAGCGGTTATAAGGCAAGTGAAGTAATAGGTAAAAAAATTAATTTTCTATTCTCCAAAAACAAAATGGAAGGTGCACTTGAACAGATTCAAAAAACAGCAAGTGGAGAAAGATGGGAATCTATAGAGATTGAAATCAAGAGAAAAGATGGTCAATCAAGGATAGTACTATGGAATTCGGCCTATATTCTAGATGCAGAAAAGAAAAATATCATAGCCACTATTGCCCAAGGGCAAGACATCACCGAGCGAAAACAAGCAGAGGATGAGCTGCAGGAGAGCAATGTAATATTCAAAGAGTTCATGGAAAATAGTCCGAATTATGTGTTTTTCAAAAATGATAAAATCCAAGCAATTCGATTGAGCAGAAATTATGAGAAAATGTTTGGGAAACCGATGCATAAATTGCTTGGCAAAACCATGGATGACCTATTTCCGTCTAACCTTGCAAAAAGTATGATTGCCGACGACCTGCGTATCTTAAATGAAGGAAAGCAAATAACGGTTGAAGAAGAATTAAACGGGCGGTTTTATACAACTATAAAATTCCCAATACTTATCAAAGGAAAACCTCGCTACCTTGCCGGTTATACGATTGATATCACCGAACGCAGGCAGGCGGAAGAAAGAATTAAACATCTTAATCTTGTTCTTCGTGCCATTCGTAATATTAACCAACTGATTTCCCAAGAAAATGACCGGAAAAGATTAATAAAGGGTGTTTGCAAGAGTCTTACCGAAACAAGCGGTTATTATCATAGTTGGATCGTGCTACTGGACCAAGAAGGGAAGATTGACACGCACGCTGAAACCGGTTTAGGGAAAGAATTTTTACCAATGCTTAAACAATTAAAGAAAGGGGAGCTGACTGCCATCGGTCGGTTAGCCTTAAAGAAAAGGGATGTTGTAATAATTAAAGACCCGGCATCTGCCTGTCCCGATTGTCCGTTAGCACAGGAATATTCCGGCCGAGGGGCAATGACCATCCGATTAGAACATAGCGGAAAGGTCTATGGCATCATGTCTGTCAGTATCCCTGCACATTTTATCCCTGATAAAGAAGAACAAAGCTTACTTAAGGAGGTTGCCGGAGACATTGCTTTAGGTTTACACAGTATTGAAATGAAGGAAAAGCTGGATGAGTATACCCATCATCTCAAGGAAAGGGTCAAGGAATTTAATTTTCTTTTTCAACTTTCTCAACTTCTTGAAAAAACAGACATTTCTCTGGAAGTAATCATTCAAAAATTAACCGGTCTTCTTCCCGCTGCCTGGCAATATCCGAAAATTACTTGTGTCCGAATCACCTTTGAAGGGAAAGAATACAAGACAGAAAACTTTAAAAAGACTATCTGGAAACTGAGTAAAGATATCAAGATAGATAAAAAGATAATCGGTGTTCTGGAGGTCTATTATTTAAAAGAAAGACCCGAGATGGATAAAGGACCTTTCCTGAAAGAAGAAAAAGACCTAATAACTATTATAGCCCAGAGACTAGGAAGTTTCATCGACAGGAAAAGTTCGGTAATACAGCTTCAACAAAGTTACCAGAAAATAAAAATTGCCATGGATGCCACCATCGAGACCATGTCCAAAATCATTGAGGTCAAAGACCCCTATACTGCCGGTCACCAGCAGAGAGTTTCCCAATTAGCCATAGCTATAGCTAAAGAATTAGATCTTTCTCAGGATAAAGTGGACGGAATAAGAGTAGCTTCTCTGATTCATGATATCGGCAAGATCAGCATTCCTACCGAAATTTTAAGCAAGTCTACCGTCTTGTCTGATATAGAATTCAATCTTATAAAAGAACATTCCCAGATAGGGTATGATATCTTAAAAGCCATAGATTTTTCCTATCCCGTAGCAAAAATTGTCTTACAGCACCATGAAAGAATTAACGGCTCGGGTTATCCAAATCAGTTAAAAGGAGATGAAATCTTTTTAGAAGCAAAAATATTAGGCGTTGCTGATGTAGTAGAGGCTATGTCTTCTCATCGTCCTTACCGACCGGCTCTCGGAATAGATGCAGCTTTAGAAGAAATCTCTAAGAACAAAGGCATCCTCTATGGCTCTGAAGTGGTAGATGCTTGCCTTAAACTCTTCAAAGAGAAAGGGTTTAAGTTTTAACAAATTTTTTAGTTACATTGTCCCAAATTTCTTTTTTACTTTTTAAATTAAAAGATGAAAAGCCGAAGCAGTTGATGACCCATAGCACAACGATATTAACTGATTAAATAAATTAAAGAGAACTCTGGAAAATCTTTCTTTCTAGAGTTCTCTTTTTATCTAAAATATCAGATATTTGGTTTATCTTTTAAAAAAGGAGTTATTTTTTTGAATCCTTATCTGTTTACAGAAAGTAATGTAGTCCCCTTCCATTCTTATAAACTAAAATAAGGTTGTTTTTTAAGTGGATTTTGTTATATACTTATGACGGTTTATACTAGGTTTATACTACGAAGAAACACAATGATGTATTTACTGGGTTATCGATTGAGTTTGTAGGGGCACAATTCATTGTGCCCCTACAAGGGAACGAATATCATTATATTAATTTGTAGGGGCGTATTGCAATACGCCCAAAGAAAATTTCTCAAATAACACTGGTCGGATAAATTTGATCACCCTCACCCTAACCCTCTCCCCTCAAGGGCGAGGGGATTAAGATAAATGACAGAAAAGAGTGCGGGAATAACAGAGGAAATATTTCACCCTCACCCTAACCCTCTCTCCTCAAAGGCGAGGGAATAAAAAATATTGAAAGAAAAAAATGATTTCTAATTCTGATAAAATAAAAAAGAAAATAGAAGAAATAAGTGGAAAGATAAGATACCATAACTATCGATACTATGTCTTAGATGATCCAATTATTTCGGATCTGGAATATGATAAATTAATGAGAGAATTGATAGGATTAGAAAAGAAATATCCCCAATATATTATGCCTTCTTCTCCTACTCAGAGAGTAGGCGTAGAACCGGTAGCAGGATTTGTCCCAATAAAACATATTACTCCGCTATTAAGTCTGGCGAATGCCTTTTCGACCGAAGAATTGCGAGCTTTTGACCAGAGGATAAAAAAATTAATTCCTCAGCAAAAATTAGAATATGTAGTAGAGCTAAAGATTGACGGATTGGCAGTTGCTTTGGTCTACGAAAACAATACGTTTGTAAGAGGAGCAACTCGAGGGGATGGGGTAACAGGAGAAGAGATTACTTCCAATCTTAGAACTGTAAAAACTATTCCCTTAAAATTATTTGGTGAAAATATACCCCTTCGTATCGAAGTATACGGGGAAGTTTATATGAAGAAGAGTGATTTTAAGAAGTTAAATGAAGTAAGAATTAAAAAGAGAGAGAGTCTATTTGCAAATCCGCGAAATGCAGCAGCTGGTTCGGTAAGGCAGCTTGACCCTCGAATCACTACTCAAAGACATTTAGATACTTTTATTTATAGAGCAACTTTTCCTGAAGGAAACAACTTCAATACCCATATGGAAGTTTTAAATTATCTAAAAAAGATTGGATTTAAAGTAAATCCTTATATTGAACTCTGTCATGATATAGAGGAAGTTATAAGTTACTGCCAGAAATGGATAGAAAAGAAAGAAGAATTAGATTATGAGATTGACGGAATGGTAGTCAAGGTTAATTCCTTGAGAATGAGAGAGGAATTGGGGTCAACCACTCGAAGCCCCCGTTGGGCTATTGCTTATAAGTTTCCTGCCCAACAAGTGACCACAAAAATTCTGGATATTATCGTTCAGGTAGGGAGAACAGGAGCACTTACCCCTGTGGCTGTGCTTGATCCGGTTAGGATATCCGGTTCAGTGGTACAAAGGGCGACTCTACATAATGAAGATGAAATTAAGAGAAAAGATGTTCGAATTGGAGATATTGTCTTAGTACAAAAAGCCGGAGAAATTATTCCGGAAGTGGTAAAAGCAATAAAAGAGAAGAGAACTGGTAAAGAGACGGAATTTGTTATGCCCACTCAATGTCCAGTATGTGGAGCAAAAGTCTTCAGGCCGGAAGGCGAAGTAGTCTCTCGATGTAATAGCCTTACCTGCCCAGCCCAAACAAAGGAAAGAATCAACCATTTTGCCTCTCGAGATGCTATGGATATTGAGGGGTTGGGCCCGGCTATAATTTATCAATTAGTAGAGGAAAAATTAATTAGAAATATTTCGGATTTGTATTTTTTGAAAAAAGAAGATTTAATATCTCTCGAACGGATGGCGGAAAAATCCGCAGATAATTTATTAGATGCTATTAAAAAGAGCAAGAAAAAATCTTTAGCTAATTTAATATATGGTTTGGGGATACGTTATGTGGGAGTTCACACTGCAGAAGTTATTACCAGATACTATCCTACTTTAGATAAATTCAAAAAAGACAGCTTAGAAAAATTGGTCGAAATTAATGAAATTGGCCCTAAGATTGCAGAAAGTATAATTCTTTTCTTTAAGGAAAAAGAAAATTTAGCTATTATTGAAAGATTAAGAAGTGCGGGTTTGAATTTTGGTCAAGAAGAAGAGAAAATTAAGGAAGAAAAAAGAGTCCAGATATTAGCGGGAAAACAATTTGTTCTAACCGGTACTTTAAAGGATTTTACCCGTACCCAGGCTAAAGAAATAATCAGTAAATCAGGAGGCCGGGTTACCGGAAGTGTAAGCAAAAAAACCGATTATGTTGTCGCCGGCGAAGAACCGGGCTCTAAATACCAAAAAGCACAAGAATTAAATGTAACCATAATTAATGAAGAGGAATTTAAAAAAATAACGAGATACGATTCACGAGATACTATTTCAACAAGGAGAAGATGATATGACTAAAAAAATAATTACTAAAAAAGAAGTAGAATATGTGGCTAAATTAGCAAAATTAGAATTTAACGAAGAAGAAAAGGAAGAATTTACCTCACAGTTAAATTCAATTTTAGATTATTTTAAAAAGTTAAATGAACTTGATACTGAAAAAGTTGAACCTACTGCTTATGTTGCTTCTATGCCTAATCTACTAAATGAAGACAAGGTTGAACCTTCTTTACCTCAGGAAGAAGTCCTTTCGAATAGTAAATATGTTAAAAGAGGCTATTTTAAAGTTCCTAAAATAATGTAATAGGTGAATATTATAGAGCAAAAAGTTAAAAGCACAAAAGGAAAATCAATAATAAAAAACAGAAATACGGGATAAGAAAAGTATAGGATAAGATAGATTCCCGCTTTCGCGGGAATGACATGGGAGAGGACGGGAATGACAGAAAAGAAAACAATAATGACATAAGAGTGTGGGATTGACAGGTGTAGGGGTTCGATTTATCGAACCCGCAAAGGACCGGGTCGGATAAATCCGACCCAAACAATATATATTATACAAAAAAAGTTTTAAATTTTTAGTTGCATACTGAAAACTTGTATTTGTACTAACGACTATTCACTATTCACTAACGACTAATTAGAGGAGGAAAGATAGGTGACTTTAAACCAATTAACTGCTCATGAAGTAGTTGACTCAATTAAAAAAAAGAAAATAACTGCCTGTGAAGTTATGCAGGATATTTTTAATCAGATAGATAAAGTAGATAATTTAATCAAAGCCTTTCTGGTTATTAATCGAGAAGAGGCCTTAAAGCAAGCCAAAAAAATAGATACAAAGGTTAAAAACGGAGAAGAACTTCCTCCCTTAGCTGGTGTAGCGGTTGCTATAAAGGATATTATAACTACACAGGGAACAGAGACTACCTGCGGTTCCAAAATACTGAAAGGTTTTATCCCGCCCTATAATGCTACGGTAATTAATAGATTGAAGGAAGCAGGAGCCATAATAATAGGAAAAACCAATATGGACGAGTTTGCTATGGGTTCATCTACCGAAAATTCTGCTTTTGGTCCTACTCATAATCCCTGGGATTTAGAAAGAGTGCCCGGTGGTTCCAGCGGTGGTTCAGCTGCCGCAGTAGCAGCAGATGAGACATTTGTTGCTTTGGGCACAGATACGGGAGGCTCTATACGTCAACCTGCGTCTTTCTGTGGAATGGTGGGATTAAAACCAACTTACGGAAGGGTATCCAGATATGGTTTGGTTGCCTATGCCTCGTCTTTAGACCAGATAGGGCCCATAACTAAGGATGTGACCGACTGTGCCCTAATGATGAATGCTATAAGTGGACATGATAATATGGATTCTACTTCTGTAAATTTAGAAATTCCTGATTACTTAAAATCCTGCCAGGCAGGAATAAAAGATTTAAAAATCGGTGTTCCCAAAGAGTATTTTATAGAAGGAATAGACCCTGAAATTAAAGATGCCCTGTATAGAGCTTTGAAAATATTTGAAAAATTAGGAGCAAAGGTTGAAGAAGTATCATTACCCCATACGGAATATTCTCTGCCTACTTATTACTTGATTGCTACCGCAGAAGCAAGTTCAAACTTAGCGCGATATGATGGGGTACAATATGGCTATAGAGCAGAAGAGTATGAAGATCTGTCCTCTATGTACCAGAAGACCAGAAGTGAAGGTTTCGGAAGTGAGGTAAAAAGAAGAATTATGCTGGGTACATATGCCTTGAGTTCAGGTTATTATGATGCTTATTACTTGAAAGCCCAGAAAGTTCGAACTTTAATAAAAGAAGGTTTTGATAAAGCATTTACTAAATACGATATACTTGTTACCCCTGTTTCTCCTACCCCTGCTTTTAAAATGAACGAGAAGGTGTCAGATCCTTTAACTATGTATCTCTCTGATATTTATACTAGCCCTATTAATTTAGCCGGCCTACCTGCAATTTCTATTAATTGCGGATACAGTAAAAATAATCTGCCCATAGGTTTACAAATTATCGGTAAGCATTTTTCCGAAGAAACTATACTTCGGGCAGCCTTTAACTTTGAACAAAATAATGATGTAGGGAAGAGAAAGCCATTGATAAAGCCAGCAAAATATAAGGAGGCAGCAGAATGAAAGAAGAAGTAGTAATCGGTTTAGAAATTCATATACAATTAATGACTAAAGCAAAAATATTTTGCCATTGCAGTACTGATTATATCGGTAAAGAGCCCAATACCAATACCTGTCCGGTGTGTTTGGGTTTACCCGGTTCACTTCCCGTACTTAATAAAAAAGTATTAGAATTTGCCGTAAGAACTTCGGTGGCTTTAAATTGTAAAATTAATCAGGTAAGCAGATTTCACCGAAAAAACTATTTTTATCCCGATTTGCCCAAAGCTTATCAGATTTCTCAATACGACACTCCTTTGGGGATAAATGGATATATGGAGATTTCCCTCTCTGAAAGTAAAGAAAAGCGTAAGATTAGAATCACCCGTGTTCATATAGAGGAAGATGCCGGTAAACTGGTTCATGAAGGGGATATTACTTCCTCATCTTACTCTCTGGCAGATTATAACCGTTGCGGAATTCCTTTGGCGGAGATTGTAACTGAGCCTGATTTTCGTTCTCCCGAAGAAGCTCAAATATTCTTGGTAAAATTAAGAAGCATAGTCCAGCATTTGGGAGTATGTGATGGCAATATGGAAGAAGGTTCAATGCGTTGCGATGCTAATATTTCACTTAGAGATGCGAAAACCGGTGCTTTAGGTACCAAGGTAGAAATTAAGAATATAAATTCTTTTAAGGCAGTCAAGAAAGCCTTACAATTTGAGGTGGACCGCCAGAAGAGACTCCTGGCTGAAGGAGAAAAGATAATTCAGGAAACCAGGCATTGGAATGAATCGAAGTTTATTACTATCTCAATGCGAAGCAAAGAAGAAGCTCATGATTATCGCTATTTTCCTGAGCCGGATCTCCTGCCTCTTAAGGTAGATTTAAAAATGGTTGACAAGATCAGGAAAAACCTTCCTGAATTACCTGAAGCAAGAAGAAAAAGATTTATTAAAGATTATCAAATTCCTGAATATGATGCAGAAATATTAACTTCAAGTAAATCATTAGGTGATTATTACGAGAGAGCCGCTTCCTTATATACTGATAAAAAAGTTCTAAGTAATTGGATTATGGGGGAATTACTACACAATTTGAATGAAGAAAAAAAAGAGATAGAGTATTCCCCTATTTCTTCTGAAAGTTTAGTAGGGATGTTGAATCTTATGGATAAGGGAGTAATTAGCGGTAAAATGGCTAAAGATGTCTTTGAAAAAATGTTTAAGACAGGAAAAGAAGCCTCTCAAATTGTAAAGGAAAGTGGAGTTACTCAAATCACTGATGAGAATGAATTAATAAAGATAGTTGATAAAGTAATCAACGAAAATCCTAAATCGGTAGATGATTATAACCAAGGGAAAGAAAAAGCTTTAAACTATTTGGTAGGCCAGGTTATGCGACATACCAAAGGAAGAGCAAAACCAGATTTTGTCTTTGCAGCTATAAAGCAGAGGATAAAAAAATTATAAAACAGGAAGGGCACAATTCATTGTGCCCCTACAAAAATAAAAAACAGAAATAATAAAATAAGATAGATTCCCGCTTTCGCGGGAATGACATGGGAGAGGGCGGGAATTTAGCATCTTATTATTTTTTCTTGAAAAGATTAAAGAATCTATCCTGATAATATTCGAATAATCCCCAGTTATCCAACTCTTCTTTTAATTTAATTGGTTTAAGTTCTCCTGTTTTTACCAATTTAAATAATCTTTCTATTTCTTCTCGGGCAGCCATCGGAACGCCGTGTCTATCTTTAGTGATGATAGGTTGACCAATCTGGTTTACGCCTATAAATCCTCTTCTTTTAAAATCAGGTATCTGAGCCGAATACACACTCCTAGCCATCATATCCAAAATAAACTTAGAAAGGGATACATCCCAGAGACCGGATACACCTTTAATAACAGTACAAAGTGAATCTTTCTTTTTGTCTATTTCATTATTGATATTTTCTGCTACCGTTAGTAAAGGACCAGAAACGAAATTCATTTCGTCAAGTTCTTTGTTAACTTTAAACTTATAAAGAATTCCTGCTAAATCAGGATATTGGCTGGCTAAAGTTTCAAATGCGTTTTTAGCTTCTGTACTAAAACCTTCTATCCTAAACATATAAGTAGGAGTAAGTAATTTTGGTTTATACCAACTAATCTTTCCTTCCCTTACCACAGTTTCTAAGGTATCCTTGGTAAATTCAGAATATACCGGTTCGGTTAGCACATAATAATGAATCACCGAAGAACCAAAAGTAGATATTAACTGTTTAGGTCTTCTTAATATTTTGCTATGCTCAAAGGCGTATCTTATTCTTTCATCCATATTTTAGCAATCCTTTATGATAGAAATTATATGTAATATTAACATAAATATTTTACCATTAAAAACTTATTTTTACTACCCTTAAAGTGCTATACAGAGAGAAAATGTAGGGGCAACGATGCATCGTACCCCTTTAAATGGAAAAGTATAAAACAGGAAGGACACAATTCATTGTGTCCCTACAAAAACAAAAAACAAGAATACGGAATAATAGAAGTATAAGATAAAATAGATTCCCAAATCCGAGGGAATGACAAAGGAGGAGCGCCTGATAATAATTTAGTGTAAACTTTAGTGAGGTAGTAAGATAAAAAGAAGAATGTTAGTTTTTTCTATCTTTTCTTTCTCTTTCTTAACTCGATACTATATACTATATACTTGTACGATACTTTTTTAATTAAGTATTGACATAGAAGCATAAAAGGCGTATATTATATGTGTATAAAGGAGGTAATTAGAATGATGAGAAAAAGTAAAATAAACATTACCATGGATAAGGATTTGATAGAATACGCTAAGATTTACGCCAAAAGAGAAAGAACAACCGTATCTGAAATTATAACCCAATTTATTTTAAATTTAAAACGCTCTAAAGATGGTGATCCGACTGAAATAATACTTGCTGATTCAGATTTTAAGGATAGTTTATTAGAAACTATTTCAAAAATAAGATCTGGAAAAATAAAATGGCATAAGTATAAAGAGGTTTTCTAATGGAACTTCTTTTTAGTGATGTTTTTATAAGATCTTTAAAAAAATACCAATCGATAAAAAAATCTATCAAAATAAAAGTAGATATGATTGCAGAAAAACCAATTGCCTTAGGTGAACCACTTAAAGGTAATTTTAGAGGTTATTATAGTTGTCCCGTTAGAAAGAATTTTCTTATTATTTATCTATATTGCAAGATATGTCGAAAAAAAGGCGACGATAAAATAGTCTTGTGTAATGAGTGTAATACATATTCGGATGATACTATTAAATTTATTGACTTAGGTCCTCACGATCATACTTACAGGAAGAAGTTAGATAAGATTTAATTAGTTTTAAAGTTAATTTAAAAAGAGAGAAGGGGATTCCTATCCGTAAAATTATTATTGGAGTTATGGGAGGAGGAGAAATAGTTGATGTTGCTGACTATGAAAACGCTCGTTGTTTAGGTGGTTTAATTGCTAAGGAAGGGTGGATTTTATTAAACGGAGGAAGAGCTTCCGGAATTATGGAAGCTTCAGCTCGAGGGGCAAAGGAAAACGGTGGGTTAACCATAGGTATTTTACCAGGTACAAACGCCGAGTGGGCTTCCGAATATATCGATATTCATGTTTTGACCGGAGCAGGTCTTGCCCGGAATTATATCAATGTTTTAACCAGTAAAGTAGTAGTCGCGCTTCCCGGAAGAACAGGGACTATTTCGGAGATTGCTTTGGCTTTAAATATTGGTAAAAAAGTGATTTCTTTAAATTTTGATTTAGGTCCTTTGTTTGAAAAATACGAAGAAGACAAACAATTAATCTACGCTAAAAAAACACAAGAAGTAATAGATTTAATAAAAAAAATATTAAAAAGTGATTTTGATAAGGAAGTTGAGAAACATGACTAAGGTATTAATGAAAGTAGATGGTGCCTGTTATCCTAATCCGGGGAATATGGCAATCGGGATAGTAATTTATAAAGATGGAGAATTATTTAAAAAAATAAGTGAAGCCATCGGTTATGGAACTAATAATATTGCTGAATATAAAGCCTTAATTAGAGGATTAGAAGAGTCAAAAAAAATAAATCCGGAGAGAATAGATGTATATTGTGATAGCCAATTAGTAGTTAAACAATTAAACAAAAGATATAAAGTAAAGAATAAAGGAATAATTCCATTATTTAATCGGGTTGAAGAAATTATTCGGAGTATTCCGGGTAAAACATATCTTATCTGGGATAGAAGAGATAATAATTTTATAGCTGATGGTTTAGCCAAGAGAGCTCTGACCGAAGAAGAAATAAGCAAGAGGGAAAAATCTGCTAAAGATTTAAAAGTAGAGAGAAAAGATAATTATTTTTTAGTAAGTAGTTCAAAATCAGGAAAAAATTATAAGGTTGATATAAACATTCCTCAGTGCGAATGTATGGATTTTTTAAGAAGGGCTCGAAAATTAAAACTCGAGTGCAAGCATATAATGGCAGTACGAACTTTTTTACAAGAAGTTGAAAGAAAAAAAGAGATCAAAGATAGGCCAAAGATGAAAGTTTTGATATTAAGCAAGATGGTAAAACCTCAAGTATGGGAGAAGGTATTTAATGAATTAAATAAGAAAGCAAAAATTAATTTAGAGTTTATTATCCCGGAAACAGATAAAAGAGAAACTATTAAAAAATATCTTAAAGAAGTTGAGGTGGTAATAGGTGGGACTTTTGGTAAGGTAGATCTTGAGCAAGCCAGGAAATTAAAATTAATTCAAATTCCTTTTGCTGGGGTGGATAAATTAGATTTTAGCTTGTATAAAAATTATCCGGATATATTTATTTGTAATATCCATGCTAATAAGAATGCAGTTGCCGAACACGCCTTCGCTCTTATTTTGGCTTTAGCTAAAAATATTGTTATTAATGACAGAGATCTAAGATTGGGTAGATGGCATGGATTTTCTACGAAGGAATCTACCATTCAACTTCAGGGAAAAAGTTTAGGAATAGTAGGTCTTGGTTCAATTGGATGGGAGATTGCAAAAATTGGCCATGCCTTAGGTATGAAAGTATTTGCTTTAAAAAGGAAGATAGAAGATGAGGATTTAAAAAAGAAAGATATTTTAGAGTTTTTGGGAGAGAAAAAAGATTTAGAAAAAGTGATTAAAGAATCAGGTTTTAATGTTATAGCGGTTCCCCTTACTAAGGAAACCAGTGGGCTGATTGGAGAGAAAGAATTAAAGTTAATGAAGGGGAAATATTTAATTAACATTTCTCGTGGTAGTGTAATAAGAGAAGAAGCTCTATTCAAATCTTTAAAAGAATGTTATCTCGCGGGAGCAGCAATAGACACCTGGTATCAATATCCTTCTTCGGAACAAAAAGAAGTACCGCCCAGCAAATATGATTTTCAAAAATTAAACAATGTAGTGATGAGTCCTCATACAGCAGGCTATACCGATAGAGCATTAGATGAAAATATAAAATCTGTTTTTGATAATATAGTGAAGATTTATTATGGGGAAGAACCAGAAAATCAGATAGATACAGAATTGGAATACTAAATTAGCGTATAGCGTATAGTTAAGAGAGAAGGATTCTGAATTCAGAAGTCAGAAGAATATAAGATAGTATCTCGTATCTCGCGGTACAGCGTAGAGGTGTAGAGAATATCTCGTATCTCGTGAATCGTTTCTCGTGAAAAAGGAGTCAGGAGTCAGAACATTATAAAGAAAATAAACGGATAGTGAATACAAAATAGGAAGGCTCGATAAACTGAGCCTTCCTATTTTGTATTCTTTCTTATCTTTTTTACTTTATACTAAATACTAACTAAATTCTACGCTAAACGCTGTACGCTATCTTGCTATACGCTATACGCTATACGCTCTACGCTAGTTTATGGTTTAGTTAAGTATTTCAAAAATTCAGAATCAGTAGAAAGCAAGACAGTAGTTTTGTCTTGAAAAGTTTTTCCATAAGCTTCTAGAGTTCTGTAAAATTTATAGAATTCAGGATCTTGATTAAAACTCTCAGCATAGATTCTGATTGACTCTGCCTCTCCTTCACCTTTTAAAGTTTGAACAGTTTTATAAGCTTCCGCTAAAATAACTGTTTTCTCCCTTTCGGTTTCTGCAATAATTTTGGCGGATTCTTCTTGACCTTCTGCTCGATATTGCATAGCGATTCGTTCTCGTTCAGCTTTCATTCTATCAAAGATATATTTTTCATTTTCTGGTGCTAAGTCTACCCGTTTAATCCTTACATCTACAATTTCTATTCCATAGGTATTGGCCTTTTCATTACTTATCTCGGTGACTCTTTTCATAATACCTTCTCTTCTTTCCGAGACTATTTCACTCATATCAAACAAGCCCAAGTCAACTCTCAATTCGGAATAAATGATATCATCCAATCTTACTTGGGCACCATTTAAATCATGAACAGTTTGTAAGAACATTAAAGGATCAAAAATTTTCCAACGAGCATAATTATCTACAATTAGAGTCTTTTTGTCTTTAGTGATGATTTCGGTCGGGGCAGCATCGTAAACCAGCAGTCGGTCTTCAAAAAATACTACATTTTGGATGAAGGGAATTTTCCAACTTAAACCAGGCTCTCCAATCGCTCTTATCGGATTGCCAAATTGTAAAACGATTGCTTGTTTAGTTTCATCAACAATAAACAAACTTAAGTTAGCCAAGAATAAGATTACTACAATAAGCACTATTAAAAGTGTTCCTTTTTTCATTATTTGGTCACCTCCTTGGAAGGAGCATTTAGGATACTTGCATCACCTAAGGGTAATAGATTTATTAAAGGTTGATTTTCATCTAAGCCGACTATTATTTTGTTCATATTCGGTAAAATTTCTTCCATAGCCTCCAGATAAAGGCGGGCTTGAGTTATAGATTCACCTTTTTTATATTCGGTTAAAATGTTATTGAATTTTGCTACATCACCCTCTGCTTTTTTTATTCTCTCAATCTTATAGCCTTCAGCTTCTTTGGTCATTTTTACTGCTTCTCCGCGAGCTTTTGGAATTAGATCGTTTTTATATCCTTGTGCTTGATTTATATATTTGCTCTTATCTTCTTTGGCACTGGCTACATCTTTAAAGGCATCTTGTACTTCCTTGGGAGGATTAACATCTTGTAATTGAACTGCAACTATAAGAATTCCTGCCTTATAAGAATCTAAAAGTGTTTGCAGTAATTTTTTTGTTTCCTCCTGAATTTCATATTTTCCTATAGTAAGGGCCTCATCAATTTCTCTTTCTCCAATTACCTGCCTCAGGGCAGCTTCTGCGGCGTTTCTTACTGTCTCTTCAGGTAAAATAATATTAAAAAGATAACTAACCGGGTCTTTTATTTTATATTGGACGATTGCTTCTGCACTAACAATATTTTCATCCCCGGTTAACATTAATGCTTCTGCAGGAATCTGTCGATAACGAGTAGGCTGACCAACCGCAATAGTGCGAAATCCTATTTCCACTCTTTTTACTCGAGTAACTGCTGGAGTAACCACTGTTTCTATAGGATAAGGTAGATGATAATTAAGTCCCGGACTTTCTATCCGAACGAATTTACCAAATCTTCTAACTACTCCTTGTTCTTCAGGGGCAACTATGAAAATTCCACTGGCAAGATAGAGAGCAATCACTAATATTAAGATAATACCGAATGATATTTTGCCAAATTTTAATTTCGGTATTTTTTCTGCAAGATTAATAATCTTCTCTTTTTCTTCATCATAATCTGGCATGATAATTTCCTCCTTTGATTATTTTTTGTTACTAAAACTATATCATTAATTCAAACTATTTTCAAATTTATTAAATAGTATTGAGTATATAGTATCGAGTATCGAGTCAAGAAAGAGAAAAAAGTAGAAAAGAATATTTATTGCTTTTGTTTTCCTACCATCTTTTTCTCTATTATTGTTCTCCTTCTTCACGCAATACGCGATACGCATCACGCGATACGAATAATTCCCTTGAAAAGAAAAATTAAAAAAGCTATAATAATTAAAATTTAAAAATTATCGAATAAAATTAAGTAATAAAACAATATCTATAATTAGTTAATTATAGATAAAATAAAAAAATAAAAGGAGAAAGAAAATGCCATTAGTAACAACCAAAGAAATGTTAAAAAAAGCCCAGAAAGAAAGGTATGGGGTTGGCGCTTTTAACGCTAATAATATGGAGATTATTCAAGCAATAATAGAAACTGCCGAAGAGGAAAAATCACCGGTAATATTACAAGCCTCCCAGGGAGCAATAAAATACGCCGGATTAGATATGATTGTGGCAATAGTAAAAGTTATGGCTGAAAAAGCCACAGTACCAGTAGCTCTGCATTTAGATCACGGAACAGACTATTATCAGAATATAAAGTGCTTAAGAGCAGGATTTACTTCTTTAATGGTTGATGGTTCGAAATTACCCTTCGATGAAAATGTAGAGATGACTAAAAAAGTAGTGGAAATGGCTCATGCCTGTGATATTCCGGTAGAAGCAGAATTGGGACAGATTGGGAAAATGGGTGAAAGTGATGAACCAGGTGTTGCCTTGGAAAAAGTAAAAGAGAGTATGGCTGTTCCCGAGGAAGCAGTAAAATTTGCTGAATTAACTGGAATAGATTCTCTTGCTGCTGCAGTAGGAACAATTCACGGATGTCGTACCCCTTTCGCAAAATTAGATATTCCGCGAATCGAAAAAATAAGGGAATTAACCGATCTTCCTTTGGTATTACACGGTGCCTCTGGTGCTAATGATGAAGAAGTAAAAAAAGGTATTGCTGCCGGAATATGTAAGATTAATATAGATACTCGTATACGGATGAAATTTACAGAAAAAATAGGAGAAATGATAAAGAAAAATCCTCAAGAAATAGACCCCCGTAAAATATTAGGACCAGCAAGAGAAGCAGCTAAAGAGATTATTCGTGATAGAATGAGAGTCTTTGGTTCTAGTGGAAAGGTCCAATAATAATGATAAAAAGAATTGGAATTTTAACCGGTGGAGGAGATTGTTGTGGACTAAATCAGGCCATCAGAGGGATAGTCTACAGAGCCGGAGATTTTGGTTACGAAACATTCGGTATTCGTGATGGGTGGAAAGGTTTAGTTGAAGGTCTAATTTCCCCTATTACTCTTGGTGATGCAGAAGAATTAGTAGACAAAGCGGGTACTTTTTTAGGTTCATCCCGGACAAATCCTTATAAAATAAAAGATGGAGTAAAAAATGTTTTAAGGACCATTAAAAATTATGGATTAGATGCTATTATAGCTATGGGGGGTGAAGACACTTTAGGAGTAGCTAATCGATTATTTAAAGAGGAAAAAATTAATGTAGTTGCTGCCCCTAAAACAATGGATAATGATCTATCTGGTACTGATTTTACTTTTGGGTTTGACAGCTCAGTAACTAGAGCGGTAGAGGCTATGAGATCTTTAGAAGATACCGGGCGTTCTCATCATCGGGTTATGATTTTAGAAGTAATGGGAAGACACGCTGGTTGGGTTGCTCTCTATACCGGAATTGCCTCTGGGGCTGACTGGACTTTAATTCCGGAATATAAAACAGACATAGATGAAATGTGTAAACAACTACAGCGAGTTTATGCTAGAAAAAAGTATGCTCTTGTTGTAACTTCTGAAGGAGTTATCCTTCCAGGAAGAGACGAAGAAAAAGAAGAGTTAGATCAATTCGGCCACATGATTTTAAGGGAGAGAGGAATAGGTAATCAATTAAGTAAATTGATTTGTGAAAGAACAGGGCTCGAAGTAAGACATGCCGTAATTGGACATATGCAAAGAGGAGGAATACCTACAGTTTTTGACCGTATTTTAGGTCTTAGATGTGGAATTACCGCAGTAGATTTAATTTCCCAGGAAAAATTTGGTTATATGGCTGCCCTTAAAGGTAATGAAGTTGTTGGAGTACCCTTAGAGGAAGCGGTAAATAAACTTAAAATAATTGATGAGAAATGGTGGAAATTAGCACAAGTATTTTTTAAATAACGAAACTAGCGTAGAGCAAGATAGCGTAGAGCGTTTAGCGTATAGTTAAGAGAGAAGGATTCTGAATTCAGAAGTCAGAAGAATATAAGATAGTATCTCGTATCTCGTGAATCGTATCTCGTTAAGATGGTTAGCCGGTTAGCTAGTTTACCGGTTACCCGGTTTAAGAATTAAAATTATTTTGGTTAACTGTATCAATAATTAAATCTCATCATTTAACTGAGAACTTGTATTTGAAATTAATGATTAGAATTAACTGATTAACTGGCAAACGGGGTAACTGGGTAACTTATATACGCGATACTGTATTCCTATACGCTCTACGCCATACTATTATGAGATACGATTACAGGAGGGGATCACACTTCAATCATGCATCACTCAAATTTTGTCCATTTACATGTTCATACTGAATATAGTTTATTAGATGGTGCTTGTCGAATAAAAGATTTAGTTGCCCAGGCTAAAAAATATAAGATGCCTGCCTTAGCTATTACCGACCACGGAGTTATGTATGGAGCTATACAATTTTACAAAGAAGCTATTCGACAGGGAGTAAAGCCCATTATTGGCTGTGAAATGTATGTTGCTCACGGAAGCAGGCTCGATAAATCCTCGCAAAGAAAAGAAACTCCTCATCATCTAATACTATTGGTTAAAAATAATGAAGGCTATAAAAATTTAATAAAGTTAGTTACTCTATCTTACTTGGAAGGTTTTTATTATAAACCCAGAATTGATAAAGAAATATTAAGAGAATATAGCAATGGATTAATTGCTCTTTCAGCTTGTTTAAAGGGAGAAATTGCCCAATGCATTTTACAGAAAGATATTAAAAAAGCCAAGGAAGTAGCCCTGGATTTCTTAGATATTTTTGGAGAAGGTAATTTTTATTTAGAATTACAGAAAAATGGTATTCCCGAACAGGAAATTGTGAATGAAAATCTCATTGAGATAAGTCAAGAACTTTCTATTCCTCTTGTTGCGACCAATGATATCCATTATATAAATAAGGAAGATGCACGGGCACACGAAATTTTACTTTGTATCCAAACAGCTACTAATTTAAATGATCCTAAACGCTTAAAATTTTCTACCGATGCATTTTATTTTAATTCCCCCGAAGAGATGAATGAAAATTTTTCAAAAGTTCCTCAAGCCCTCGAAAATACCATCCGTATTGCTGAAAAATGTAATTTAGAAATTAATTTCAGGCACGCTCAATTACCAGAATTTGAAATTCCTCCTGAACATAATATTAGCACTTATTTAAAAGAACTTTGTAACAAAGGGCTTAATGAGAGATATCCTGAGATCACAAAACAATTAGAGGAAAGATTAGAATACGAACTTTCAGTTATTAAAAAGATGGAATTCGAACCTTATTTTTTAATTGTATGGGATTTCGTAAGATACGCTAAAGAAAAAGGAATTATGGTGGGACCCGGTCGAGGTTCTGCCGCCGGAAGCTTAGTTGCTTTTTGTTTAAATATTACTAACATTGATCCTATGGCTTATGGTTTACTTTTTGAAAGATTTTTAAATCCAGAAAGAATTAGTATGCCAGATTTTGATATTGATTTTTGTTATGAACGAAGAGAAGAAGTAATTCAGTATGTTTCTGAAAAATATGGTAAAGATAAAGTAGCCCAGATAATTACTTTTGGTACTATGGCAGCCAGAGCTGCTGTTAGAGATGTAGGTAGAGCTTTGGGTATTCCTTATGCCCAAGTTGATACTATTGCTAAAATGATACCTTTTGAACCTAATATTACTATAAAAAAGGCTCTAAATGCAGAGAGTCGTATTAAAAAGGCGATGACTGAAGACAAAAATATAAAAGAGTTAATTGATACTGCTTCTTCTTTAGAAGGTTTAGCTCGACATGCTTCTACTCATGCTGCAGGAATAGTTCTTTCTCGGAAACCTCTGACTGATTATGTTCCTCTACAAAAGACCGCTGAAGGAGAAACATGTACCCAGTACGCTATGGCTGAATTGGAAGAATTGGGATTGTTGAAAATGGATTTTTTGGGACTCCGCACTTTAACCGTAATAAGTAATGCTTTAAAAATAATAAAACATACCCGGGGAGAGCAGATTGATATAAGCAAGATACCTTTGGATGATAAAAAAGTTTACAAAATGTTATCTAAAGGAAACTGTGCTGGTATTTTCCAATTAGAGAGCGAGGGGATGAGAGATTTAGTTAAAAGATTAAAGCCTAAAAATATAGAAGACATTACTGCTCTACTGGCATTGTATAGACCAGGACCTTTGGGGAGTGGTATGATCGAGGATTTCATTAATGGAAAAAAGGGAATTGTAGAAATAAAATACCCTCATCCTTGTTTAGAATCTATATTAAAGGAAACTTATGGAGTAATCGTTTACCAGGAACAGGTTATGAAGATTGCAAGCGAATTAGCAGGATTTACCTTAGGACAAGCAGATATCCTACGAAAAGCTATGGGGAAAAAACAGAAAGGAGTGATGGAAAAACAAAGGGAACTTTTTATAAAAGGTGCTCAAAAAAACAATATTAAAAAAAAGACAGCTGCTGAAATATTTGATTTGATTGCTTATTTTGCCGGATATGGTTTTAATAAATCCCATAGCGTATCCTATGCTTTTATTTCCTACCAAACTGCCTATTTAAAAACTCACTATACCATAGAGTATATGGCTTCTTTACTTACCACTATTATGGGAAACAACGATAAAGTAGCTTTATATATAAAAGAATGTAGGAATATGAATATTGAAATACTACCTCCCGATATAAATCAGAGTTTAGTAAATTTTACCGTAGTAGAGGGGAAAGCTATTCGCTTTGGGTTGGCTGCTGTGAAAAATGTTGGCGAGAAAGCTATAAAAAGCATTATTGAAGAACGCAAAATAAATTCTAATTTTACTTCCTTCCTCGATTTTTGCCATAGAGTTGATTTAAGAGTAGTAAATAAGAGGGTAATTGAAAGTTTAATAAAGTGTGGTGCCTTCGATTCTATTGGTGCAAAAAGGTCCCAATTGCTGGCGGTTTTAGATGTATCATTAAAAAACGGGCAAGAATATCAAAAATCTAAGAGAAATGGACAGACTTCGATTTTTGATCTTTTCGAAGAAAATAGCACAGATAAAAATGGCGCTAATTACCAGGATAGATTACCGGATATATCAGAATTTTCTAAAAATGAACTTTTAGCTATGGAAAAGGAAATGTTAGGATTATATATTTCCTATCATCCTCTGGATGGTTACAAGGAAAAATTAAAGAAAATTATAACTTCTACCTCAATTGAATTAGCTAACCATACAGATAGAAGTAGAGTAGTTTTAGCCGGAGTAATTAATAATTTCAAAAGAAAGAGTACTAAAAATGGGAATCTTATGGCATTTATTACTTTAGAAGATTTAGAGGGTACAGTAGAAATAATAGCATTTCCTAAAGTTTTCGAAAAATGTAAAGAAATTATAAAAAAAGATGAGATTGTCATAACAGAAGGACGACTTGACGTAACAGAAGGAAAGACGAAAGTTATCGCCGAGAAAATATCTCTTTTAGACAACTATATAAGAAATAAAAAATCTGCTTCTAAGATGCAAGAGAAGAATCAGAATCTTGGTGAAAAACTTCATCTCGAGATTAACGTTAGACAAAACGGAACTAATCTTTTAGGGAAGTTAAAAGAATTATTTTACGATTATCCAGGGAAAAGTCAAATAGTGCTTCATTTTAAGGATAGGGATAAAATTACGTTACATGCCATAGATAAAAAATATTCAGTTAAGATTGATGATAAGTTTAGGGAAGAGATTCATGGTATTTTAGGAGATGGCAAAATATGGATAGAAAAATGTTAAAGAATAATGAATATAAATATTAGAGGGTTCATTTAAAATGTGGAAAGTTATTTATATTGCTAGAGATATTTTATTCGCCAAAAATTTAGAAAAAATACTAAAAGAAAATGGAATTGAAGCCATTTTAAACCAGTTAGAGATGAGGAAAGATAAATTAAACGAAAATGTGGAAATATTAGTTCCTAAATGCGAAACTCAAGAGGCAGTTGATTTAATTAACCAAGCCCTGATTTATGATGATGATCTATTGGATGATGATAATTAGTATATCGTATATAATATAGCGTAGAGCGTACAGCGTTTAGCGTATAGTTAAAAAAGAAGGAGTCAGAAAGTTAGAAGAAGATCGTATATAGTGAATAAGGGAAAAAATAGAAGCCAGTAGCCAGAATCCAGGAGCCAGAATAAAATTGTATCTTGTATATAAAATAGCGTACAGCGTACAGCGTAGAATTTAAAAAGATATTTTAAATATATACAGAATTAATAGAGGTTAATAGGGAATAGATATTGAAAACAAAAAGTTTTAAAGATTTAATAGTTTGGCAAAAGGCTTATAGATTAGTTTTGGAAATATATAAAATTACCAAAACTTTCCCAAAATCAGAAACTTATGGATTAGCACAACAGATGAGGAGGGCAGCAATATCTTTACCCTCAAATATAGCTGAAGGATATGGAAGAAAACATAAAGCAGAATATCAACAATTTTTATCTATAGCCTATGCTTCATTGTTGGAATTAGAAACTCAATATTTATTATCTCTTGATTTGAATTATATAAACAAAAATGAAATTATTGAAAATCTTATAAAAGAAGTTGGCAGTATGCTATACAGAATGATTTATCCTATACGCTAAACGCTGTACGCTATACGCTATATTAGATACGATTCACGAGATACGAGATACGGAATGATGGTGCCGAAGGTCGGAGTCGAACCGACACGAGCCGTGAGGCTCGCTGGATTTTGAGTCCAGTGCGTCTACCAATTTCGCCACTCCGGCAAATATGCAT
>Ga0222699_1000239_pt1 | contig 23970 bp, 22 predicted proteins | sample AntAcemetage1452_FD_179824 | JGI IMG/M metagenome (GOLD analysis project Ga0222699, IMG submission 179824) | Saline water microbial communities from Ace Lake, Antarctica - #1452 | ecosystem: Environmental > Aquatic > Non-marine Saline and Alkaline > Saline | place: Antarctica: Ace Lake...
CGTGAGAAGGGCAACCCCCCTGTCCAGGGAGTGAAATATGGCATCACTCTTCATCCTTTCTATGTTTGCCTGCCACCCGTGATGATCCCAGGCATGCAATCCCACTTCATGCCCGGCATCCGAGACAGAGCGTATGATATGGCTTAACTTTCGGCCGATTATAGGTCCCGGCCAAAGAGTACCACGGAACAGGATGTCCCACCCATAAAGGCTTGAAGCCTTTGTCCTCAGCATCTTCAGAAAAAAACGGGGACGGATCAATCGCCACAGATGCCGGCCCATGTTATCCGGCCCAACCGAAAAGAAGAACGATGCGCTGACTGCATGATCAGCCAAAAGCCTGCATAACGCCGGGACGCCATATTTCGTTCCCCTGAAGGTATCAACGTCGATCCTCAGGCCAATATGCATGGGAAACCCTGTTATATGTTAGTCAACACACTACTGATTCCTTATCTAAGATCTCAAACTCTCCACACCTGATGGCTTCCCGCAAGAAGAAGTCTAAGGTTTCCTCAACGGATTGTTCAAGTTCAACGGCAGGAGTCCAGTTCAACAGCCGTCTGGCATTTTGAATACTCGGTTTGCGGTGTTCCATATCCTGGTAGCCTTCGCCATAATAGGTCCTGCTTTCAACCTCCCTGAAACCCGCAAAGGGGGGGAATTTTGAGTGCAGGGGATGCTCATTAAACTTAGACACCAAAAGCTCGGCCAGGTCCCTTATGCTGGCCTCATTTTCGGGATTACCGATATTGATTATCCTGCCGTCGCAAACACCACCTTTGTTTTCTATAATCCTGAAAAGACACTCCACACCATCAGTGACATCCGTGAAACATCTTTTCTGATTGCCGGAATCAATGAGCTGAATCGGTGTGCCCTCAACAAGATTCAGGATTAGCTGTGTTATGGCTCGTGAACTGCCGATGCGAGCTGACATAAGGCTGTCCAATCTCGGCCCGATCCAGTTGAAAGGCCTGAATAGGGTAAACTCCAGTCCTTTCTGAGCACCATATGCCCATATAACCCTGTCCAACAACTGTTTAGAGGATGAGTAAATCCATCGCTGCATCCGGATGGGACCTAAAACCAGTTTAGAATTGTCCTCGTCAAAGTTCTCATCCTCACACATCCCGTATACTTCAGAGGTGGAAGGAAAAACAATCCGTTTTCCATACTTGACGCAATACCTTACCACCCTGAGATTCTCCTCAAAATCAAGTTCAAAAACCCTCAGTGGATTTCGGGTATACTCAATAGGTGTAGCAATAGCAACCAATGGTATGACGATGTCACATTTTCTTATGTGGTATTCGATCCACTCACGATGAATCGAAATGTCACCCTCGTCAAAGTGAAATCCGGGCCTGCCCAGGAGGCGCTGAATGTAGTCAGACCGCAGGTCCATCCCGTGCACTTCGTATTTGCCACTCTCTAAGAGCCTTTCACTTAAGGCGTTCCCTATAAAGCCGTCAACGCCCAAGATCAGGACCCTCTTTTGCCTGCCCGCTTCTACCCGACTGCTTGCCCGTTCTCCAAAACTCATCCCCTCAACCAGACCGAGTTCGGCACTGAGCTGAGACCCGCTCATGTACACGCCACTTTCTGCCTGGCCGAAATCAACGCCCACGGCCCCTTTCCCGCAGGCAATAACCAGCGGGTCGACCGAAAGAACCGTCCCTGGTCTTGATCCTTCCCCTCGATCCTCAATTTCCGTTACCATCCAGATGAAGCACTTCCTGTCACCAACATGACTGAAGGCCCCGGGAAAGGGCCGGGTCACAGCCCTGACCAGGCCCCTGACTTCCGTGGCAGATCCGGACCAGTCTATTTCGCCATCCTCAGGGCCCCGTCCCCCGTAATATGTTGCATTGGAGTGATCCTGGGGATCGCGTGGCGTCGTACCCTTCACAATGAGAGGGAGAATCTCGTCCAACATTTCAGAAGTGGTCTTTGCCGCCTTTTCATGTAGAGACCTTGCAGTATCACCATCTGATATTTCAATGCTCTTTTGACAAAGGATATCTCCGTCATCCGGGCGAGGCGTCATATAATGCAGTGTAACACCAGTTTCCTTCTCACAGTTTACAAGGACCCAGTTGATAGGAGATCGTCCCCGATACTTAGGAAGAAAAGAACCGTGGAGGTTCAGGCATCCGGTAGTCGGGATATCCAATATGGGGGGACGGATAAGATTGCGGTAGTAAAAGGAGAAGATAATGTCGGGCGCAATCTCTCTGATCTTCTTAACCCAGAGGGGGTGGTTGATATCCTCCGGGGCATAGACCGGGATGTTCCGCGAGGCAGCTAATTCTGCGACGGATTCAAACCAGATATTTTCGTCCGGGTCATCTTTGTGCGTAAAAACCGCGGCAATTTCAAAACCGTTCCGCAGAAGCGCTTCAATGCCCCTGCATCCAATGGTATGATAGGCTAAAACTACTGTTTTCATATAAATCCTCTCTTTTTTCTCAGTTACTTGCTACGTAACTGCGCACAAATATATCGAAATCAATATAAAGTTTACCCGATTTAAACTTGTTTCGGGATCGTAGTCTTGTTCCCGTGTTCCACTACTCTGCGAACGGATACCTTGCTCCCCGCTGCCTACTCCTTACTTCTCACTCCCTAACCTGTATAAACCGGAAAAGTGTCTAAAGTTGATGTCTGTTTTTAATTCGATGTTGGATGTTCGATGTTCGACGTTCATCTTTTTCCACATACTCCCTACTTCCTACCCTTTACTGCCTAATGCTTACTTCTTAAGCTTGCTCTCTCCCATAACGCTCTCTACAAAATATCGTGGACGCGCCCTCACATCACTATAGATTCGTCCGATATATTCTCCGAGCAGTCCCATACCGAGGAACTGTGCCCCGATGAAGATAAAAAGAATGGCAAACAGGGTAAAAACCCCGGCAGCGGCCCAGTCAGGGCCATAGATCAATCTCATTACAAAAAGGAATATGCCAAAACCAACACCAAGGGCGGATATAATTACGCCGAGCAGATTCAAGAGGCGCAAGGGAAAGGTTGTCATGCTGGTCAACAGGTCAAACTGCAGGTTAATGAGCTTCCATAATCCGTATTTTGAATCACCGGCAGACCGCTCTGCATGATGTACATCTATCTCTGCTGTAGCCCCTGCAAAGCTGTTTGCAAGCACAGGGATAAAGGTGCTCCTTTCATGACATTGGAGCATGGCGTCAACTACTCGTCTGTTATAAGCCCTTAGCATACAGCCATAGTCATGCATATCCACACCGGTGGACATCTGTACGACCTTGTTGACTACGTGGGACGACCACCTCCTGAAAAGCGTATCGCGCCTGTGCATCCTGACGGTTCCAACCACATCGAATCCCTCGTCGGCCTTCTTGACCAGCTTCTGAATTTCTTCGGGGGGATTCTGGAGGTCTGCATCTAAAGTAATGACGATATCCCCCCTTGTCTCTGCAAAACCGGCCATAATAGCCGAATGCTGGCCATAATTCCTGTTTAAGAGGAGTCCGACGATTCTCCCGGGGTTTTGTTCCGCGGCCTTCGTGATCATATTTCGCGATTCATCGGAACTCCCATCATCAATGAGTACAATCTCAAACTCTCTTTCCATCTTCATGCAGGTGTTCAGGCACCGTTCTAACAGCTCTTCAAGGTTTTCCTCCTCGTTAAACACGGGAATGACGATGGAAATTGTCGATTGTTGATTTTCCATTATTTACTCATATACTACTTAAGAAAAAGAATTTGGACGCTGATGAACGCAGATCGTCTCTGATTTTTTATTTTTGATTATCTGCGATTATCTGCGTCCCCAAACTAATTACCTTACAACTTATACCTGGATTGAGGAATTCGTTAGCACTTCCTTAATTGCTTCAACCACATCATCCACGTCCTCAAACGTCATATCCGGGAAAAGGGGGAGCGAACAGATGCGGTCTGAATTCCATTCGGTGTTCGGAAGCATGCCGCGACGCATGTCCATTGATTCCCTGTAGTATTTCTGCAGATGCACTGCACGAAAATGGAGACCTGTTCCGATATTCCTCTGCTTTAGTTCAGCCATGAAATCATCACGGCTGAGCCCTGCCCGGTCCGTGTCAAGGCGAACTATGAAAAGATGCCAGGCGTGTCTCGTAGTATCAGACGGAACTGAGAGAGGTAGCATCTCATCAATCTCGGAGAGCAACTCGCGGTATCTAATGGCGAGTACAGCCCTTTTTCTGTTGAACTCATCGACGCGAGCAAGCTGCCTCAAACCGAGAACCGCCGCCATATCCGTCATGTTATATTTATACCCTGGCTCTAATACCTCGGCCTGTGGAGAGCGACCCTGTGTCTGGCGATCATAGGCATCCACACCAAGCCCGTGAAACTTCAACCGGTTGATATGCTCTATCAGGTCTTGATTGTCGGAACAAAACATCCCTCCCTCACCGGTAGTGATGTTTTTGATGGGATGAAAGGAAAAAATCGACGTCCCTTCTTTCCCCACATGAGCGCCTGAATAGTTCGTGCCTAAGGCATGGGCAGCGTCCTCCACAAGAGGGACCTCAATCCTGGCGGCAATTCTCCTCAAAGATGCCATATCAGCAGCAGCGCCGGCAAAGTGTACAGGTACGATCAACCGGGTTTTGGGAGAAATAGATTCCTCAACCGAATCGGGAGAGATCATCAATGTATCCTTGTCAACATCCGCAAAAACCGGGGTAGCCCCTGCCAGGACTATCAGATTAATTGTAGAGACCCAGGTCATTGAAGGGGTAATAACCTCATCACCGGGCCCGATACCTAACGCCTTTAAGACAAGATGCATGCCGGCGGTGGCCGAAGAAAGCGCAACAGCTCTTTTGCAGCCGACGTATTCGCAGAATGCTCGCTCAAACTCAGTCACATTGGGGCCGGTGGTAATCCATCCCGAACGGAGCACGTCTGCTACAGCCGAAATATCCTCTTCTGTAATGGATGGCCTGGAAAATGGCAGAAATTCCGTTCTCATCAGGCGCTCCGGGTAACAAGAAAGACCCCGAGGCATATAACCACAATCCCGGTCCAGCGCACGGGTCCCAGGGCCTCCTGGAAAAAAAACTGCCCTGCAAAGGCTGTCACGATGTAACCCACGCTGAGAAGCGGATAGGCATAACTTACCTCCACTCTCGACAGTGCCATGAGCCATACAATCACGCTAATCACGTAGCATAACAGCCCTGTGAGTACAAAGGGGTTGAGAATCACCTTAGCGCCAATCGGCACGATATTGTCCAAGGAAAAGGCAAAATGGCCAATTGTGCGCATACCCTGCTTGAGGGAAAGCTGCGCAGCGGCATTTAAAAGCACCCCCAAGAGAATCAGGGGTAGATACCGGTTCATTTTTATTGTCTCCTCATGATCCATAATTAACAATCAGCAATTTTACCCTGTTAAATCTCTTCGGGCTATTTAACAGGGGTGACCATCGACAATAGTCAATCTTGAATCCTATAGTCAAGCCCTTGTTGCGAGACCTTTAAAAAACGCCCCCTTTCGAAGTCTGCGCTTATCTGCCCAATCTCTGTGTTGCGTTCAGATTTTAATCCTCGAAATACTTGATGTATTCCTGTGGTTAAAATCCTCACGCGTCTTGATCTTGAATCCCGCTGTCAGCGGGAAGCATTTTTTAAAGGTCTCGTTCTATCAGGTAAATATCTTCCATCTCATACGCCACCCTGTCCCAACTATGTTGGATCGCCGTCTTGTGGGCTATCTCTCCCATTTTCAGACGATTCTCTTTTATTAAGTCAATTCCCGAGACTTTATTGTACGCGTTCACGGGTACCAGGTCAAGCAAAGCCTGATGCACATTCTCTGGAAACCGCTTGATCTTAAGATGTTTTCCAATATATTATATCTCGTGACTGGTAGGAATAGGCATCAGAGGAAGGATGTTAAGGCTCTTAAAGGGCTATTCAATTTTTTCCACCTGTGCTGTTAGACCTCTGCTTCTTTTTGCCACAGAGGCTCAGGCACAGAGGGAAATAAAAAGGTTTTAAAAACCTCTGAATACAGTCATCAAGGCCTTTCAATTTAGGATGTTGCAGAAGTTTTGTATTGGTTTGATATTTTTGGGTCTGTCCGGGTTAGAGAAGGAGAGGATTTCATGCAGACAGGTGCAGGCATTTTGTTGGAAATCTTGAAAGAGGCGGGAGTCCACACCGTATTCGGTATACCGAGCATTCACAACCTGGGGTTCTATGAGGCACTCAGGAAAGACGGTTCTGTAAGGCACATCCTCTGCCGCCATGAGACCACAGCTACCCACATGGCAGACGGGTACGCCAGAGAGAGCGGCACGCCGGGGGTCGTGATTACCTCAACAGGACCTGGCGCGGGATATGCCGTTCCAGCCCTGCAGGAGGCTTATGGCAGCAGCGCACCCGTTCTCATGATTACAACCAACATCGCCACATCCAAAATCGGCAAAGGGGTTGGCACTCTTCACGAGGTAAAGGAACAGGATGGGATTTTCAAGAATATCACCAAGGCCGTTTTCACTGTTCGGGCTGAAGAGGATATTGAAAACCTCACCCGGGAAGCCTTGAATACCTTACAGCTCGGAAGGCCGGGTCCCGTTTATCTCGAAGTCCCGACCGATCTCATGAACAGGGAAACCGGCGCAAAAAAAGATTTGGGGACCAACAAGACCGTGCAACAGACTGACCTGCCTGATCTAAAAAAGGCCATAACGCTTATCAAAAATGCGGAGAGGCCTTTGCTTGTCGTTGGGACGGCTGCCGTGCGCGCGTGTATGACTGAGGAAGTGGTGAGTCTCGCGGAAACCCTGGCCGCTCCCGTCCTCTTCACCCCCAGCGCTCGAGGGCTCATCCCGGATAAGCACCCCCTTGCCCTCGGCAACAGCGCAAGAAGCGGCACCATTCGGGAAACCGCCTCCTCCTCCGACCTAGCACTGGCCATCGGTACCCGTCTGAGAGAGGTGGACACAAAAAGGAGAGGCCTTGTGTTGCCTCATCTCATCCATGTGGATTGGGATAATAAATGGACAGACAGAAACTTTCCCTCAAATATCTCTCTTTCAGGAGACATACCTGGAATCGTGCGCGCCCTGATGGAAGCCCTTGAGTCTCCCTTAGACAGAGAGCGCCGCTTACAGCGTGTTCATGAGATCTCCCTAAAGATACAGGAAGAGGAGGCCGAAATCCGCCGGAATCATCGTGAGATGACCTATCTAAAGGTCATTAGGGATGTATTGCCCGAGGAGAGCACCCTCGTGGTCGACAACACCCAGCTTGGTTACTGGTCCGAATATTTCTATCCCTGCCATGTCCCCGGAGGATGGATGGGGGCAAAAGGATCTGCCATTATCGGGTTCGCCTTTGCCGCAGCCATCGGGGCCAAAATCGCTTCTCCTGAAAAGCCGATCCTCGCCGTGATCGGGGATGGGGGATTCCTTTACAGCACCCAGGAACTGGCCACCTGTTTGAAACACGGGATCGGTTTTCCTGTCATTGTTGTCAACAGCAAATCCTTTGGCATTATCGCCTATCTTCAGAAAACATTCCACAAATGCGAATACGAATCGCGACTGATAAACCCCGACTTTGTGGCGCTCGCCAACGCGTATGGCATAGCAGGCAAGCAAGTAGCTTCGCCGGACGGCCTCGGACAGGCCCTGGAAGAGGCACTGTCATCCGGTGAGATGCGGATCATCGAACTGCTGGAAGATTTCCCGGAACCCCCATTCGGAAAGTATTAACGACCAGCGGAGGGCACGAGTTCATCACCCGGTTTCCCCTCAAGTATCCATGAATGTTGCCAATCCATCTGATGGTTCCAAACCGCTAATTCTTCCTACATCCAGCATTTATGATTAAGACGATTTCATGTTGCTTTTCTCCAATTTGCATATTATAAAGCACATTTAGCACAATAATAAAGGGATAGAGAAAATAAACCGTATAATTGAGGTTCTATCAGTCCAGGGCGTTTTAGACAAAAGGAGGAAAGAAATGAACAAAGAAGATTTGGTAAAATTGGTTTGTGAGAAAACAGGCATTAGCAAGAAGATGGCAGAACAGGCACAGAAAGCGGTCATCGAAGGATTTTCCTCAGCTCTTGAGAAAGGAGATTCAATTTCTCTCGTTGGATTTGGGAGTTTCAAAGTGGTTGCGCGAGCAGCCCGGGAAGGCCGGAATCCGAGCACAGGAGAAAAGATGCAGATCCCGGCTTACAAGACTGTTAAATTCACACTGAGCAAGTCGTTAAAGGAACGAGTTCAGTAAGTTAGAACCGCGAGATCTGGAGACAAACTGGCTCCAGATGATAATGAACGTATTCGCAACCGCAACTGTCCTGGCCGCTATCAAAAGGAGCAGGAAAGGTGTTAGCGTTGCCGCATCGAAAAACAAGACTGGTTTTGAGGACCGGAAAATCAGTGGTATCGTTCAGACGTTCAAGGTTTTTAGTAAGAATCATGGCCTCTCGTGATGAAAACAATGCCCTTCAAGACCTGACCTAAATCAAGAAGGGGAAGACTAATGGGAATTGCAAAGGCTCATACACAGTGTCAAAGACACAAAGGGTATGGGCCTTTTCATTTTGAAAGTATTTGGAGGATTTCCTGATGACCACAAGAACGGCTTTTGAAGAAATGGATCAAGCCAAGAGCCTTAAGGGATAATCATGTTACCTGAAACCATCATACTTCAGTCGGCCGGATCATTATCAGTAGCGGTGATGGCCCTGCTCATGCTGATCTTACAGACTCTTTTCTTTTTCAGAAAGCCTCAATTCACATGGTACGCCTGGAGCGCAGCCATCGCGTTTTCAGCCTTACTTTATTCGGTCGGTATTTTCATTGAATACAATACGACTGCGGGACCGCTCAACCGATTTTCCGGCCTGTTGGAGTATACGGCCATTATCTGTCTGGCCCACTGTCTGTATGGATTTACTTTTTCCTATCTTGGCATTGAAAGCAGGTGGTACCATCCGGTAGCCGGCGTCTGCCACGGGCTTATTTTGATCCTCCTATGGTCCACCAATTATATAGTGGCCGAAAGTTTCACCACGCGGGACTTTATTGGTTTGGGGTCCCCCTATATTGAACCGGACCTGGGACCCCTTGGTCCCGTGTTCGTGCTTTATGCGGCCACAGTCGGCGTGATCGCGATGACATTCTGGATAAAACACAAAAGGACCGACCCGAAACACCGGATCATTTTTCTGACAGGGATGGGTTTTTGGCTTCTGCTGGGTATTCATGATGGTCTGGCCTCCCTGGGGCTCCCTACCTTTCAATATTTCATGGAATACGGATTTCTCGGATTTGCCATGGTTGTTCTCTGGGTCGTATTCAACAGCTATTTGGAAATAGCGGCGGAAGATAAATATCGTGTGATCACGGAATTCGCAAACGATGGTATTATGGTGATACAAGATGGAAAAATGGTTTTTAGAAATCCTGCGGGTTGCGATCTGATCGGCGTGCCTTTAACCGATTCAGAGCCCGGAGATTTTCTTGATATCATGATGTCGGAAGACCGGAAAACGGTCCTGAAGCACTACCACACCCTTCTGGAGGGCGGCAATGCGCCTAATCCATATACAGTTCCCATTCGGGGAGCGGATGGGGAACAGAAATTTGTAGAAATCGCATCAAGCCTCATTCAATACAGGAACAGACCTGCCGTCCTGGCCATCATGCGGGATATGACAAAACGAAAGCGGGCGGAGGAGGTCATTCGGGAGAGTGAGGAGCGTTTCCGGCTTTTATCCGAGGCCAGTTTCGAAGGAATACTGATTCACGATAAAGGGGAAATTCTCGATGCTAATCAGACTTTTGCAAAGATATTCGGGTACGAACTTGATGAGATCATCGGGATGAATGTCCTTGAATTGGCAGCACCTGAATGCCGAGAGGTGGTGAAGAGAAATGTACTGTCCGGCCTCGAAGAAGCTTACGAGGCTATAGGCTTGAGGAAGGACGGATCAACCTTCCCTGGTGAACTGAGGGGCAGGCAAACGAAATATAAAGGCAAGACAGTAAGAATAACAGCAGCAAGAGACCTAAGTGAGCAAAAGAAAGCTGAAGAGGCCTTGCGGGAGAGCGAAGAAAACTACCGCTCAATGATGGAAGCTATGGATGATGCAATATATATATGTTCATCGGACTTTCGTATAGAGTATATGAACCCGGCTATGATCAACAGGATAGGCCGTGATGCCACTGGCGAACCTTGCCACAAGGTGATGCATGGGCTTGACGAAAAATGCCCATGGTGTATCCATGAAAAAATTATGAGGGGCAGATATATAAAAACTGAAGTTGTCAGCCCTGCAGACCACAAAACTTATCATATTTCAAACTCGCCAATGTTTCACACAGACAAGTCGGTTTCAAAGTTAACTGTCTTCCGCGATATTACCGAAATGAAAAAACTTCAAGCCCATCTCCAACGGGCCCAGAAGATGGAAGCCATCGGAACTTTGGCTGGCGGCATAGCCCATGACTTCAATAATATCCTCATGGCTATTCTCGCAAATTGTGATCTGGCAAAGATGAAATTGGCCGAAGACAGCGAGGCCATTGACAATCTGAATCAAGTTAAACATGGGGGCTACCGGGCCAGGAGGCTTATTCAGCAGATCCTGACGTTCAGCCGCATGGGAGAACAGGAGAGGATCGCCCTTTCCCTTACACCCCTTATCAAAGAGGCTCTTAAATTCCTGAAGTCAACGCTTCCGGCTTCTATCGAGATCCGCGACTACATTGAGGCAGATCCGGGCATTATTGAGGCAGATGCCACCCAGATCCACCAGATTGTGATGAATCTGTGCACAAATGCTGAGCATGCCATGCGGGAGGAGGGGGGAACCCTCGATGTCAAGCTCACCAGAGTGGAGGTAGACAGGCAAACGGCCTTACAACATCACGAACTTCACACCGGACCCCATGTGCGGCTCATAGTGACCGATACAGGATGCGGGATGGACTCTGAGACCTTGGAGCACATCTTTGACCCCTATTTCACTACCAAGGAGGTAGGCGAAGGAACCGGTCTTGGCCTGTCAGTCGTGCACGGGATTGTAAACACCCACAACGGCGTCATCACAGTGGAGAGCGAGCCCGGAAAAGGGACGACCTTTAACGTCTATTTTCCGATTACCGAGAAAGACGAAAAGATCCAAGAAGAGTCTGACGAACCACTTCCCACAGGAAACGAGCGAATCCTTTTTGTTGATGACGAGCAGGTGATCGTGTACATAGCAGAGGAGATGTTAAAAGAGTTGGGCTATAACGTGGTCACCAAAAAAAGCAGCGTGGAAGCCTTAGAGCTATTCCGGGCTGACCCGGGTCGATTCGATCTGGTTATCACCGACATGACCATGCCCAAGATGACAGGTGATAAATTAGCCCGGGAACTCATGAAAATCCGACCCGATATCCCGGTTATCCTCTGCACGGGATTCAGTCCGAAGATCTCTGAGGAGAAAGCAAAGGAGATCGGTATCAAGGCCTTTGCAATGAAACCTCTGGTGGGAAGAGACATGGCCAATACCGTTCGGAAGGCCCTTGGGAATTAACATTTGAATTGACTATTGACGATTGAATATTGAGGATTGGGTACTGGAGTGATGGAGTGTTGGAAAAAGATGAACGTCCAGGTAAGCGAAGACTCCGACATCGAATGAAAACCAGACATCAACTTTAGGCATTTTAGGCACTTTTCCGGTTTAGGTATTTGGTACTGGGTAGTAGGGGGTGGAGTGTTGGGGATTGATGATTGTTGATTGTTGATTGTTTATTGGGGATTGGAGGATATGGCATATTTCTTTTGGAGTCAGAGAAGAAAGCTGTATTGTCTGGCGCCATGGATGATTCGGCGTATTTGTATGGTATTGTTCTTGACAACGTAAAAGACCAGATACCTGTCCACAACCAGCATGCGGTATCCAAGCCTTTTGAGCCGATCATCTTTTGGAATAACTCCAAGAAATGGATGTGTTGTTAGAGGAGCGATTGCCGAATCGAACTTATCAAGCTGTGATTCTGCAGCAGAGGGATTATCTCTTTTAATATATTCAAAAATCTCGATAAGATCTTTTTCTGCGGTACCTAAATACCGGATTTTGTAAGATTCGGTCATTTGATTCTTGACCTTAAACGCTCCATCAGCTCGCGGTGAGTTATACCCTGTTCCCCTGCTGCGTCTAACATCTCCGCTTCACCAAGTTTATGATAGAGTTCGAGCAAACTATGAATGCGTTCATAATCTGCCTGGCTCATAACTACCATGTCGCCTCTCCCGTTTTTGGTTATAAATACGGGTTGTCGTTCTTCATGGCAAAGGTCCGATATTTCATGGGCGCGATTTCTCAAGTCGGATATGGGTCTGATATGCGGCATGACGTCCTCCAGTTGTTATTTTGATAAAATATTATCACAAAAATGATATTTGTCAACTTCCTATTTCTTGAAAAGGGCGTCACATGTTAAAGTAGTCAATTGTCCAAGGTCCATAGTCATAACAAAAGGGGTCAATAGCGAATATTATTACTGCAGTGTTGGAGTAGTGGCCTCCGGGCTGTAGACCTCACACTCCAAAACCCTTGCATTTATCGCAAGATATTGTTATTATATTTCGCATAAGCGCTAAAAATAGCATTTTTGAGAAATAGGATGCAATATCTTACGTTAAGAGAGTCCTTCAAAGATTTTACCGTATTTTCCCTTCACGACATCAGGAAAATAGATGCCGGTTTTCATAGGAGAAGATTAAATGAATGGCAGGACAAGGGGTACATAAAAAAAATCATCCGGGGTTATTATATCTTTTCTGATCTGGAAGTCGATGAGAATGCCCTTTTTGAGATCTCCAACAGGATTTACAGTCCATCATATATCTCTTTTGAGACGGCCCTTTCTTACCATCATCTGATCCCTGAAAGTGTGTATGGCATATCTGCTGCTTCAACCCGCCGAACCTATACATTCAAGACCCCTATAGCCGGATTTAGCTACAGGACAATAAAGCCAAACCTCTTTTTTGGTTATGACCTTGCCAGTCACGGCAATAAGCATATGAAGATAGCCACTATGGAGAAGGCCATCCTGGATTATTTTTATCTTAATCCGGGCATTAAAAGAGCGCCGGATTTTGCCAGCCTGCGAATAAACAGGGATCTATTTCTCGAAAAAGCTCAAGAAGAAACACTGTATGAATTTACCGATAGGTTTGCCAAGAAGACATTGGCTGAACGAGTACAATCTTTTCTGAGATTCTTAAAAAATGCTTGATATAAAACAGATAGAATCATTTTATCCTGGACATCTGCGCTCTTTTAAAAAAAATCTGTTACGGGAATACCTGCAATATAAGATTTTAGAGATCGTTTTTGATTCAATGTTTGGACAAAGATTATCATTCATGGGCGGGACAGCAGCCCGCATTGTACATGGAAATACCAGGTTCTCTGAAGACCTGGACTTTGATAACCTTGGTTTGAATAGAAGGGAATTTGAGCAACTGTCCGGTTTAGTCCGGAAAAGACTGCAGTTGGAAGGATACAAAGCAGAAACAAAGAACGTATTCAAGGGTGCATATCGGTGTTACATAAGGATTTCTGATATCCTTTTTGAAAACGGGATTTCCAGACACAAAGATGAAAAATTATTAATTCAAATTGATACCGAACCACAGCGGTATGCCTATTCGCCGGAAAAGGTCATCATTAACAAGTTTGACGTATTTTTGCGGATAAATATTGTCCCAGCGGATCTGTTGTTAGCTCAAAAAATATATGCCATTTTCAATCGAAAACGTGCAATGGGCAAAGATTTCTATGATGCCGTATTTCTCCTTGGAAAAACAAAGCCTGACCTTGGCTATTTGCAGTCAAAACTGAAAATTAAGGATATGGCAGATTTGAAGGTCAGACTTCTAACCATATGCAGCAAGTTTGATTTTAAAGCCTTAGCCAGGGATGTTGAAAAGTTCCTGTTTAACCCTAATGACGCCAAAAAGGTTTTGTTTTTTTATGACTACATAGGTGAATATGATTTTATTTGATGGTCTCGAAAAAGTCTCCAAGATCATCACTCCCGCGAAGCTTGTTCTCGACTCCGATCGGGGAGCGAGAGTCCCCGCGGAGGGATTGATTTTACTGGATCCCCGCTTTCGCGGGGATGACGATAACGGGTGTTTTTCGACTTTTTACATGCGCGTCAAGTTTCAGCTTTCCAGTTTCCAGTTTTGAGTTTCCAGTTTGTGACTCAACCATTCAACGAGGTCTTTACCCAGGGAATGGAAATATCATCAAAAACAGGGTTTATTTATCGTCATGAGGCGGTCTTTGTTTTTGTCATAGGCGTTCTGATATTATTACCCCGCATCTGGTGTGAAACAAGCATAACCGGTCAGGACGAATACTGGCTTTCCTTTCGCACGCCCATGGAAACCTTTACCCATGACAGTTGGTTTACCACGTGGGTAAATGGAGAACCCCGGCTAAAGAAACCACCTCTCCTATACTGGGCAATTTTATTGAGCTACAAGCTGTTGGGCATCAATCTTTTTGCGGCCCGAATCTGGGGCGTACTCTCAGGGGCCGGGCTCGCAGTCTGCTCCCTCCTTATCTATCGTGAACTGTTCAAAAAGAGCGGCATTCTCGCAGGTCTGATCACCCTGGCCACCCTCACCGTAGCCATCGAAGGGCGCAGGGCCATGCTGGACCTGCCCCTCACCTTCTTCACTGCCATGGCCCTGTTTTTTGCCATAAAATGGGGGAAATCGGGTCGTCAGGGGTGGATACTCTTATCCGGCTTCTCCTTAGGGCTTTCTTTCCTTGTGAAGGGCCCTGTGGGAATCATCCTTTTTGCTGTGGCCTCATTAAGCGCCCTGTTCGTATTCAGAAAATGGGCCTTTCTGGCTTTAAACCGGGCACAGGTTTTTTGGGCATCTGTTTTGGTCCTGGCAGTATCTCTGCCCTGGCCGATCGTAATGGCCCATATGTGGCCGGACTTCCTCCGGATTATTAATGGTGAGGTCGCTGCGAGAGGGATTGGAACAATTCATATTGGATCTCCCTTTTCCACCATAGGGGGGGCATTTGGCCTTGTTTTTCCCTGGTCATTGATATTATTTGCGGCATTGATACGATCGATCTGGCACTTCAGAGAGGGTAAGGGGAAAAAGGACCTTTGGCTTACGGCCTGGTTTTTCGGGTGCATAATCCCTTTCATATTCATAAGGTCCTTTGCCCGGTATATGACGCCACTTATCCCGGCTGCATCCGTGCTGTGCGCTAACTGGCTTGAACAGGTCACGGGGAGATGGAGAACAGGTCTGCTGGGTGTATCCATCTCATTGCTGGCATTGGCATCAGCATCCTTTTGTCTCTTCTTTATATGGTTTGACCGTGGCGTACCCATGGCAGTGCTATCTCTCATGGTCGTGGGGCTGATGCTCTGGATAACATTTTCCAAAAAGGATGTTCGTGTAGTGGCCGGCACTGTTGCGGTACTGTTGACCTTTATGATGGGGGGGCTGTATCCGTCCTTGGGGGTAAATGCCATGCCCTCTGATCTCGATGAAATTGTGGGGCAACACCCAGTGGCCGCCTATAACAGCTCTCAGCCCTCCATGCTCTCAATCCGCATGAAACGGAGTGCGATCAGAATCCGCTCCTTTAATAAGGATGATCTTCGTGCCTTGAAAAATCTTGACGGTTTTATCTTTGTGAGGGCATCCGATAGGAAAGGGTTCGAGGCACTTGCTGACAAGCTGGGTATTTTTTATAAGAGGGACGGCCAGTTCAAGACCTTTTATTCCCGGCAGGCCTGGATACGATTCGCACGCGAAGACGCCACGGCCCATGATTGGAAGGAGGCCGTAGAAAAGCGATCCCTGGCCGGCCTGAGGCCCATGATCTTGTACTATCGGGTCAAACCCAAGCTGAACCCAAAGGGCAGGGAAAAGGGACCTGAACAGGAGCAGGTTCAGTCATAATATCTGAATGGTTGCAGCCGGCAGTTCAGGCAGCGAGGAACCAAACAAAGAATTTACCACGAAGCACACGAAGGGCACGAAAAGTGAGTTTCTTATTAGTTTTTATCATGACTTCGTGTTCTTCGTGGTAAACAATTTTCTGCGCGTTTTGAATTTACTTATATAGTACTAAAACGCCCACCCCAGACCAAAGACCCATGACTGGTCGTTCTTCTTTTTTCCGTCCGCCGGCTGGTTGTCATAATCGTACTTGAATTGAAAAGAGGCGAAAAGCTTCATCACCATGGGTATGCGAATCCCGGTACGGGTACGAAGTGTCCAGTTCGTGCTGTCCCCAATATCATACAGCAAATCGTCGTGATGAAAAATCTGAAAAAACTTGTTAAAAAACCACCTGTCAAAGTCCAGGGCCCAGTAACCGGCAAAATAGGTCCGCTGGTCCTTACCGTTCAGAAAATCCATGTTTTTGGTATATTTCTCATAGACATAGCCCGGCCCTATTTGGACTGAGAGATTCATCTCCCGGGACCTGTAGAATTGGTAGCCGGGACCTGCCCCAACATTGCCTAAGAGATTTAAGTCCTTGAATTTGTCCATCTGTGCCGTGCCGTTGCCAAATACAAACCATTTGTGGTCAAGAAAACGCTTGTAGGTGGCAGAACCCAGTCCATTATCCTTACTGAGTTTGTCTTTGCTCCACTCCTTGTGAAATTCCGCGTACAGCTTAACCTCGTGCGGCAATTTGGAAATCGTCGCGTTGGCGATCAAGCTGTATTTTTGGGTATTTGTGTTCCCGGTTTCCTTGCTGGCACCTGCTGAGACGTTTCCACTGAATTTCCAGTCAGCCGGAGGCTTGGGCCGTTCCAGGGTCTTAACCTGGGCCATGGCGATGGGAACTGGCGGGGAGCCGTCCGCTGGTTGGAGAATCAAGGCGCCGTCCTTGGTGACCGTTAGTTTGCCCATCAGCGTGTTTTCGTCCCTCAGATAGGCCTCTAAAGGCTTTTCGGTAGTCAGACGGTTTATCTTATCCCAATCAATGGTGATGGTCCCGGCATAAGAGGTTTTGAACACCAGCTTGCCCAGGGTCATTGAAACCACAGTCCCCTGCAAACGATCACCGTTTTTCATGAGCAGCTCGTCAGCGTTGGCAACGTTTACAAAAAAGATCATCAGGAGACCGGCAAACATGCCGCTTTTGAGGCAAGTCCTCATCAATCTATTAGAGCCACGCTGGTGAGATTTTTCGTTGAATCGATTTGGAAGCTTTTTCATGGTGTCAGTTCCTCCTTTTGAGGCAAAGCTGAAGAGGTTTTTTAGAGAAGAACTATAGGCGAGTGACAGATACGTGTCAATGCTAAACGCCACAGGTGTCAATGCTTGCCCAATCCTTGACACAAGGGAGAAATTCATACATACTCCCTCCATCAATCATAACCCAAATAGGTAGACGAAACCTGAGATATCCCGCAGATACGTTCAAGTTAGATCACAGATCAGGGCTTGACACCCATCCATGAGGAGATGCCTTATGTCCGACACAACTGAAAAAATAGACGATTCCTCTGTGCCGCACAGGTGGCATTTTGTGAGGTTGGGCGGGTTTGATCAAGTAAGGCTTGAGACGGGAGCTGACCTGTTAGCCTTAGACCAGCTTGATCAAAAATTGTGGGCAGCACTGAGCTGCCCAACCCAGGGCCTTGAGTTCGACGAGAAAACCCTCGATCTGATCGATACGGACGGGGACGGGCGGATCCGGGTGCCTGACATCATTGCTGCAACAAAGTGGGCCGGATCCCTTCTCAAAGACCCGGACGACCTTATCAAGGACGTAAGCGCACTACCCCTCTCGGAAATCGATGACAGCACTCCGGAGGGCCAGGAACTCCTTTCCTCAGCCAAACAGATCCTCAAGAACCTCGGTAAATCAGATGCGAGCGAAATCATCGCGGACGACACGGCAGATACGGTAAAGATTTTTTCAGAAACCAGGTTCAATGGGGACGGAATTATCCCTGCTGATTCGGCTGACGATGAGGCCATAGGGGAAGTTATCGTGGATATTATAGCCTGTTTTGGATCGGAGGAGGACCGTAGCGGGCTTCCGGGGGTCTCGCAGGAAAAGGTCGACAAGTTCTTTGCCGAAGCTCAAACTTACTCTGATTGGTGGAAAAAGGCTGAAGACGATGCGGACAGCGTCCTCTCCTACGGCGATACAACCGATGAGGTCGTGGCAATCTTTCAGGCCGTCAAGGCCAAAGTGGATGATTACTTTACCCGCTGCCGCCTCGTCGAATTTGACCCCGGCGCGGCCGTATCCCTGAATCCGGCCAAGGACGCGTATGAGGCCTTAGCCCTTAAAGACATCTCAACTTCAGCGGAAGAAATTGCCGTCTTCCCATTAGCCGGCATTGAGGCCGGTAAACCCCTGCCGATGAAGGAGGGAATCAATCCCGCCTGGGCCGGACCTGTTAAACAATTTTTCTCGGAGATCGTGAAGCCGGTATTTGGAAATAAGGACAGCCTGAGCGCCGCCGAGTGGGAGAGCCTGAGCGCTAAATTCTATGCCTACGAAGCCTGGCTCAGCTCAAAGGAGGAGACTGCCGTAGAGCAGCTTGGTCTCAAGCGAGTCAGGGATCTTCTATCCAACGACAGCAGAGAGACTATTACCGCACTGATCGAAAAGGATAAGGCATTGGCTCCGGAGGCAAATGCTATTTCCTCGGTTGACAGGTTAATTCGCTATTACCGCGATCTTCACACTATTCTAAACAACTTCGTTTCGTTCCGTGACTTCTACACACCCGAAGCTAAGGCCGTTTTTCAGGCCGGAACCCTCTATTTAGACTCCCGTAGCTGCGAGCTGTGTGTCAAGGTTAATGACGTGGGCAAACACAGCGGCTTAGCACAGCTGAGTCGCACCTATCTTGCTTACTGTGACTGTACCTGCAAAGAAACCGATAAGAAGCTAAGCATAGCCGCCGCTTTCACCAACGGCAATGCGGATAACCTCAGGGTCGGCCGCAACGGGGTCTTTTACGACCGTGAGGGTCGGGACTGGGACGCCACCATTGTCAAGATTGTCGAGCATCCAATCAGTGTCCGACAGGCTTTCTGGGCTCCCTACAAACGAGTAGCCCGGATGATCTCCGAACAAATCGCTAAGATGTCCGCGGCCCGTGAAAAGGAGATTCAAACCAAGGCTGCCAAAGTCGTCTCCGAAACCCCCAAAAAGGCCGGGGCCGGCCAGGGCTCTCCTAAGCAGGCCTTTGACATCGCCAAGTTTGCCGGGATATTCGCTGCCATCGGTCTCGCCATCGGCGCCCTCGCAACGGCGATTGCTTCAGTGGTTACAGGCTTCATGGAACTCGTATGGTGGAAAATGCCGCTCGCAACCCTTGGACTCCTATTAGTTATCTCGGGCCCCTCCATGATTGTCGCCTACCTAAAACTCCGCAAGCGCAATCTGGGTCCCATCCTCGATGCTAACGGATGGGCAGTGAACACACGCGCCATGATTAATATCCCGTTTGGCGCATCTTTAACACGCACGGCAACTCTGCCTCCTGGTTCCCATCAAACCTTCAAAGATCCCTTCGCCAAGAAGAAGCTATGGAAATTATACGTCCTGCTGATAGGATTCCTTATTGCCGCCGGGGTGCTCTTTTATAAGGGTTATCTCCAAGGGTGGTGGAAGCAGTTTGTTGCCGAGGAAAAAACCGTCCAGGTAATGGAGGGATCAGCACCTACCCAGAAACCGGCCCAGCCGGCCTCTTCCAAGAAATAGCGCGGGCCACTAATTATCTCATTTGTGGATGAACACTATTCGTCATTTCTGTAGCGTACGCTCAGTAACGGGACCGGACAGCGTCGAAACATCTTTTCAGCAGTCGTTCCAAAGAGCACATTCGCAAGATTGGTACGGCCCTTTGCACCCATCACGACCAGATCGATCCCCTCGTCCTTTACCGCTTGCACCAATTCAATGAATGGGATTCCAATACGGAATACAGTTTTTATAGTAAGATCGGGTTTGGAAGTTTGATCCCACAACTCGTTGATAAGCCGGGACCGCTCCTCCTTTTGCTTCTCCACATACTTCTCGACAGATATGCCTGTCGTAATGTTCTCAACTTTCGCAATAGCATCAACATCCCTCTGATTGATGACGTTAACCGCGATCAATTCCGCTCCCAATTGGGTGGCCAGATCAGCTGCATACTCCATGGTCGCTGCCGAATAGTCAGAAAGATCAATAGCTGCCAAGATTTTATTGATTTTGCCCATGATTTCCTCCTTGTTTTAACCTCAGGGTTACGGTTGTGGGTCTATTTAACACACCGCAAGAATTAATTCCAGCCCGTTACGATTGCGTGAGAAATAAGAGAAACTGCCCCTTTACTATTATTCTATTTCTTGATAAATAAAGATTGACAAACTCGTAAAAAGTCAGAAATAACCCGTTTTCGTCATTCCCGCGAACGCGGGAATCCAGGGGAATCAACCACTTATGGACTCCCGCTCCCCGATCGGAGTCGAGGACAAGCTTCGCGGGAGTGACGGCTTTAGAGACTTTTTACGAAACCATCAAGATTTAACATTATAATTCATTTTTCAAATATCCCTGCCCGGAAATTGAATAGCCCGGGGACCGATTATAACCACAAAGAAAGAGAGGATAACATAATGGCATCAAAAGAAAAAGCGGCAAGATTAGAGCAGAAGGCCCATTGGGAGGAAAAGTTAAACCAGCGGCTGTCCTTGATGGCTGACAAGGGAGCTGAGTCTAAGAAGATTGCTAAAGATACCACTGTGAGGAAGTTGCGCGCCAAAGTGAGAGAAACAGACAAAAGGTTGAAGGCAATCGAAGAAAAAGAAAAAAAATTAGAAGAGATGGCTAAGGTCAAGGCTGAAAAATTGGCAGCCCCTAAAAAAGAGAAAAAAGGGAAAATATTGGAAGAAAAGCCTGACAAGAGCAAGCGACAGCAGAAGAAAAAGAAGAAAAAGGAGAGTAAGGATAGTAAGGAGAGTAAGGAGAGTAAGGATAAAGACTAAGATTTTTTAAAATCTAACCTTGATACGCCCGTAAAAAGTCGGAATTGATCCGTTTTTGTCATTCCCGCGAAGCTTGTCCTCGACCTGATCGGGGAGCGGGAATCCAGGAAACTCAACCACTTGTGGACTCCCGCTCCCCGATCGGAGTCGAGGACAAGCTTCGCGGGAGTGACGACCTTGCAGACTTTTTACGAGGCCATCAACCTTCGAATCCCGCTGTAAGCGGGAAACCCGTGAACCCATCAACGGTTACAGATAGCGATTTTGGGCTGAATTTCAACTTCTTGAACAGCTTCTTCTGGACCTCTTCGCAAAGAGAAAAATTCCTCTTAATGGCCTGGGATAGCTGCTCCTGGTTTCTGCCATATCGCCCGAGGATATAGGCGAGACGTTCATCTAAATTCACAATTTTATCATGATTTACCCTCTTGTCGGAATAATATACGATCTCCTTTTCCGAGTAGTCGCCGTTCAGGGTATAGCTTCGCAACCTGACATGCTCCGCAACAATGGGAGCGATTTCGTCGAGATGATTTTCTAAACAGATCTGCCTCCCTATTTCAGAATGGTCCTGGCCCGATTTCAGAGAAGCTGTTTTGCCGATGTCGTGCATGAGGGCCGCAACAATGGCCATTTCAACCGATATATCGACTTCCGCTTCCCGGAGGCCCTGAGCTATCAGACAGGTCACCCTTGCTACTACTACTGAATGGGCCTTGATATTTTCAAGCATATGGTATTTATCCATAAGATCAAAGCATTCTTGAATGGATGGAATCATTTTTATCTCCTCTGCCCAAGGCTCCAAACCTATACCAGCAATTTGATCGCCGTTCAACTTAAAAGCACGGGATACAGCAACCCTAAACATTAGAAAGACCTGTGCAAATCAATGGCTGAAGAATACCACAAAGAACAGGAAGAAACAGAAAAAACCAAGCCCTACTTCGTGCTCTTCGTGTACTTTGTGGTGAATAATCGACCATAATTGGAATTGCTGCACAGGATAAAAATGGATAGAGGGAGGAAGTTCTTAAGTAATGTTGACAAAGTGAGCTGTTTTTCATATTTTGTAACTGCTCATTCTAAAGTGAGACCTTTGAAAAATGCTCAATTTCGTTCAAGATCAAGGCGCGTGAGGATTTTAACCACAGGAATATATTAAATATTTCGAGGATTAAAATCTGAACGCAACGCAGAGATTGGGCAGATAAGCGCAGACTTCGAAAGGGGGCGTTTTTCAAAGGTCTCAAAGCGTAAACGATTACCCCTGACGAAAGGAGTAAGGCCATTTCTGATTTTTCACAAAATAGCAGCCAGATAACCTCGTTTCACATCCTCCGCAAAGACCGGAAGCACCTGAAGTCCCAGCTTAGACTCCATTCCAAGTGGAGAAAAACGGTTTTGGTTATCCCGTTGCTGGCCAGTGAGTATACCGACCCTGCAAATCTTCCAGTATTCAGGAACATACTCAAGCAGTTAAAGGATGTGACCTATGTTTCAACAATTATCTTTGGCCTGGATAAAGCCAGTGAGCAAGAAGCTTTCGCGCTGAGGGATCTGATAGGGGCATCGAATATAAAAAACCACCTTATTCAGTGGAACGACGGCCCAGGTTTCAGTGGTATATATAATACACTCAATGAGGCGGGATTTAATATGAGTGAGCCTGGCAAGGGAAAGAATATGTTCCTGAGCTTTGGGATTGCCATTGCATTGGGCGCCGGTTCCATAGGTCTGATCGACGCAGATATCCGGACTTTTAGACGAATTCAATTAGACCGGCTCTTTTATCCTGTTGTCGTCCTGAACTACGATTTCTCAAAGGCGTACTACTCCCGTATCAAGGATAATAGACTATATGGCCGGGTAAAACGACTCCTCCTTGATCCACTTCTCCTTGCGCTAAAGAGAAAATTTACTGAAAACAAAGATCAAAAGATGTTGAACCTGATTCAGTTTCTTTTAGGCTTTAACTATCAGCTCTCTGGAGAAGTGGTGTTTCATGTGGACCTTTTGAAAAGGATGCGCTTTGCGACCAACTGGGGCGTCGAGATATTCACCCTGATTGAAGTTTACCGCAAGGCCTCGTCTTCTGCACAGGTCATGTTTTCTAAAGAACCGTTTGACCACAAGCATCAGGATGCCTCACCGGAAGATCGCACTAAAGGCCTCAACCGGATGGCTATCGATATTGTTACAACGCTGATGAACGCCCTTATCATCGAAGAGGGCCTTGAGATCTCTGACACGTTTTTTAGAGACCTGACCGTTATCTACCAAGCCGTAGCTGAGGAGCAGGTCAAGAAATACTCGGATGAGTCAGGTTTCAGCAATCTCGACTACGATAGGGACTGGGAGGAATACTTAGTCAAAGAGGTCTTCAGGGATTCCATCCTCCAGGCCGGTGAAATGCTTACCTCTCCATACAGGATGACAGAAAAGTTCTTGAGGTTTGTCAACTCTCATCCTGAATTCAAACCCTTCATGGAGAACGGGCTTGCTGAAACCATCCTTGAAGTTGAGCGGAACTTAGAACAGAAGTTATTCGAAACACCCCAGACCGTCTCATGGGAGAGGGTATCCAACAAGTTGCCCCGGATTTTCTATGATTTGATTGAAGTAGTTGAAATGGAAAAAAGACGTTTTGTCTAAACCTTGATATAGCCGCAAAAAGGCGCAAAAGACACAAAAAATAAAATTAGCATATAGTAAAATCAAGGGTTTATAAGAAAGAAAAATCCGCTCTCAGACTTCTTACGAGCGCATAAAACCTTGCACAGCAGTATCTGATGATGAGCTTCCCATTTTTTCTTGTTTTTACCGATTTAGACGGTACTCTGCTGGATCATAATACCTATGGATGGAAAGAGGCCATCCCAGCACTCGAACTATGCAGAACAAGAGGTGT
>Ga0222699_1000251_pt1 | contig 22732 bp, 15 predicted proteins | sample AntAcemetage1452_FD_179824 | JGI IMG/M metagenome (GOLD analysis project Ga0222699, IMG submission 179824) | Saline water microbial communities from Ace Lake, Antarctica - #1452 | ecosystem: Environmental > Aquatic > Non-marine Saline and Alkaline > Saline | place: Antarctica: Ace Lake...
GAAGCTTGATCGGAACAACCTCCGTTTACTCCCTGTGAAAAACATATTTCTTTATCCTTTGCATAAACAATTTCGCGATAAACTTTGCTCCTCTTTATAATTAGACGGGGTTTACTGAAAGCTTACCCAAAAACAGGGGGGTGATTTCCAGGAAACCATTGATGTTCAACTGCTTAGGCAGGTCCGACCCCAAAAATGTTTTAAGGTTCGTTGTTGGGACAAGCGAATGTCTGCTTGGTATGTTAGTTGTTATCTTAAATCTCTTTTACAGGCGATGCGGATTCTGGAATCTAAAAACACATAACAAACCATGTTGATAAAAAGACATTCAATTCCCCATTTATTCCAGCATATTCTCAATGCTGCTGGGTATAATATCTGGCAAACCTACTGAGCCGTAAAATGACAGAAAACAAGCTTGGATAGCCTCAGCATAAGGCGGACAAAGCGTCGCAACGACGTTGTATTTGTCTTTGAGGTCGGTATAAGGAATGCTTGCCAACTGGAGAAAATCGCAAAATGAATAGGGGATATCCAGAAATCCCGGTAAAAACCAGTGCCGTCCTGATGGTTTTCCACTTGTCTGGGCTGGAGAATCAGCCCAGTGCCCAAGTTTTTTATGCCGAGCTGTAGGATCCATCTCCTTTGCATTTTCAAATTTTTCGCCTAAAACTTCTGTCGCAGCAACAGCTCTTACAGTCAAGACATAGTTAGCGCGAGGAACATCCTGCCCATTTTGAACTTTAAGATAACAATGTGGTGCTAAAATAACGCGAAAATCTGAGGAGTCTTCTTTGCATCGAATAATATCTCCAAGATTAAAAGTTTCTCCAGAGATAGTCGGATAAATATAATATTCAAAACCATTTCGCTTTTCTAAAGCTTTTATTCCTTCTCTACTTGGTTCCAAGTCTCCAATCTGCAAAGCAGCACGTTTCCGAATAATTCTTTCAATAATCTCTGAATCCAAAGGTCCGTCAGCATTTAGTTCATCCCAATGCTCCTCAAGAAAACCCCATAAAAATGACCCAGCTACATGATCAATGTCAGAATGTAAGCGTCTAGCGGCTTGCGGAACATTAGTCTTCAATAATTCTTTAATTGCTTGCTCAACTTCCCCAGCCGGTCCTTTATCCGCCCATTTCGTGAAAGGACCCGGTTTAAACTCTGCGGGACATGTATAGCTACTGCAAATAACAATCGGACAGAATTTACCTTTTCGTTTGTATGACGTGACGATTTCCAGGACTTCAGCGTCTCGATTTTCATAAGGGCCCTTATAAGTATCCGAGATAATCATATCATATCGGCGTAAAGGATCCGCAGCGAGCTTAAATGCCTCGTCGAAGTTGTCACACCCGTAAATTTCGACATCAACACCGCTTTCCTGGAAAACAGCAGGCAAATCACGCAAGAAAATTTTAAGATCCTCACTGTTGTCTTCGACGAGGAGTACTTGTAATTTAATCGTCATAAGCCGACCCGTTGTTCAAAGCGAGCCTCAAAGCAAGCCCCCTCAAGCTTACAGTCATCACGATATATGAGTTTTCCATATGGCTCAATAACCTGTCTCGCTATGTAAAGACCTAAACCCATCCCATTCGGTTTTCTTGAAAAGTTCTGGTCAAATATTCTCTCTCGATCTTCTTCTGGTACACCAGGACCATCATCACAGAATCTAATCTTGAACCCATGCTTTAACTCATTAAGATGAACATCTATAATACCTCCCCTACCATCTCCGTGATGTCTTGTTAACCAATAGACGCTATTATCTATAAAGTTGGCCACTATTTGCCCAAGGTTTGAGCGAGGCATGTGAACAACCAAAGCTTCTTTCGGCATTCGAAGATTCGGCTTTATTTTTTGCTTTGATAGTAGATTCTCATAAAGCAAGAAATTGCCAACAATTTCCTCCTGAACGGAAAACGCCGTAGCTCGCCCCCTTCGACCTGCAGTTCTTGGTTCAAGGCGCCCCCTTAGGTTCGCAATTTGTTCTAGCCATGCCTTTATGGACAAGAAGCTCTTCTGCAATTCATCATAGGAACGTTCGTCTATCATCTTTTTAACTTTCTTCTTCACATACAATAGTTCCCTATTGATTCGTCCTAGCGGTGCGCCGATTTCATGAATCACTAAATCCACGAGTTGCCCAAGACCTGCTGCAAGCAGAACGCGCGAGTAGTGTTCCTGGAGTCGTTTGACTCCATCCCGTATGTCTCCCTCCTTCTTTCTTATAAGTTTCGCGACGGGGTGTTTCTTGCCAAGCTTCTTTTCAACCTCCTGCGATACTTCCGACAAATCAAATGCTTCATAGAGTGTAGTAAGCTCTTCACGTGTAGCATCTTCACGAGGACGCACTTCATATCTGGCTTCTTCAAGCAAGGCCAACACCCTGATGAACCACTCTTTAAGCGCTGCATATTCGTTGTTGTGAACAAGACCTTCGCGCGTGGACCTATCCTTGATATCCGGATTACTATGGCGGCCTATTCTAATGGCGGCAATGATTTGATTGCTGGCCAGTCTAAGTGTGGGATTCTGTCTGCTCCTCGTATCCAGGCTCAGCCAATCATTACCCGTCTCTCCATATGGATGCACTCTGAAACCGTCACGGTATATGCTCACACCACAATAAGCATTTAATATCCTTCGGATTCCCGTCAAGCTCTCGGAAAATTTGAGCATATAAGGAGATAGGCCGATTCTGTCGCGGTCCCATGTCCGAACTTCGACAGAAAAAGAACCACAATCAACAGTCTCATCGGGACTCCCTATATGATGGTTCTTGAATTGCTTAATTCTCTTTCCGTCAATGAATATGCTACCGGTGAGAAGCCCTTCTGTACTAAGTAAACCGGAGAGCTTATACTTCGGCTTTTTCGTGAGAGCATGGGGTTCGACTTTTCCAGTCAGTTCTGGATGAAGCGGAATATCCAATTCTATCTCGAAATCTTCTGCACCCTTTTCGTCCTCTGCATCCAGAATAGGAGATATCAGCCGTGAGAGACGTGCATGAAGGTTTTCATAGTCGTCTTTTGTCCATTCTCTCCGCAGATTAATCAGTTGAAGAATCGTACCATGTTTGATCTCTGGAAGAGATTGAACTTCATAGTCAATCTCAATTTCGTCCAGGTAACTGTTATTATCAAACTTCCCCCAATCCAGCAGAACAACAACACCTTCGTCTTTCTCCGTCTTGGTCATCATATAAAGGGATTCTGCCAGTCGTGCCGCCGCAAATCGTCCAACACCTTTTTCTCCTTGAAACAAACGTCCTTTGTCAGACCTATCTTTTCGGCGTTTAAGGATCGTCCCAGGCTCAAACCATCCTTCCAGAACACGTTTCAAATTCATACCGCATCCATCGTCAGCAATCGTAAGGGTGTCTTTAACAGCAGAGTTCGGGTCTGGAAAAGCAATGGATACTCTGGTGGCATCAGCATCATAAGAGTTCTTTACTAGTTCTACAACTGCGACCGATTCATCACTGATCAGCTCATCACCAAGAAGCGATATAAGACGTGCACGTGGGCGCATCTTTGCATGACCTGATTTTTCCTTCGTGGTCTTCATCAATAGTGCACCTCAGCTATTAGCTTCGCAACAATCACTTGCATCACAGGCGGACACACCGCATTGCCTATGAACTTTATCTTATCTCTCCGCGTTCCATGTTCAAACTTAAATTTTATAGACATTCCCATCGCCTTCTGAAGCTCCGATGGCTGAAGCATGCGCATTTCGTGTCCGTGTTGTGTAGGCCTCACAAGAGCAAATCTGTCTATGGTTGTTATGGTCCGGAGCGGGACGTCCAATCTTTGCCATCCTCCTGCATGGTCGGTACTGTAATAAACAACTAGAAATGGACTCTTTTCCCCAAGGGCATTTATTGCTCGGTCAGCCCGGTCCAGAGTTGCTTCTGCGCGCTTTTCTTTTCTAAGAGGTGAAGTTTTATATCTACCATTCGAGTCTATAATTGAAAAAGCAGGTTTTAAAGTTCTGCAAATCGGTTTGATTTCAGGAGGACTATGTTCCATATCGCAAATTATAAATAAACGACGGCGGCTTTGGGGTACTCCAAAATCCTTGGAATTTAATGCTTGTTCCCGCGTCTGATAACCCAATTCATGGAGATTGTCAATGAACTCATTGTAGCGACTCCATTTCCGCATGCTAACAACATTCTCAACAATGATCCAGCGAGGTTTGAAAGATCGAGCAAACCTGACCACTTGAAAAGCGGTTTCTTTACTTTTTTCACAGCGAATCCCATTGCCTTTTGCTGGACTGTGATTGGTACACTCCGGCGAAGCAATTATAAGATCGATTTCGCCTAACTCCTTACTGATTTTGTTTGGATCAAGTTCCTCCAGCTTCTTGCCGTAAAATTTTGCTTCTGGAAAGTTGTCACAATACACGGATTGGGCCAAATCCCACATATCAAATCCAGCGACTATTTCTACCCCAGCCACTCTTGCTCCCCAACTACTTCCACCAGCACCACAAAACATATCAATAGCCCTGACCTTTTTTATAGGTTTTGAAGCCCCTTCTGTAGAAATCTCTGATTGAGTTTGAACATTCATAGTTCTTTTTGAGGAAGTAAGGAATAAGTTAAAATTGAATAATACACCTTCCCGTATATTATTTCAATTTCCATAATGAGATTTTGTATCAATTATAGAAAAAACAGAAATCCATAAAAAAATGCTTCTATACTGCTCCCCATTAACTGAAAACCGATTTCAAGCTAAAATCAACTTTCGAATAAAACAAAATATCAATATTCTCGACGGGCAAGCTTTATAATTTCATCCAAATCTTTTTTGATGTTATCAACTACAGTTTTAACATCGGCAAGACTAAAACAATACGAACCAATATAAATGCCTTGTTCATCTTCTGATCGGGATTTAAGTCTAATCGATGCAAATGGTGGACCCGCCAAATCATCTTTTTCAGGCTTTTGAATTTTAAGATATAAAATATTATTCATAGCAATTCTCCAATTAGGCTTAAATTATTTCATCACAACCATCTGCTAGAGGGCGAGGATGGAGTGATTTAATTGAAGGAGGAATTCTAAATTCTCAATATCTGCCAATAACCAAAGTTTACCCCTAGATTTTACGTTTAATTAATCATTATAAAACCAGTCATCAAAACTTTCTGTTTCTAACTTCCAGCCCCGCCATTCACCATTATAAAAAAAAGCAGTAAGATCACGGACCTGCTGGGATAAGGAACCAGCGCTTTTTCGATTAAATCCTAGTTTGCTTCCCAACCTTAACCTGCATAATTCAGGCACAACACCTGCAACAATGTTAGAAACATACCTGTCAGATTGTTCCTGATCTAAACCTTTCAATTTAGGAAATCGCCCGGTATGGGTAAATTTATTTCTCACTATATTTACATATTTTATCCTATTAATGACATCGCCAGCGCAATCTTCGTCACTGATTATACCCTCTTCTAATAACATACGTTGAAGTTTGTCGTGTAATGATTCGATTCCTTGATCAATCTTTGCAGAAAGTAATCCATTATACGCAGACTTTTGTGTAATATCTAATCCATTACATGAATCAATTACTTTAATAATCTCCTTTTTTAAATTTTGACGAATATCCGACGAAACTTCATGCATTTTACTATTTGTTTCGTCTAATAAGATATTTAGAGAGGTGTTATAACAATAGGATAATATCTGGATTAACCCCTGTGTAATCGCTTCATTATAGAGTAGCAATGCATAAACTAATTCTTGACTTACAAGATTTGACCTGTGCTCCCATGCCAATTTGGCAGCTATTAATGTTTCGATGTCAATACATGCCCTGGCGCAACTAGATTTTAAAACATAACGCTCAAGACACTCACTTGTAACCACAGGCCGTCCAGTTAAAAAAGTAAGTATAGTGCATAAATCCCATAATCCATTATCATCGATTTCATATCGAGCTAATATACTTTTAGTTGTATTTTCTGAATTACTCAAATTAGCTATAGCTGTGATAACCCATTCTCCCTTACTCTCTTCTATATAACTGGTTTTTTCATTATCTAATCCAATAACAATTTTTTTTGCAGGGTGATATAATTTCTTAACAACTTCATCATAATTACTGACCATCTCTACTTGAAATGGACCAATATCACAAGATGACCATTTCTTATCAGGGAGTGTATCTCCAATATATAAATTGTATAATTCAAATACTGTCATAATTTATGGATGACTAGTGCGAATTGGGAAACGCAAACTTCGATATATGTGTAATACGACCACCCACGTGTCCAGACTCCACATATTTAGTTGCCTCTCCTGAAAATAAAATTACTTATGGAATGTTGCGAAGCTTTAAATTAGCCAAGATGGAATGAAACCATAGTAACATTTATTAAGAGCTGCCATTACTTGCCGGGCCGTAATAATTGATTCCTTTGCAGTATTTACAGTAATTTCAGTGCGCAAGTAATCGGTATAAAACATTTCATTTATGCTTATATTTCTTTTTTTGGGGTCATGAATTTTAGTCGCACCTTCTACATGATTATAAGGTGCAAGTGGGATAAATTGATCCCCATCATAATCCTTAATCTGATAATGGACTATTTGATTCCTGAGATCTATCAACTGATTAAATTTGTCCATTAAGTTTTTGTCCCTGATACCATCACCCGCCAGTTTTTTGGTCCATTCTCTTACCTTAATTCTGATACTACATTGCTTTATAGATCGTGACCCCTTTTTATCGTCCGTATATTTTTCAAGCAAAACCGGATCTTTTTTCTCCTTTATCTTTAACCATATCAATGCGTTCGTATACGCTTCAATTGACATTACTGAAAGTGCAATAGAAACAGATAATAATCCTCTATTCTGTTTTGCATTTTGCGCCAAGACAAGAAGCCTTTCGGCTACGGTTATCATTTCATTGGCTCTACTATCTGGAGTTTCAAGATTCATAGTTAAAAATCTAATTTAATAGATTACCTCGAAATGCTTTTGCATGAGGGAGCTGAAGAGGTTATCCAATTCTTTTTCAGACTCGCGCTGATTTTTGTTAATCCCTTATTGCATCACAACCATCCGCTGAAGGCTGAGGATATGAAGTTATGAATCTAAATATTCTGGGTGTGGCCCTGATTCATTATTATCATTCATGCCATTATTAGTTTCCTGATAAATTGATATTGGATTAGGTGTTCACTAATTGAACGGCTAATCAGAATAGCGATATATTTTTAAAGATTATCAATTGCGGGATTAATCATTTTGCGGTCTATCATAATGACGATTATCGCAATAAGAATAATTATCATCATCCCTCGATTCTGTTCAGTCATTCTATCCTTCACCCCTGGAATATTGTTCAGTAAGGAGCCAGTAGTGGAATGCTTCGGGAGAGACGGCTGATAAGTTGTTGAGCTCGGGAAAAAGTGTCAATTCTTCTCCCCGCAATTCCACTATCCTACTATCGTCAAAGCGAATTTGATCCCACGTAATTCCCGATACCTGGAATTTTATTATGGTGGCAAGTAAAGCCGCTTTCCCGGCAGCGACGGCAGCGGCGGTTGGATTAAAATTCGTTCTGATAAGATGACCGGAGAGATTACTTATTCCGGTTTTAAGTAATAACGCCTCTTTATCAGTTAGTCCAGGGTTTATCGTCAGAGCCGAGATAAGCCGGGAGACATTGATGGTATCATCAAGACAATTGTCCAGTGAAAATGATCCGCCTCGATAACCATTTTCGGCTTCATATAATTTTAGGTACGTTTCCCGAACAGAGGAAAGACTGTTCGCCTGATTAAAAAGTTCTCCAATATCAAAAAGATGTTTGGCAATCTTATCCGGATGATCTTCATTATATCGCTGGCCAATAGTCTCCGGGGCCAATGTTGTCAATTTATCGCCAAGTAAGTTGTCTATCGACGGAACACGGACTCGAATCTCATGATCAAGTTTTAAAAATGGAGCCTTTATCTGGATGGATTCAACATCCGGATATAAATTCCCCTCTTCGAGAACATCCAGGATTACATACGGCTCAGGACAATTATCCGGTTTAAAGGAGTTATAATAAAAGTTCCAGTGTCGTGGTTTTGGGGGATTGGGATGATGACGATGATCTTCTTCAACTCTTGTGAAAGGATCATAGACACAATTTTTTAAAACCTTCTCTAATTTCTTGGAAGATTCATTGCAGACAATATCAATATCGATTGATATCCGCCGGAGATGATTGAGCCGGAGTATAATGCTAGTTCCTCCCTTGAAGACAAAATTTAACTGCTCTTCGACTAAGCGACCCAGCAATTCAAATGCATGTAGATATTTTTCTAATACGGTATCTCCAAGATGATTTGAGGTGCTTTCGTCTATAATCCATTTTTTTTCGAAGCAGCCCCTCTCCAAAGTCCGCATATATTTTCTCCGATTGAGGATATTTGTCTCTATTTAGTTCGTATATACATATGTATTCTTTTGTAGGACAAGATATTATATTAATTCCAGGGGAAATTCGCTTCGAAGGAAAACAATCGGCTAATGGCATATTTTGTCATTTTATGCCATTAGCGGACCAGTTCCCGCCAAAAATATTTGATGGTTCCCGGTACCTCCTACGAGCATAGCGGAGTAAAGTTCCCATGGGGATTCGGGCAGAGGTTACGGCCCGCCATGCCATATCCTGGAATTCACCGATGCTCATAAGCGGCAGTTTCTCGACCTCAATAGACAGATCCGTGAGCAATTTCTCAATGGATACCGTATGGCCTTCCCCTGCCGGGGAGTCTTTGCTCTCTGGGCGGATGACGATCGTCTTCTCCTCAATTCGAAATGATTTTCCAGCTTCATCCGATGATGGATCCAGATAGACTTTATACCCTTGCCACCCCTGAAATTCCTCATAGACCGCCGGCATCAGATCACGGTCCATATAAACGAAAGTTACGAACTTTCCCAAAAGATGATGCATATACGGATTGATCTGCTCTGTGGACCAGCAGGAGAAATCAAGGAGGGGGAAGGCTTTCTTGATTTTGGTGATGAGCTTTTTTAGAGGAGCAGTATCGAGAGCGAATGGTTTCGCGATGCGGGAATACCATCCCCGTCCGGCGTCATATAATAAACCCTCTGATATGAATTCGGAGAGATAGGTTGTTATAGTTGCGGATGGAGTCTCTATTCCGACTACCTTCAACCAGGCAGATACTGTCTTCAAATTAAAATATGGTGCCATCTCCTTCAGAGCCGGCAATAATAACGACCGGAGGTCGGATTTTATTTCCGATTTCGTTCTAGATGGTCCAATAGACGATTCGATGAGGGTGATTTCTTCTTCTGTTAGATTAAATAACCTGTACACTTCTTTATCGATTCTATTTTCAATTTCATCAAGTTGATTACCGGTCGCCTTTTCGGCATTAATAACTAAATTAAAAATCCTATCTTTAATATCTTGCGAAGGTTCCGGAATACTCAGATTCGAAATATACATGGGCTTGAATTCAACATATCCACCTTGTCTTGTGGCCGCAGATTGAGAAACAACATAGTGTGTAATTTTTGAATTAAGAATGCCGAGAACATAGGGTTTATCTGTAACCATTAAGACGGCTGGAGCACTAAGGTAATACCCTGCATTGGCAAATGAGAATTTTGGATGAGTTGCGAGATTGCCCCAAACGATTTGCTGCTCTTCAAACTCATCATAGTAAGCGCAAGATCGTAATTCCCAGTAGTACTTGCCTTGATCACAACGTTTGATAAGTTTTTTGCGAAAACTAGAAAACCATTTATAAATAGCTGGATACGTTGCGGCAAAGACCTCTTCAGCGTTGTTTTCATCGGTCCATGGATGTTTCTTGTTCTCGGATGACTCAATTAAAATTAGATATTGATCCGCAAAATCCACCCTCCATCTTTTCACGTCCCGCCCCCGCAGTAATAGCTTCAAAACTTCTTCCGACTTGGGGTCTTCAGCGATCAGGCGGTCACGGGTGGCACGGTCCACGACGAAGGCTTCATTTAGACCAGTCTTGATCCCATAATAAAATCGCCCACTCACATATTCGCCAAGTGGAGTCCCGGCGTTTCGAAGCTTCTTCAGCAACTGGAACACTTCCGGGGATTCCAGTCGCCACCCGTCGGGTGTGAGGCTCTCCTGGTCTATGGCAAAGCGTTCTTTCTCATAGGTCGACACGAAGTCATCAATCTGGGGGCCCGGTTTCCAGGTCATGGCGAAAAAGTGATTTGCCTGAGGAGGATTTTTACTGAGTACAATGATGGTGGGATAAGCGATGGCAGTGAAGACCGGAGCGTCTCCGAAATCGATTACCTGCTGAAGAGTGGTGTTATTACCAAGATAGGCGCGCAACTTCCGGCCGTACCCGGAACGGAAGAATTTGTTTGAACTGATAAAAGTAAGTATCCCGCCATCACGGAGCAGAGTGATGGATCGCTCGTAGAAATAGGTGTAGAGATCGGCAGTGCCCGTGAAACACTTGTACTGTTTCTGAAGGGCCGGCTTGAGGGCTTTTATCTTCTCCTGACGCACATAGGGCGGATTTCCCAGGGCAATATCAAACCCCCCGTTATCCTGAAATACCTCGGCAAAGTATAGATGCCAGGGGAAGAAACTTCGGGCACGGTGACCCCGTGTATATTCGCGCAGGTCCCGCTCAACTGCGATAAAGTTGAAGTCGAATTTGTTGTCGATCTTTTTCTTTTTCGCGGCATAAGTTTTCTGGCGTTGCTCCGGATTCTGTATCGAAAAACATTTTTCTTTTAATTTATTCAGCGCGGCAAAATATGGCTCTTTCTTCAATTCAGTTTCATGATGAAAAATTGCAATGATCGTTTCTTCGATCTCTTTCTTGAGACGATCTTTATCATTCAGTCGCCACGCATTGAGATACTCAGACTGTTTTTGCCATAATATATCGATCAGATTTTTAACTTCCCGCCGGTCGTCTATCAGGAGTTGCTGATCCCCTTCTTTGATGATCTCGGTAGAGAGGGAGATCCCATGAAAATCCTCAATCAAGCTGTCGCCCTGCATCAGTTTGTAGTCGAGGTTTGGCAAAGGCTGGATACCCAGGTTTGGTTTCTTGCGGTCTTTCCGGTAGTCAACAAGCAATGATATAAAAAAACGGAGTTTGGCGATCTCGATGGCGATAGGCTGGATGTCCACGCCGTAGATACAGTTTTGGATCAGGCCCAGCTTGCGAACATAGTCAAGACTTGTTCCCTCCAGCATCCGCGCTACTTCTTCCCGAATCTCTACAGGTGTCCGGTCCAATAGCCTGGCCTTCCATCGTTCATTGCCGGGATCGATACTCTGGAGAATATGGACAAGCTTGTGCAGGATTCCCATTGGAAACGCGCCGGAGCCGCAGGCCGGGTCGACAATCTTACAGTGATCAATGGCCTCGACAAGTTGGTCGGTCTCTTTATCCGTTAACTCTACGAGCGTCTCACGATAACTCAGTAAATCCCGCAATCGTTTTTCTATCTTGCTGCGTTCCCCTTTACTGCTACCCGCTTTCGAATTCGAAGGAGCGGGTCCGCTCAGTTTAACTTTCAGATAAGCAATCAGGGATTCATCGACCATGAAATCGACAACAACCCTGGGGGTATAGAAAGAACCGGTTTGTTTACGGGCAGTCGTGCCGGTTTCGGGATTGTAGCTCGCAAGCAGGTTCTCAAACGCGAGACCAAGGAGTTCCGGATCCAGAGCTATTTCTTCTTCAATCGGAGTATTTTCAACGACAGTGAACTTGTAGTTCTCCAACAGGTTGATTAATCCCCTTACCTTATAACGCTTATTTTTGGTATCGAAGATCTGGTTCAGGTTCACACCAAGATCTTTCGCGTCTGTCTCCGGCAGGAAGAAGACATCGTTTGGAACAACAGGTTGATGCTTCACAACATCAGAGAACCCATCAACTCGAATGCCTTTTCCATCATCGTCACGGTGATCAAGACACTCGAAAAGCCCACCGTTAAGAAATGGTATTTCACCAAAAAGGTCCTTTAGTTGTAATCCCTCCCGGAATAGTTTCTCATGGCGAAATACCTTATGCTCCATATAATCCTTGTTTTTCCCTTGGAAGGACCTCTGTCGGCGAAAGTCTCGCTCCTTCATGGGCGTATCCAGTGTGGCGAAGAAGAGATTCTGTAAGATGGCTTTGTAGAAAGAACTATCCTCTCCGCTCTGTGGATCAAAATCTTTCAAAATCGAGGTCAGTTTCCCTGATTGCAGAATCTCGGCCGGAACAAGTTCCTTCTCTCGCATGAACCAGATGAAGATGAGACGGGTGACCAGACGGATAAGGCTCTCTTTTTGATAGGCATCTTCATCTTCTATATAGTGGGGGATGGGGAATCTTACCCGCGTTGCCGCCCAGTAGTACCAGAGCGCCAATTCCCGATAGAAGAGTTTGTTGAGTTCACTGGCATCCAATGCTTTTTGCCAGGCCGCATGCAGGTCGATGAAGTTGGACGGCTGAGCTTTGGTACAGATGGCAGGAAAGGAGAGATCATACAGGATTTCAATATGAGCACGGTGCGGGTCTTCGATGCGTATATCCTTGATCAGTGTGACCTTTTTTAGGACGTCCTTATCCGGGTCCCGTTTGCTGATCCGGCGGTTGATTACCGCCAGGGTGAGTGTCTCCCCCTGTTTGAAGAAGATCATTACCGGCATCGTGAAAAGCCGGTTGATCTCACGAGTGATCTGGGAGAGATGGGTTCGGGTGTAGTGATCCTTTTTCAGTTCCAGCACGAAGAAGAGATAGGAGGAGTAGGTCTTCCCGTCATATCCGGTTGAAGAGTCGAAAGGTAGTTCACCCTGCATCCCGGAATTGCGGACTTCCGTATCCGTAAGCTGGAAGAGAAAATTGATGGATTTCCAGCGATCAAAGAGGGCTTTGTCTTTGCGGAAGGGACGATCGGAGGCGCGGTCAAACTGCTGCAGAAAGGTCTCCCGGCTCCCGTCCAGATCTAGTGTACGCTCACTGCTATAGCCGAGGACATTCAGAAGCTTGAGCGCATTCTCTTTATCGCTACCATTTCGGAATGCCTGCAGTGCCGCTTTGATTTGAGTTTTCAATACCTGAGTATTCATATCACTCGCTTCCATCCTTGATTATCAGCCAGGTGATCAGTTCGAAATCTGAGCGCCCGGTGGCCTGTTGGTCCCGGTCCGGAATAATAAAATCACGACCGGCCTGGAGGCCAGCGGCGGTACGTTTTTGAAAAGTGCGAGCGACGGACGCCACGGCCTTCTTGAGAAGAGAGCTGTAGATGGACATATCCTCGCCGTTGTTAGTTTCCTGATCAAAGAGCTCACATAATACCTTGAATGGTTCCGTCTGTCCCACACAGAGCGCCTGATACATGGTTAGGATCTGCTTGGCATGGACAAATTTAAATCGGACTGCTCCGTCCTCACGCAAATAGAGCAGGTAATATGGATTTAGCGGATTTACGCTTTTCTGCTTCTCATCCTGCCGGGGTGTGTTATGGCGGAGGCAGAAGATAACCCCCGGTTTGACGATATCTAACATGGAGGCATTGAAGAGATCAGCTTTCCGCAGTTCTTCCAACGGAGGAACCAGGGCATAGAGCCCTAAAGGTGCATTCTTGAGAAGTTCTTTGTTCATCTCCAGGTAATTCATCAATTCGATACGGAAATCATCCAGGGTAAATTCGCTGAGCGAGATACTTTCATCCATTTCTTCGAGATCGATTACCTCATCTTTCAGGCGGAGCAGTTGTTTCTCCCGGTAGGTGAGTTCGTCTTTTAAAAGATCCTTGATCTGGTCGGTATTGAGCAGGTCATCCTCACCGGTAGCCGATAGGTCAACCAAAGCCATACGGGCCTCGACCCGGTCTTTCAAGTTGATATACTTGTTAAGATCCGGAGTCGGCCAGAAATTTACCAACTGGATGCTGGTATTGGTGGAACCGATCCGATCGATCCGTCCAAACCGCTGAATTATGCGCACGGGATTCCAGTGAATATCATAGTTGATAAGATAGTCACAGTCCTGGAGATTCTGTCCTTCGGATATGCAGTCCGACGCGATCAGGATATCAATCTCTTCCTCTTGCGGCATGCTACTCATTTTTTTTCGCATTTTGGACCGGGGCGAAAAGTTCGTTAGAATCGCGTTGAAGTCGGTCTGCCCTCTGAATCCACCTACCTTGTATGTGGTCTTGTTCTCGCCGCTGCCGGTCACGACAGCGATATGTAGGTCGAGTTCATCTCGGGCCCACTCTTTTAGAGCTTCATAGAGATAGTTTGCCGTATCAGAAAAGGCTGTAAAGATTAAGACCTTTTTATTATCCGGATTTAGGGGTGATTTGAGCTTTTCCTGGATAAGTTTCTTCAGTTCTTGTAATTTTCGGTCTCGTTCCATTGTAACAGCCGAGGCGGCTTCATGGAGGCTTATCAATTGTTTCCTATCGGAATTGAGGTCTTTTAGCCAGCGTTTGATGTCGAGATGTTCCAGTTTAAAAGAAAGTTTCTTCCCGACCCGGAGCCGCTCTTCCAAATCCTCTAGTTCCTCATCTTCAGCCATCTCAAGGAAATCAAATTCCGGATTCATATACTTGTCGCGGTTCAAATCGAAGTGCTTGATCTTATCGATCAGATCATCAATCTTATGGATGGTTCTCTCCATTGTGATCTCAAATGACTCAATGGAACTCTCAAGACGCTTGAGGAAGTTCACCCGCATCATACCGATCAGGTAGTGTTCTCGTGTCTTCTGATCGTTAAATAAATGCATCTGTCCGCCCGGCTTAACATATTCGGCCATGTGTGCATCAAGGACATAAGCAGAGGGATTATATAAAGATAGCTTGTACTTTAAGATCTCGATATTCAGTTCATCATAGGACGGGAAAAATCCTTTTGTGTCGATATCGGGCGCAAGAGATATAGGTTTCAGCCGTTCAGGAAATCGGCCGATTTTCTCAATATCATAGTAATTCTCAATATGTCTTCGAGATCGTGCAATCGTAAGTTCATCAAGCAAGGTGAAGAATCCTGAATCCAGAGATTCCAGGAGCTTGCCTACTTTTCGCTCCTTATTCTTCTTGGGATCTGCCCACTTAGAAAAGTGGGTCTGGGCGTTCTTCATGGTCTGAGATATGCTAAATATTTTCAGTGATTCAGAGAAGGCCCGGTCATCGTTCTGGGTGATGAGATAGATCTGATTCCGCAAGTCCTTGAGGTTCGTATTAACCGGTGTAGCGGAGAGCAATAGAACTTTGGTTTGCACCCCGTCCTGGATGATTTTTTTCATCAACCGCTCATACCGGCTCTGCCGGTAGGTTCCATCATCTTTCTGTTTGCCACTGGCATTGTTGCGGAAGTTGTGAGACTCATCGATCACGATCAGATCATAGTTCCCCCAGCTTTGGGTAGAGAGATCCACGTCTCCGGATTTTCCGCTATCGCGGCTGAGATCCGTATGGGAGAGGACCGTGTAGGCGAAGCGATCTTTTTTAAGAGGATTGCGTTCGTCGTTCTCTCGATAGACAATCCAGTTGTCACGCAGTTTCTTCGGGCAGAGCACAAGAACCCTTCCATTCAATAATTCAAAGTATTTAATTACTGCCAATGCTTCAAAAGTCTTGCCGAGTCCTACACTGTCAGCAATGACACAGCCGTTATGGGCAAGGATTTTGTTGATCGCACCTTTTACCCCGTCCTTTTGAAAGTCATAAAGCATATCCCAGATATCAGTCTCAAAAAAACCGGTCTTTTCATTAAGGAGACCGCCGCGTTCAGCTTTAGAAAGGTATTCTTCGAAAATATGGTAAAGCGTTTTGAAGTAGATGAATTCCGGTGAATTGTTCTGATAGAGTTGGGCTAGATACCTGAGTACATCTGCTTTGACATCTTCCACCAGGCCACTATCATTCCAAACCTCATCAAACCAGTTCTTCAGATCTCTTCGATCGCGGTTGTCGTTAACCTCTAGGTTAAGCTCGATGTTATTCCCGGAAGACCCCAGTCCTAGTCCGTGCACCGTAAAATTAGAACTCCCGATAATGGCTTCCTGGACGCCGTTATTATTCATGTGATACATCTTGCCATGGAGAAATCCAGGCTTGATGATTGACCTGATCTCAGCTTTCGTATCCAGCCACTCGGCGCATTCTCTGGCCGCACGTCTCTGCTCCAGCTTATTAACAAGAGTGAGAGTGTCGTTCTCAAGACTGAAGGCCTTCTTCTCCGTTTTATCAGGGTCGAGTGATTGGATGAACCGAGGCTCTCCGAACAGGAAGCGGAGGTGATTGATCTGATCGAGCTGCGCTTTCAGAGCATCGTAGGCGTAGATGGTAAAATAGGCTGAGACAAAAGAGAGATCGGCACCACTTTTGATTTTCTCTTTAAGAAAATCTCCAATTTTACCGCGCTTGTGGTTATCCAAGATGCCTGATAATTTTTCGGATTCTTTCATGATGTAGTTTTACGGTTTATGTAGAATAATTCAGAAATAGGATTTGAATGTTATCTGACCTTGCCTAACCAATAAATGCATTTTTTACTTGGATAACGTTTAGCTATCTTATAGAAAATTTTTAACTTTGTAAATGTTCGGAAAGTGTATTTTCCGAAGTATTTTCAATTTTTCTAAATATTTAGATTATTTATAATATCTTTCTAAGCTATTGCCTTTAATAATGTCGCCAATAATCTTCTTTATGACTTGGCTTTCTATCACTGGTAATCCATTTTGGCTGAAAGGAATCATTAATTCTTCTATGATCTTAATAGCCATTGAAATAATATTCTCCTGTGAATTTATGAAATCAAAATCGAGATGAACCATTGCTTGCTCTGCTGCACAAATATCATAATCACCGGGCGGAAAATTATAGTAAATTTTTTTGTTTTTCATCCGGTGCAGCGTTGCCTCTATCTTGCCGCCTCCCCCGGATATTCCCAAATTAGTATAATAGTATGAAGCAAAAGTGATATCTACCACGACTTGATAAAGGAGAGCGTTAAAATGCAAACCATTACTATCAAGAGAAGTGTCAAATAAATTTTTTGTACAGAAAAGAAACCCTCCCCCTCTTTGAATATCCCAAAAATAGCCGGGACCACATGGTAAATAGATCGTATTTTGGCTCCATTCTGCTCCACCGCATGGAGGAGCTCTATTCACCCGGGGCCAGCCAGCTCCCCCACCAAGATCTAATTTATAGTCCCGGACAGCATTAAAAAAACCTTGGGAGCTAGCAAATTCAGACTTTTTAAATGGAATATTAGAAATTGATAAGTATATGCCTTTGGTTACTATCCCCTCATACTTCTGTATGGATTGAGTCCAGTCAAATTCAGGGGCATTAAATACTGGAACTGTTACAGATTGATCTGGCCCTTGCTCTGAATTTGTAATTGCCTCCAGTATCTTGCGCACTACTTCATCAATACCTTCATCGGATTTAGCGGCCAACTTACCGGCCAAAGTTGGAAAATATTCAATAACTTCATCTTTTTCAATTTTGTGCCAAATTGGTAATATTATTTTTTTGCCCTGAACTTCACGAGCAAACAATCCGTCCAATTCTGTCTGAGGCCAATCTTTTTTAAAGAAATCATGACTTAACACTACGATTCCATATCGAGAACGCGCTAGGCCCTCACCAATCTTGCGCCTCAGGCTATCACCTAATCGCAAGGTAAACTCATCATACCAGACCTTAAGATTATTTTCCCTGAGGGCATAGGCCAATGGTCGAACAAATTCATTTTTATCCTCGCTCGCATGCGCAATAAAAACATCATACTTAGGCTCGGAATCAGCGATGATTACTTTTTCTTTCGCTCGGTTAATTTGTTTGGCCACTTTGTATTGCTCTGTACGAAGCGGGAGGTCTAAAGCATCTATATATCCATCGGCCATTTGAAGCGATTTCTTTCTCGCCCTGACTTCCTTCCGGATAATCTCCTTTAACTGTTGTATAAACTTAGTGATATCTTCCTCCACCCATGAAAGATATTGCTGAATATCAGCAATCTTACCTTGATAGGCTACCTTGATATCAAACACTGTATCTTCAGTCGTCTCAAATTTGAACATTAGATCATTAGCGGATATTTCTCCATCCGGGAACAATGTAGTGAAGCTGGAAGGCCTCCAGTCGAAAAATTCGGCGTCTCCATGAAAAGGAATAATGATAGTTAAACGAACCCCTCTTTTTTTTATAGTTCTACCGTAATCCCGGATCTTTACTTCTATTTCTTCAGGAGGGAGTTTATTTGCCTCATCCAACATTAGAACTGGAGGATGAGGCTTGATATCCTCTAAAACACGGACCACCAGCTCATCTTCACTATTTGCAATAATATCTCCCGAAGAAATCTTAGAAATCGACTTCGGAACAGATTTTTTAATCCCTTCCAATCTTTCAAATAAGCTAGTTTTACTAAATAGGGCGCTCATGAGATTTTATCGAATAGAATCTACCCTTAATTCACTTTTTTAATGCCGGGAACGGGGACTGAGGCTCTCTTTCGGTTTCCCGGTAAACTTCTCTTTCCACTGCTGTTTCTTAATCTCGATTTGCCAGATATGTTCGTTGATCTCCTTCTTCTTTAAAATTTGTGGGGTCAGACTTGACTTTTGACTTTAGCCTGAATTCAGCTCACTTCCACTCATGCCCGCAATCCTGACACTGATAATACAATTCCTCGGTAGTGCCACCGCCTCCGCCGCTACCAGTAAACGAATCAAAGATTCCTCCTCCTCCTCCTCCAAAGAAACCGCCTCCATCATTCTTGACAGTTCTGGTAAACGAATCAATATTCATACTTCCACAATGAGGACATTCACTGGACATATTTACCTCTCTTGGCAGTAGTTAAAATATCATTTCCACTCGTGCCCGCATTCCCGGCACTGATGATATTTTTCATATACCGGTTTATCGCTCCCCAGAAGCGCGCCGCCGATCGCCCCTTTCTTGCCGAAAAGCAGCCCTCCCGCGATTGCTTTCGGGATGCTGATGCTCTTGTGTCTGTTGACTATCCTGGATAATTCTTCATAGTCATTACTTCCGCATTTAGGGCATTTCACTCCTTCCTTCATCTTCTTAGCCGAATCCCTGAACCCACTGACACATATGGGAATGAATACAATGAGCCAGAGGATTAATCCGGCCAACAATCCGAATGATAAGGGATCAATAGCCCCGATAAAACAGCCACCAGAATAAAATCCAATCTCTATCATTTAGTGGATGGTGTTAACTTATTTATAAACTGTAACAGGGATACTCTTCCGTTAATGTTTCAATTGATTAATTCCAGACAAAATTTTTTTGTCGGGCCCACGGGGGCCGAATAAAGAGAAGCCGAAAGAATCATTATAACATCTAATAATAAATATGTAAGGAGAAAGTTGGTGGGGATTGGGGAGAGGATGGTTGGCGGGTGACAGTTGACAGAAAAATAGGGGTCAAGTCTACCCTTTGCTCTTATTTTAATGCCGGGAACGGGGACTTAAAAGCTTGGGGTCAGACTTGACTTTTGACTTTAGGCGGAAGAAATCTCACTTCCACTCATGCCCGCATTGCCGGAATCGGTAGTATTTCTCATATACCGGTTTATCTTTTGCCTTTCTTACCGGCGATTCGGGCCCGACCGTATTTCTTCTTTTCCTCATCTCAATGAGTAGTTTAGTAGTTAACTCTCCTCCCCTTCAACTCCTCCTAAAAGATATATCCCTCTATTATTTATTTATCATTGATTTCATGTTCAAGCTTTTCCAATGTCTCAATAATAGATTCGAATGGAGGGGGTTCTTCAAAAAACATTTCTTCCATTTTCCTATAATCAATTTTGAGAGAGTGGATTCTATTACTTGGCGGCATAAGCCGAAATGTTCCCACCCGAGCAGTTTCATAAGAAGCCCACGCGGAACGGAAAAAGATGTTTTTATGACTAACAACTGCTTCAAGCAAATCAAGATCTTGTATCAACTCACCTCTGATTGGAGATTGGGCCAAACAAGCAAGATCATAATAATGGCGTGATAATCGGTCGCCTATCTTCTTCCCTGGAGGACGATAGAACTCAGCATGAAGTAATGTAGCCTTCTCCCAAAAAGTGCGTTTAACCTGAAGTGTATTGATTGAACAAGAAGAAACTTCAAACAACTCGGGAAACACTTCTGCTGCGTATGGTTGGATATCATATTCTCCCGATGGCCATTGATCTGAGCGAGCCCCGATTTCAAGCCTGATTACCGGTTGAATATAGGGAAGTATACCAATCTCACTCTCAGGTACTACGGCGGGGTAACTGAAAAGAATCGTCTGCGGATCTTCCTTATCTATAGTAAGGTTCCAAGGAAGATCAACTTCTTGAGGATTGCCTATTATGGTCGAAAAATTTTCTCTGAGAGCCGGGATTAAGCTGTCCGCTATATATCCCACACATGAAACTTCCAACTCATTAAGAAGCCTTTTTCTTTTTTTTACCGCTCATATTTTTACTGGGATCTTTTTCTCCGACGAATCCTAAATCGCCACGATTGCAGGATAAATCGATATCTTCAGAAAAGCGGCCGATAAGTTTAAAAACCTTCGAAAGCGAAGTTCCTCCCTTGAATATGAATCGGGGGAAGTTATCCGTCACTGTAAAAAGACGTTTGAGCGTCCAGCACACCCAGAAGTCTTTCTCAACAATAGCCGGAGACATATTGCCTTTACGGGCAGATGCCTCTTGGAATAAATCGATCCGTTCTCTCTTACTAAGTTGTGCAACGGTATCCATAGAAGTGCCTTCTATTGCGGCTGGACAATCTCGTTGATTACGGGACGCAACCAATCCGGGGCATATTTTCCATTTTCAACTAAATCGGATTTGTCTTTTGAAGAGAGTGAATTACGAAGTTTTCTGATCACAGATTTATTTACACCATCCCGGCCCAAATAACGCAAAGCTTGGATAACTATCTTACAAGGCTTTTTGCTATTAATCATAGTTTTAGGTGCGGCATGTCGGAACACAAGCGTTTGTCGGCCAATTTTAATAGTCCTTGGTTTACCATCGGTGAGAAAAACTTTCCTGGCGGGCACCTGGCTAGTAAGACCCAAAATATTGGCCGCGTGAGCACCGGATGGTTGAATCCGGGTTCCGTTCTTCTTAGCAATCGCCTGAGCTACCTTATCCTGGGATGGAGAAAGAACACCACCCAGGTTGGGATTAACCCGGGGATAATCATAAATACCAGGTTTAAGCCGTCGAATTACTCCGCGTATAACGAGTCTGGATAAAGCTTTGTCAACCGCGGCACGACTCCCGAGATCCAAAAATTGCTTATTAGAATATACATGACCCCTCCCTTTGCCTCTAATTCTCTTAATAATCTTATCTGCAACTGATTGCATAGTATTCTCCATTAATATATGTCAGAAAATAGTATACTATTTTCTGACAGTCAAGAGAAAAATGGGGCGTAGCAAAATAATTACCCGGAAGTTAATTCCGTGGAACAGGGGTCAAGTCTGCTTTTTGCTTACCTTTGGAATAATTGGAACAAGGACTTAATCTCTCCTCCGGTTTCCAGGAAAATTTCTCTTCCCACTGCTGTTTCTTAATCACGATCTGCCAGGTATGCTCGTCGATCCCCAATCTCTTCAAAGTTGGGGTCAGACTTGACTTTTGACTTTAGCAACCGGTTCAGTCCCCTGACTTTTTCTACTGCCACGACCGGGGACTAAGGCTCTCCTTCGGTTTCCCGCTTTGACTGTTTCGTCCCATCTGTTAATTTTCTGAATTCCATCCAGAACCAAAAGAACTTTTTGACTTGTGGTTGCTTTTAAACGAGCTTCATTCCAGCGGGCCTCAATCCAGTTGAAGTCAGGAACGAAGGGATAATCAGCAGCGGCATAAATGGAAGGCAGAGAAATGTCTTCCAGCGCCTGGAGGATTGCGGTGGTCTTGCCTGTCTGTCGAGGCCCGGTAATTACTTGGATAAATCGGCGTTCCTCAGCCAAGCGGCCTTCTAATTTCCTAACGATATCTCTTTTGTAGGCAGGAAGTTGCATCGAATATTACATTTTACTCATAGGTTTGAGTAAATTTACTCAAACGGCAAATAAAAGTCAAATATAAAGTTGAGGTAGATGTTAAAGTTTTCCCTTTTCTCGTTTCATTATGAATCCTTTGAGCCCTTTTCTGATGGGATTGTCGGGTTTATGTCGTGTTTGCCCAGTTTACGGCAATCTTGATCCCATGGCCTATATGTCCGATAAATGTCCGGTTTGCATAGAGGGTTAAGCTATTTTATAATCCCTTGATGCTGAACGGGTTCACCTCGATAATGCCTCTTCTATAGGAGTGAATGAGGGTCAAACCCTAAATTCTAAGTTTGCATAGCATGTAGCGCAAAGTACCCTAAAGCTTGGGATCGAGGTTGGAAACCTCTCCCACAGAGAACGCCAACTCCCCTCATCCGGTCGCCTTCGCCCTTCGACTACGCTTAGGGCTACGGCGCCCACCCTCTCCCCAAGGGGGAAGGTGATTCTTTTCGGGCTGCTTGTCTTTATCTCATCCAGACAAAATATTTTTGTCGGGCCCACAGGAGCCGAATAAAGAGAAACCGAAAAACATTATAACATAAAAGAATAAATAAGTAAGGCAAAAATGTTTATAAAAAGTAGGGGACGGAGGGGGGGAAGGTT
>Ga0222699_1000253_pt1 | contig 22637 bp, 18 predicted proteins | sample AntAcemetage1452_FD_179824 | JGI IMG/M metagenome (GOLD analysis project Ga0222699, IMG submission 179824) | Saline water microbial communities from Ace Lake, Antarctica - #1452 | ecosystem: Environmental > Aquatic > Non-marine Saline and Alkaline > Saline | place: Antarctica: Ace Lake...
GTGGTATCGCTTCGCTCTGTCTTTTCTAATAAAATGATAGAATTCCTTAAATGTTCAATCTAACTATGGCGTAAATCACGCGCAAACATGATTTAATTTTAACAAATAGATACTAAAGTTGATGTTTGTTTTCCATTCGATGTTCGATGTCGGAGTCTTCGCTTACCTGGACGTTCATCTTTTTCATTAATCCCTACTCCCACTGTATGGTCTTGGCCAGAAGGCTCGTTAGATCAAGCATCTCCATATTGAGCTCTTCTCCGAGGAACGGGTCCTCCATTGCGCAGCGGAGATGAATCTGACATTTGGGGCAGGCGGTGATCAGCAGATCGCTATCTGTATCATGGGCCTGTCGGATACGCTTAACTTGAAGCATCTTGCTGAATGAATCGCACCCGGTCCAGGCGCTGTTGCCGCAGCATATTGCGCTGGTTCCACTGTCCTTCATCTCATTAAAGGCGTCCGGATTAAGACGGTTGATCAGCTTCCTCGGCAGATCGGGGCGATTCTCAAAACGACTTAACCTGCATGGGTCCTGAAAAGTCAATTTCTTGTCAAATTTCTTGAAGCCCACAGCCCCCTTATCAATCTCCTTTTCCAAGAGATCAAAAATGTGTGTGACCTTGCAATTAAGGTCAATTCCCTGTTCAGGATAGTCTCTAACCAAGGTCCTGTAACATTCGGGACAGGCCGTTATGACCTCTTCTATTCCTAAGTTATTTATGGCTTCCGCGTTCAGTTTTGCCAATCTCAAGAAATTCGCCTTGTCCCCGGACCATAGAAGGTCATGCCCGCAGCATCGCTCATTTTTGAGCAGCGCAGGATGAATGTCGAAAAAATTGAGAAGTCGAAGGCTGTCAACGAGGATATCACGTGTTTGTACTCCCAAGTAGGTCCTAAAAAAGATATCAAAGTAGGGAGCGCATCCTCCAAAGAACAGGGTCTTGCTATCAGGATCTGTCTGAACGTCCCCGGGAAGCCATTCCCACTGATTTACCTCAAGATCCTTTGACGTCATTGTCCGCATCAGTGATTGAAAAAACCCGCCATGGGATACATGTTTCTCAGAACCGCTCCTTACCAGGATATCACGCAGATCTCGAATAAACTCGGAGAAATTTACTGCAGAGGGACACCGATCATAACATAGGCCACAGGTCAGGCAGGACCAGACGTCTTCTTGTACTAAGGGAGAATCGATCTCTCCAGCAACCACGGCATTTGCAATGGCCCTTGGGGAGAAAGGCTTTCCTGCTAAGGTCAGGGGGCAGGCGGACGAACATTTCCCACAATCCTGGCATGCATAAACATCGTGGGTAGATATAAGTTTTTTAATGGCCTCGTCCCTTTCAGGCACTGGCGTCGATTCCGTGGCCGGCCTTATCGGGCTCGTGCCCATCTCTCTTATTTCCCTTGAAAAGCGTTGCAGAAACTCAAGGAGACGTTCCGATTCATCGGGCAGAAAGGTGGCAAAACGAAGGCGATCCTTGCCTAAACCTAACAGCTCTAAGATCCCCCGGGTATCCTCCACATGCCCCTGTGCGTTGGTAGTCCCTGTTCCATACCGGCATGCACCCGGTTCACACCCTATCAGAGCTACACCGTCCGCCCCCATTTCAAAGGATTTAAAAAGGAGAGCCTTGCTGATCCTTCCTGTACATGGAATTCGCACCATCTTGATATTATCAGGGATCTGCGCCCCGTTGTCCTGAAGCGTCTGATACGCCGCATGCGGCCCCCAGTTGCACATGAAAAGTATGATATTAAAATTTGTCATTTGTTATCTGTCACTTGTCGTTTGTTGTTTGTTGTCCTGCTTCCTGCATCATCCATCCTGCATCTGACAAAGGCATAAGGCGCAAGGCGTAAGGCGCAAGGAACACAGCGAAAACTCAACAATCATCCATCCTGTATCCAGCATCCTGTATCCTACATCCTGCATCGTGTATCATCCATCTTGCATCCAGTATCCAGAAATCCCTTAGTAGTTTTCTACAAGTACCGCTCCAAGCAATTGCTCAAGATACTTCTGATTCCGATAGGGACTGTCAGCCGCGTTTGACGGGCATACGGAGATGCAGTTGCCGCATCCCTTACAGAGGGCCTCATCTACCATTGCATACCACCCACCCACTGCATTTTCTTGGAGGGTAACCGCTTGATAAGGACAGATATCGATGCAGCGCCCGCATCCTCGGCAAAGATCTTTGTCCACCACCACAGTAAATCCTTTGCTCTGCCTTGGGCCCCGAGGCATAATTGCCGCAGCAAGAGCAGCCGCGGCAGAGCCTGCCTTCCGTTTAGATACGTGAATACCGGTCGGGTAGGCCTTGAAAAGACCGGCGATAGAGGTCGCTCCAGGATAGATAAAAGGTGTTCCGGGAGTACCGCGTTTTTGGATTGAGGATGTCAGTATACTGCTCGGGAGCCCCTTCTGGGAAATATAGGGTATCTGCCCTCTTGCCTTTTCTCCTAAGATTATGGCCCCTACCTGTATAACTTGAGAAAACCCTTCTGTTTTCACAAAGATCTGGAAATCACCCAATGTACCACTCATACCGGTGACCTCAGACCCCTCAAAACAGTGTATATTGGTATGGGGCAGCTTTTTTGTTAATGGCCTGTCCTCATTTCCGAACATAAAGACCTCAAGCCCGGCAGAGGCCAAGGTTTGAGCGCTGTTTACGGCTGATTCTGACTCACCGATTACGGCAGTAGCAAAATTATAGGTCCTCACCGGGGCCGGAAGAGGCCTTAAACTCTTGGCCCTGTTGACGGATCGGGCGATTAGCCCGGTAAAACGCTCAAGAGCAGTAGTGCTGTCTTCCAAAAGATACCGCAGCGCCTCACCCCTTAAGTTGCAGGTTTCAACCATGGCCCGGCTGACCCCTGTCCCACGAAAGAGTTGGTCCTTCAGACGGCTTCTCTGATCTGTACAAGCGCTGCATACAAAGTCGAGGGGGCAGCACACGCAGGAGGCAAGGACCACACGGGTAATACCTTTTTCACGAATAGCCTTCAAAATTGCTGCTGTTCCTTCCGCCACGCAGGCAGAAGGCATGATTTCCGCATGGACGATCTCTTCCTTCCGTGTCAGACCCTCCACATATTGGTCCATCTCATTATGCCAGCCAAATGCGTCGTTACACCGGCATACAAAGACCCCTATACGAATTTCAGGCGACAGCTCGGGGTCAGGAGGCAAGAAGGAAACCCCTCGACCTCTCGGCCTCTGGGAGGCGCCCCCTAACAGGACCATGGCATTGGCGGCAGCGGCAAAGCCGCGTATGATCATGGCGTACACATCTGACTTGGCAGCCTTAGGGCCATAGGCCCTGATCACATCCTCTCCCTTGACAGCAGGGGCTGCCTCTGGATCGGCAATAATCACCACTCCGGCATGCTCCACAATTTCTTCAGGTTGCTCTAAGTGATTAATAGCTCCTAAGGTGCTGCAGACGTCAGTGCAGAGAAGACATTCGGCACATATTCCGCACTGGAGACAACGTTCCGCCTCAAATATGACCTGAGATTCGCTCAGTCCTAATGCCACTTCCGAGAAATTGACCCTTCTTACAGAGGGCTGTCTTTCAGGCATGGTCGGTCGGGCAACGGAAGGTATGTCTGACGGGATCTCGGGGAAGTCCCTATCTTCAGGTCGCGATGTCTCCATCACTATTACTTCTTCACCACTAAGCTCCATGTGAACCGAACGGGCCACGGCCCTCCCGGAGGCCATGGTATTCACCACGGTGGAGGGGCCGGTGACGCCATCGCCGGCGGCATAGACACCGGGAACATTCGTGCGCCCTTCTTCATCAACCTCCAAAAATCCGTGAGGGGTAATCTTAAGTCCGGCTGAAGCACGATCTCCCTTTGATGGTTCTCCCAACAGAAACGATCCGGCCTGGCCAATCGCCACAATGGCCCTGTCAAACTTGAGGTCAAATGGCTCAGACCCAGGAATAATCACTGGCCATGGTATCCCGTTAAGGTCAGGTTTTCCTGGCCTTGTGGGCCTGCAACTCAGGTGATCCAGCCTGCCGTTTGTACCTGAAAAGGCTGTCACCTGTGTTCCATCCACAATTGCTATCCCTTCCTCCTTGGCCTGCTCGATCTCTTCCCTATCTGCCGGGATACGATCTTCGGAAAACCACGATACGATCGTGACCTTGGCGCCCAAACGCCTCATGGCACGCGCTAAGTCAAATGCGGCATTGCCATCGCCGATTACGGCCAACTCTTCTGTCTTAACTTCTCCGTGTTGTGGGACCTCAGACTCTTTTGTTTCCCAGTCATCACGATAAAGCCTGTTCAGAACAGAAAGACACCCCTCTACACCCTCTAATTCCTCTCCCGGCACTCCGAGTTTCCTGTCGGCCCAGGAACCAACAGTCAATATAACTACATCAAAATCCTCTTTGAGATTGCTGAAAGAACCGGAAAGGTCAATCCCCTGAGAGGTTACAAACTGAACACCGAGATTTCGAATATATTCAAGCTCATAATCGAGGATATCCCTCGGGAGGCGGTGGGGACCGATCCCATAGCGAAGGAGACCTCCTGCCTTGGCCTCTTTTTCAAAGACTGTTACATTATATCCAAGGCGGGCTAAATCGGCGGCTGCCGCCAATCCAGCGGGTCCTGATCCAATGACAGCGATTCTTTCATCTCTCTTCTCGATTTCCGCCGATTCTGAAGCATGAGGATTCGATATTTCGTAATCTGCCACAAAACGTTTGATATCTCTTATGGCGATCGGTTCATCTAAATCTCCCCGCCTGCATACCTCTTCACAGGGATGGGTGCACACCCTTCCGCATATCCCGGGCAGGACATTATCCTTTCTGATGCAATCGAGCGCCTCTTGAAATCTACCGGCCCTTGTGAGGGCTATGTAGGCCTGGGCATTGACTCCTAAGGGGCAGGAGGCCTGGCATAACGGCTGCTGCCTCTTGTCGATGACCGGTCTTCCCGGAAGGGCCGTCCTCGGGCCAAACCGTATCGGCTTTCCTCCATCCGGGAGGGAAACAGGACAGATCTCAAAGCAGCGCCCGCAAAGGACGCACTGCTCAGGGTCAATAAATGTCTCGGAGGTTTCTATCTTTGCGCGGAATCCCTGGGGGGTGTGCTTGATGGAAAGGACCCGGGCAGGAAGGACACAACGGATGATGGGATTACGCAAAATCCTTATCAGACCGGGCCGGTACGCATAATTCAGAGGTACGCCCGAGGCCAACCGCCATGCTTCATTGCCTAATTTCTGGTCTAAATCGGGATCAGGCTCCACGAGAGTCACGGGGATGCCCAGTTCCCCTAATTTACTGGCAGCCGCTATCCCTGCCGGTGTTGCTCCTACGATAAGTACTCTGTACAGACGATCTTTTGGGCGTGTCATATTCAGGCTCCTGCCTTCCCAGTGGCCTTCTTTTCTCGTCCCTTAAGTACGGCCAGCCCGTAATCGTAGCCCTTATTGAAGGCTGTGCCATTCATTTCCTCAGTCCCCTTGGGAACCGAGTCGGTCACGGCATCTCGGGCAGCATCAACAGAAACCGCCCCGGTGATGGCGGTGAAAAAACCCAATATGATAATATTTGCCATCATCTTCCTTCCTAATTCCTCGGCAATCCGAGTAGAGGGGATGGAAAAAAACCGGCCGGCAAACCCTCGAGGCTGAACCAGATCCTGGTCGATTAGCAAGGTCCCTCCCTCCTTCATCTGGCCAATGAACTTGTCAAAACCGCCCTGAGACATACACACTAAGACATCAGGGCTCCTCACGTAAGGATAATGAATAAGCTGGTCAGCTATAGTCACCTGGGCGCTGCATGCCCCGCCACGCGCCTCGGGTCCATATGCCTGGACCAAGGTACTCTCCCTGTGGTCACCTATAACCACCGCCTTGCCGAGAATGCGACCAGCTAAGATAATCCCCTGGCCGCCAAAACCTGTAAAAATAATCTCCTGCCTCGCGGCTTTTCTTTTTCCTTTGGCCATTATTCCAGACCCTTTTCTCCCTCTATAAGTTCCTTTGGCCGGCATGTGTTGTCATATCTGTCTGTACAGGTGGGACGTTCCGTCTGAATAAATTTGCCCAAGACAATTCCCCTGTCAAAATCGATATCCAATTCCCATGGCTGGGCATCATTCCTGATAATGGTCCTCTCCTGATAGATCTTTAATGAGTCGATTCCATTTTCTTTATTTCTCCGGCCGTAATTAACCGGGCAGGGTGATAAGACCTCGATAAAGGAAAACCCTCTGTTGAGCAGGGCCTCCTCGATTGATTCCGTAAGATCTCGGGTATGCAGAATGGTCCATCTCGCCACATAGGTGGCCCCTGATGCGTAGGCCAAAAGGGGGAGATTGAAAGGAGTATCGGGATTCCCCAGGGGTGTGGTGGTCGTCTTTGCCATATTGGGGGTAGTGGCAGCCACCTGACCTCCTGTCATGCCATAGTTGAAATTATTGACACATATAACCGTAAGGTCCACATTCCGTCGCGCCGCATGGATAAAATGATTACCCCCGATGGCAAAGAGGTCTCCGTCACCGCTGAAGACCACGACGTTGAGTTCGGGGTTGGCCAATTTCATCCCTGTGGCAAAGGGGATAGCCCTCCCATGGGTGGTATGATAGGAGTCTAAATTTACATATCCCGCCCCTCTTCCTGAACAGCCTATCCCTGAAACCATAACTGTTTTCTCAAGATCAATACCGCTTTCTCTCATGGCGATAAGGCAGGAGGAAAACGCCGTGCCGATACCACACCCGGGGCACCAGATATGCGGGATACGGTCTATCCGGAGAAGGTCATCAAGGGGATGTTTGACTTGCTTTTTGATCTGGTTCATACTTGATCCTAAAAAGACTCTTTCAACGCCTCTACAACACGCTCGGGAGTGATGATTGTTCCCCCCGGGTGCCCCACCAGAAAGGATGGAACCTTGCCTGCGGCGCATCTTTCCACTTCCAGATGGATTTGGCCTAAATTGATCTCTACTGTAACAAAGCCTTTCACCTTTTTTGCTAAGTTTCGGATCAGGGCCTCCGGGAAAGGCCATACTGTTATCAACCTCAGAAGGCCTGCCTTTATCCCTTGATCACGCGCTTCATCAACCGCGGCCAGGCTGGTTCGAGCGGACACGCCATAGGAGACAATAACAACCTCCGCATCCTCAAGCCGGTAGGCCTCTGTTCTAATAATGTCGTCGAGATTCCGCTGGATCTTTCCCATAATCTGGGCCATCATTGCTTTCTGCGTTTCAACCGTCATCACAGGATAGCCCCGTTCGTCATGGGTCAATCCAGTCACGTGGATATGATATCCCTCACCCGCAGAGGCCATGGGCGCCACACCATTGGCCCCTGGCTCAAATGGCTTGAAACGGTCCTTTCTACCCTTTGGCCTTGGTCTTGAAACGGTCTTGATTTTTTTCGCCTCCGGGATTACGACCCGTTCGCTGATATGGCCTATCATCTCGTCCGTCATGATCAGTACGGGCAACCGATACGTTTCACTCAGGTTAAAGGCTTCAATGGTCAGGTAGAAGATCTCCTGGGGTGAAGATGGCGCCAAAGCGATGATGTCATAATGACCGTGGGAACCCCACCGGGCCTGCATCATATCGCCCTGTGCCCCCTGGGTGGGGAGACCCGTGGATGGACCCGCTCGTTGCACATTTACCACAACGCATGGGGTTTCCGTACAGATGGCCAGGCCTATATTTTCCATCATCAGACTAAAACCGGGGCCTGAGGTCGATGTCATACTCTTTACGCCTGCACATGAGGCACCGATTATTGAGGCCATGGCCGCAATTTCGTCCTCCATCTGGATAAATGTTCCACCAACCTCCGGGAGCCTCCCTGCAATATGCTCTGCAACCTCTGTGGCAGGGGTAATTGGATAACCTCCAAAAAAACGGCATCCTGCTGCGAGAGCGCCTTCTGCACAGGCAACATCCCCTGTCATAAAATGCTCACCTGTGAGGACTGCTGGTTTCATTCTTTCTCCGATCCTGAGTCTTGTTCTGTAGACGCTTCAACCGAATAGATGGCAAATTCAGGACATAAGATCTCGCAATAATGGCAATTGACGCAATCATCCGGTTTCTTAACGGCGGGGGGGTGGTAGCCCTTGGTGTTGAACCTGGAGGAAAATTCGAGAACGTCCCGAGGGCAGTATTCAATACAATATCCGCATCCCTTGCAGCGATCTTCGATGATATAGACAATACCGGTGGTAATCTGAATTTCTTCCGAATCAAACGGAACCCGCCAAAATACCATGGACCTTCTCTCAACTTAGGTTAAATCAACTTGGGCCTTGGCCTCAAAAAAGGTGCATTATACGGCTTTTAGCCCATATGTCAAGGGAAAAGCGAAATCCGATAAAAGACATTAGCGATACAGTAGGGTTTTTAGGGGGGGGGTGTCTATTCAAACTGCCACCCATAGAGGAGGTGACTTGTTTTTGTTGATCCTGAAGGTACACTGAATTTAGTGCTTGACCGAAAACCCTGTTTTTTAGGTCAAGAAATTCGAAGCACAAAATACGAAAAAATGACAAAAAGACCGTATTTTCAGTGGGTTAGTTTCGGTCATTTGTTAATTTGATATTCGAATTTGTTTCGGATTTCGGATTTCGATATTCGCATTTGGCCTGAACTGGCTTTTTGTTCAGGCACTATCTATTGCAAATGGATGACAAGGGAATTATATAACAACACCATGAATCCACATTCCGCTGCAAAACAGATTTTCTCTTCCCCCCTCGCTGCAATGCTGAAAAATTTTCAGCCCCTTGGTATATACTTTATCCAGAACCGCTGGGCGCTCAGCGTTGGACTCCTGAGCCTCCTCCTGGTTGATTTTCTTCTTCTCCTTATCCCTTTGGTAATCAAAAAGGTGATAGACCTTCTGGTCACCCAGACCCCTGAAACGGGATCTCTCCTGTTTCAACAGGGGATGATAATTGTTGCAATCGCCTTGATGATCGCCCTGTTTCGTTATGTGTGGAGACGCCTGATACTCGGCCATTCTCGGCGGGTTGAACAGGGTCTGAGAAACCGGATGTACGGGCATCTCCAGACCCTCCCCATCTCATTTTTTCATAAAACCAAGACCGGAGACCTTATGGCCAGGGCAATGAATGATATCAATGCCATCCGGATGGCCAGCGGCATGGGACTGGTGGCACTGATTGACGGCACTGTTCTCGGTATAGCCGCGATCGGGTTCATGATGTCCATTGATCTGAAGTTAACCCTGATCTCCCTGATCCCGGCGCCGGTCGTTATTATACTTACCAAGATCCTCACTCGACGGATGTCTACCGGATTTGAAGCTGTCCAAAGAACGTTTTCCGATCTCACCGAGCGGGTCAGGGAGGCATTTGCCGGTATCAGGGTGGTCAAGGCACATAACCGTGAGACATGGGAATATACAAAGATAAAGGAGCAGGGCGAGAGATATGTTGCAGAGAACATGAATTTAGCTAAAAGCCTTGCCCTCTTTTTCCCCATGATGATGATTTTTACCAACTCGGGTCTCGCCATTGTCATCCTTTTAGGGGGGCGTTATGCAATCTTGGGGAACATTACCCCGGGTGATTTTGTGGCATTTATCAGCTATCTTAACCTGTTGACGTGGCCGATGATGGCCATGGGCTGGGTTACAACCCTGATCCAGAGGGGATCGGCCTGTATGCGCCGCATTAACCACATCCTTGAAGAGGTTCCGGATATCAAGGACCCGACGCCGATGCAGGACTTCTCCGGTGGGGCGATTCCGGAAGGAACTACTTTAAAGCCGGTGGGGGGAGAGATTGAGATAAGAGACCTTAGCCTGAAATACCCCGGTCAGACCGATTATGCCTTGAAGGGTATCCATCTAAAAATTAATGCCTCTGAAACAGTGGCAGTGGTAGGACGGGTGGGATCGGGCAAGACAACCCTGTTACAGACTATCCCACGTCTCTTGGATATTCAGGAAAACACGGTCTTTCTAAATAGATGCGACACCCGGCAGATCCCGCTTAAGACCCTGAGGGAAAAAATCGGCTTTGTATCACAAGAGGTCTTTCTGTTTTCAGATACCATACGCAACAATGTGATCTTCGGCAGACGCGGAATAGATGATCAGGCCCTGGAAAAGGCTTTGCGTGCCGCCGGTATTTTTGAAGAAATGCAGGATCTTAAAAAAGGATTAGACACAGTGTTGGGGGAGCGTGGAATAACCCTCTCAGGAGGGCAGAGACAGCGTCTGACCATTGCGAGGGCAATTGTGCAGCCTCTACCCGTCCTGATATTAGATGATGCCCTCTCCATGGTGGATACCCGTACTGAAGAGGAAATCTTGAACCAGATCCTGAATCTGCGGCACAACAAGACCAATCTGATTGTTTCGCACAGGGTTTCGACCATCAGCAGGGCGGATCGGATAGTGGTGCTTGACAGGGGTGAACTGGTGGAGGAGGGGAGCCATGACAGCCTTATAGCTCTCGGGGGCGTCTATGCCACCCTGTATGAGGAGCAACGCCTCGTAGAGGAACTGTGGAGTTAGAGGATTGATTTTGGATCTTGCCGAGTCTATTTGAAAAATCCGATCCTCAAGAAAAATGAGCTGGGCAAGTACTTTTTAAGACAACTTTTCTGGATTCCCGCTTTCGCGGGAATGACGATGGGGGGTAAGTGACTGTCATTCCCGCGAAAGCGGGAATCCAGGAGCCACACCGTTACTTATTGAGATGTTACCGGAGCATACCTTAATTGTAGTTCACTTTAGGCACTTTAGCTCACTTTAGTCACTTTTTGTCTAGACACTAAATACACTATGTTTAAAGACTATGGATACGCAGAGGAAGGGCAATTAGGCAAGCCTTATAATTTCAGGCTATTGAAGAGACTTGCCCATTTCGCCATTCCCTACCAAAAACGTATTGCCGCTGGCCTCCTGCTCTCCATTCTGATTACCCTTTTTGACCTGACTGCTCCCTATCTTACCAAAATCGCCATTGATCAGTACATCGTGGCTTCGTGGTATCGAGTTGACGCAGGCAGGTTAACAGATCCGGTGTATCGTGATCTTAGAGAGAGGTATAGTCATCTGTTAGAGACAAACAGTGTTCATTCTGTGTATTACATCTCCAACCTCAACATAAAAAAGATAGACCCCGCTGATCTACACCTTCTCAGGACCCAGGGGCTTTTGTCATCTGAACGGTTCTACCGGGTAGGGCGCGATGTAAACATTGAGAAGCTTGTAGGGAATGATAGAGGTGCTTTTGATGAGATGACCGATGGCTCTTTCCTGATCCCGTACAAACTCCTCGAAAGTCTCCCCGAAAAAACAATTTTGAAAATCAGGGCCAAGGACGTGCATGGCGTAACCCTGATCGCTGCCGTTTTTTTCTTCTTACTCCTCTTGTCATTAGGCGTCGGTTACATAGAGTATTACATCCTTGAATTCACAGGTCAGCGGATTATGCTCGATATACGGCTGAGTCTCTTCAGCAGAATGCAATCCCAATCTCTACGTTTCTTTGACCGGCACCCGGTCGGCCGTCTGGTTACACGGGTGACCAACGATGTCGAAAACCTCAACGAGATGTTCAAATCTGTCTTCATAACAGTATTCAAAGACCTGTTCATCCTCACCGGAATCTTGATAATCCTTCTCTACCTCAACTGGAGGCTGGCCCTTATATGTTTTATCCTTCTCCCGGTCATATTTTGCGTTACGTTTATTTTCAGCTCAATGGCAAGAGAGGCCTTCAGAGAACTCCGGGCCACCGTCGCGAAAATAAATGGTTTTTTGCAGGAGCGGATAGGCGGGATGCAGGTCATACAGTTGTTTGTCAGGGAAAAATTCCAGATGGAGGCCTTTTCCCGGATCAATCATGAGAATTACTTAGCGGGCATGAAACAGATTCGTGTGTTTGCCCTCTTTATGCCGGCGATGGAGCTCTTTTCTTCCTTTGCTGTCGCCTTTCTTATCTGGCATGGAGGCGGAAAAGTCATACAGGACGAGCTAACCCTCGGCACACTGGTAGCCTTTATCAGTTATATCCAGATGTTCTTTAAGCCGATCAGGGATATTTCCGAGAAATACAATATCATGCAGTTGGCTATGGCCTCCACCGAACGAATATTCGAATTCATGGATAGCGAGGAAATAATCCCTAAGCCGGAATCGCCAAAGGCGCCTTCCAATGTGAGGGGACACCTTATTTTTGATAAGGTCTCTTTCGAATACGAGAAAGACCGTCCAATACTCCACAATATCTCTTTTGAGGTGAAACCGGGGGAAACAACCGCAATAGTAGGCGCCACCGGTTCTGGAAAGACAACCGTGGTTAATCTTGTTGAGCGGTTTTATGACCCGGATCAGGGTTCGGTAATCTTAGACGGTATTGATCTGCGGGAATGGTCAAATGCCAAACTCCGGGATGCGGTCAGCCTCTGCATGCAGGATGTCTTCATCTTTGCCGGCAAACTCGAAGATAATATTTCCTTAGGCAGGGAAGAATTGAACAGTGAGGCGATTGGTCATGCAGCGGAAGCGGCCAATGCCCGTCCCTTTATAGAGAGGCTGAAGCATGGTTTTGCACATGAGCTGGGTGAAGGAGGTGCATCTCTTTCCGCGGGCGAGCGCCAGCTCCTCTCCTTTGCAAGGGCATTGGCAAACGACCCCCGCCTGTTGATCTTAGACGAGGCCACATCAAGTGTAGACCCTGAAACAGAGCGGCTCATCCAGGAGGCGATCTCACAAATGGCAAAAAAAAGAACCACCCTGATTGTGGCCCACAGACTCTCTACCATCAGGAAGGCAGACCGAATACTGGTCATGCATCATGGCAGGATCAGGGAGCAGGGTACGCATAAGGAACTCATGGATTTAGGGGGGATCTATTTCAGGCTTAACCGGACAAAATCACACGGTTCCCGCGATCTTCTCCCCCAGAATCGTTCTATGTAGTTCCTCAAAATTGTTTGCAGGCAGTTCTCCTGTTTTATCAGGCCTCATCTTCAGTTTTGCAGCTCCCGTAGGGCACTTGGATACGCATACGCCGCAACCGATACACCATTCCTGGTCAATGCGGGGCAGATCACCCTCCATATTGATGGCGTCAACCGGGCATATTTCAGCGCATTCACCGCAGCCAGTGCATTCATCCTCATCCGTTTCCCTGATGAAATAGGTTGCCATGATGACATCCCGCGGTATTTTCCTCCTCTTAATAGTCCCCACATTCCAGCATGCACACCCGCAGCAATTACAGTTATGTTTTATATCACCCTTGGCATTATCAACAAAATGTACCAGTCCATCTTCTTCAGTCTGCTTGATGATTTCCCGGGCCTCTTCCCGGGTTATTTTCCTCCCCAATTTTCTGTCGATCACATATTTGGCCATTTCATCAAATTTTAGGCAGACCTCTGTGGGGTGTTCGCATGGCCTTCCTCTCAGCCGGGCTATCATGCGGCATGAGCAGTGGCATACCGCAAAGTCCGTGACCTTTTCGATAATGCTTTCCATTGTATGATGCGGATAAACAGCTTGTATGTCGGCATCGACCGTGCCGTAGGTGGGAATGTATCTGTATGCGTCCGTTTTGTTGCTGTATGCCTCCCGGGTCACCTTACGGTTGAAATACTTGGCTATAAGACCGGCCATATTCCGTGCATGGGGGGTATCCTCTCCCTTCCAAAAAAAGGTCTGTGGGAAGGAAAAGCCGACCTGTTGCAGGGCATATCCTTCATCACCCCCTTGAGTCTTGCCGCAAAAGAGCAATCCCCTCTGGGAAAGTTCATCCAATATGTTCATAAGCTCCTTCTCAGGGATATCTATCCTGCCGCTGATTTTGTCAACGGAAACAGGCTGAAGTGGAATGACCCCAGTGGGGATGGCCAATGCCACCTCAGCCTCAACAGGTTTGAAGTTTTCCTTCAGGATTTCTACCAGGTCTTCTGTTGGTGGATATCCCATCCCCAAGAGGGAAAGATGCTGTGCCAATCTTTCATGTACATCTTTCGTTGTCATTTATTCTACCTCCGGTTCACTCGATAATAAAGGGGTATCTCCCAGAATTTTTCTGCAGGCAATCTATATTGACAAAGTCATAAAAAGTCAGAAATAATCTGTTTTTGTCATTCCCGCGAACGCGGGAATCCAGAGATCCCGCAGGACACAAATATTCAATTTTCAATCCCGCGCATCGCGGGATCAATAATCAATTCTGGCTTCGCCGGGTTAGGCCCTATTTCAACAACAACCCCGGGTGAGAAGGATTAACCAGCGCTTTAATCATGGCAACGACAAGCTTAATTTAATAGCCCTATCGACTTCATCCATTTTATCATTGCCCACCTTGCCAAGGCGCCTTTCCAACCTTTCTTTCGAGATGGTTAATATTTGACTTGTTTTGACGATCGAAGAACACTCAAGACCTCCCTCAGGAGGCCTGACTTCGACGTTCATGGGATAAGTTCTTATGGTGCTTGATATTGCAGCCACAATAGTTGTTGGCGCTTTTTCATTACCAATATCATTTTGAACAATAAGTGCCGGCCGCCTGCCAGCCTGTTCACTTCCTCTGGCAGGATTCCAATTAACAATCCATATTTCACCTCGCCTGGGGAAATCCTTCATTTTAAAATCTCCCTTTGGGCCTCAAAGGTTAGCTCTGCAACTTCCTTATCTTCTTCACCCATTTCTTCATAACCTTTCGCCATAAGAGCTTCGGTCTTATTTTTAAGCCAAAGACTAAAAGCCTCCTGAGCAAGCTGACTTTTAGCTATTTTACCGGTTTTTGATGCTTTCTCAATGGCTTTATAGATCTCTTCATCGATTGTTAGGCTGACCTTTCTCTTGGTTCTCATTTTATGCCCCCTTTTAACCATATAAGTAATATGACAATATATCTTATCAAACGTCCTGTCAACTATATAATATTCAGCGAAGGACATGTGCCAGCAAGGTTTCGGGCGTGATTTCCCCGTCTGGGACAGGAAAACAAAGCTTCGCTATTTAGCGCCTGAATGAAAAACTTATTGAAAAGAAATGCGGTTATTTGGTACATATGCTATGATTTTGAATGATTGCTCATGCATGATCCACCATGTCGGGAGCAAACAACGGTTAACGGATTTTTCTTTCACACCAGAACGCTGAACCCAAATGACTGACATAAAAGACACAGAATCGGCGCCATGCACGCTTGGGTTTACCCGCCCGGATGAGGAAACCCTCCTTATCCGACTTGCCGGGAGATGGACACTGGAAAACAGACGCCCATCTGCTGACGATATCCGGAAAGAGATTGAATCCGGCCCCGGAATTGCACACATCGCTTTTGACACAAAGGGTCTTACAGCTTGGGACAGTATGTTTCTGACATTTATTACAAAAATGATAGATCGGAGTTCGAGGGATGGCGTAGTCGTCGACAAAAAAGGATTGCCAGAGGGGGTGCAGAGACTCCTGGCCCTTATGGCGGCCGTTCCAGAAAAAAAGGGTGTGAGGAAGGAAACCGGGAAAGACTCATTTCTTTCACGGATTGGGGCGGAAGCCATCGATTTTTTCCGCTCTACAGGGGAAATCCTTGCCTTTATTGGCGAGGTCTTCATGGCCTTTGGGCGGTTTTTGGGAGGGAAAGCACGTTTCCGCGGCACCGATCTCACTATGGTCATGCAGGATTGCGGCATACAGGCCCTTCCCATTGTGTCTTTGATCAGTCTGTTGGTGGGCCTCATCCTCGCCTTTGTGGGCGCCATCCAGTTGCTCATGTTTGGGGCTGAGATTTACGTGGCAAGCCTGGTCGGTATAGCCATGGTCCGCGTGATGGGCGCAATAATGACCGGAATTATCATGGCCGGTCGAACCGGTGCTGCTTTTGCGGCCCAGTTGGGCACTATGGAGGTAAACGAGGAGATAGACGCTTTGAAGACCATGGGTATTTCGCCCATGGAGTTCCTGGTCTTGCCTCGTATGTTAGGCCTTACGCTGATGATGCCGCTGCTCTGCCTCTATGCGGATTTGATGGGTATCTTAGGTGGCCTGATTGTGGGTGTGGTCATGCTGGATCTGAACGTGATAGAGTACTATAACCAGACCAGGGCCTCTGTCAGTCTTTACGATCTTTTTATCGGTATTTTTCAGGGGATGGTGTTCGGAGTCCTGGTGGCCGTTGCCGGATGCCTCAGAGGATTGCAGTGCGGCCGCAATGCCACTGCAGTTGGAGAGGCAACTACATCAGCTGTGGTTACGGGGATCGTCAGCATCATCGTAGCAACCGCCATTATAACGGTTATATGTAATGTGTTGGGAATTTAGCGGAGAATTTGATAATGGATAGACAGGCGAGCAAGACCCTCATAGGCGCTTTTGTGGTGGGAGCGGTGGTTCTTATTATTGCCGGCGTTTTGATCTTTGGCGGCGGCCAATTTTTGAAAGAATCACAAAAATATGTTCTTTTTTTCCAGGGATCTGTCAAGGGGTTGAATGTGGGCGCCTCTGTCCTTTTCCGCGGGGTTAAGATAGGCTCGGTAAAAAGCATTACCCTGGAAGCCGACGCCAAAAACCTGGTCGTTTATATTCCTGTAATCATCGAAATAGATCCGGACAGGATTCATGTGGTACACGGAGTCCGGAGGGGACCTTCGACCATACCGGAACTCATAAAAAGGGGGCTTCGGGCACAGTTGACGAGCGGCAGCTTTGTGACAGGCCAATTGTTGATCGAGCTGGAGTTTCATCCCGATGCGCCTTTTAAACTGGTTGGTCTGAACAAGAAATATCCTGAAATCCCCACCATCCCTTCTACTTTCGATCGCATCTTCGAGAAGTTAGAAAATCTTAACATTGATAAGTTCGTGAACGAATTGCTGTCTGCCGTCGGGGCACTGGAAAAAGTCCTGAGTTCTCCCGAGATTCCGGAGATCTTCCATTCTCTGAAGATGACCGTGGACGAGGCACGCAATCTCGTTAAGAAACTGGACCGCCAGGTAGACCCAATGGTAAACGGTATAAACGAAACAGTTAAAGAGTACGGAAAGCTTGCCCGTAATGTTGACGGGAAGGTCGACCCTCTTGCATCCAGCGTCGATGCCACTTTGAAGGATGCCCGCAAACTGTTCACAAATGTAGACGGCAGAGTGGAACCTTTAGCATCCAGTGTTGGCAAGAGTCTGAAACAGGCATTTGACGCCTTAGCACAGGCAAAGAAGACACTGGCTGTTGCAGAGAAAACCATTGGAAAAGAATCGCCGGTCATTTATCAGTTCGATAAGACCCTGAAAGAGATTTCCCGTATGGCACGATCGATTCGTTCATTGGCAGATTATCTTGAACGTCATCCGAATGCCCTGCTATATGGCAAAGGCAAACCTAAAAGGAGATGAAACCATGCCCCGAATAACCTCTCTAATTAGAGCAGTTGCACCTGGTTTATTATTAATGACCTTCATGGCATGCGCGAGCAACGCACCTTCAAGATTCTATGTATTGAGCCCTCTTATCGGGACAGACGGGGAACCTGAAATGGCATCAGATAAACATCAGATCGCCATCGGGATCGGGCCTGTGGAACTCCCGGCATACTTAGACCGGCAGCAGATCGTGACGCGGGTGAGTCCGAATGAGCTTCACCTCGCCGGATTTAATGAGTGGGCTGAACCCTTGAACGACAACTTCACACGCGTCCTAATGGAAAACCTCTCGGTACTGCTCTCTAAAGATTTGTTTACAATCTTTCCTTTCAGAGATTCCGAATCGATTGATTACCAGGTGGGGGTGGAGATCATCCGTTTTGATGGGAGGCTTGGCGGAAATGCTTCACTGATGACCCGTTGGAGCATTTTCGGAAAAGATGACAAGAAATTGTTATTGACGAGAAAGTCAAATTTCAAAAAAGCCACAGGAGGGCCGGGTTACGAGGCCCTGGTTGCTGCCCAGAGCAAAACCGTCGAAGCCCTCAGCCGTGAGATCGCCGGGGCAATCAAGGGCCTTTCGGGGGCAAGATGACAGATGCACAAGCACTGATAGTCGCCAAAGATCTGGAAATCTCCTATGGCGATTTCGTGATCCAGCGTGACCTCAACTTTACGGTAAAGAGCGGCGAGATATTCGTCATCATGGGGGGAAGCGGCTGCGGCAAGACTACCGTAATGCGCTCCCTGACCGGATTGAAGCAGCCATCAAAAGGCCAGGTGTTCTTGGGAGGAATCAGTTTCTGGGAGGCCGATCAGAAGACACGGGATCGTCTCGCACGTAACATCGGGATTGTTTATCAAAGCGGCGCCCTGTGGAGTTCCATGACCTTAGCCGAAAACGTCAGTCTGCCCCTCGGCGAGTTCACAAGCCTGAACGCTAAAGAGATCAGGGAGCTTGCGTCGTTGAAGCTTGGCCTGGTGGGACTCGCCGGATTTGAGGACTACTATCCCTCGGAGATCAGCGGGGGTATGAGAAAACGTGCAGGGGTTGCCCGCGCCCTTGCCCTTGATCCCGAATTCCTGTTCTTTGACGAGCCTTCGGCAGGGCTCGATCCTGTTACGTCATCTCTGTTGGACGAACTCATTATTGAACTCAGAGATAGCCTCCGGACAACCATGGTGCTGGTGACCCACGAACTGCCAAGCATTTTTTCGGTGGCCGACAACTGCGTATTCTTGGACGCGGAGACCAGGACGATGATCGCAACCGGTGATCCGAAACGCCTCAAAAAAGAATCCCAGGATCCAAAGATTCACGCCTTTCTGACCCGCGGAGGAAAAAACAGGACAGGGTAACCAAAAAAAGCCCCCTGTCGAAACAGGAGGCTTTTTAGGTTTTACACAGCTTTATTTTTTAGATATACCGGCTACCACTCCTGATCCAAGTCAATCTCGTACTTCTCATTCTGGGCGTCTCGCAACTCATTCCCCTTCTTGATCTCTTCCTCGGTCCAGGGGTCTATAATGAGGGAATCAGCCACCAATTCCCACAGATACTTGGTCTCTATGCCGAGGTCAAACTCCTTGGTCAGGGACTTCATGATCTGGTCCCGGCAGTTATGACATGGTGCAATGACCATCTTTGCCTTTGTGTCCATGATCTGCTTGGCCTTGACACGGCCGTAGTAGATCCTTTCAGCTTCATAGGGCATGGCCCAGGAGCCGCCACCGGCCCCGCAGCAGAAATTATTCATCCGGTTGGGGTGCATCTCTACATAATTTTCACAGCACTGCTGTGTAACCCACCTTGGCTCCTCAAAGAAGGCCTCACCAAAGGCCTTCATACTCTTACGGCCGTAGTTGCATGGGTCGTGAACAGTCGTAAGCTCCTCGTGTATCGATTTGTCTACCTTAATCCTTCCTGTCTCTATGTACTCCTTTAAAAGCTCATGGACAGATATAATCCTGTATTTCTCGAAAACCTCTGGAAACCACGTTTGCAGACTAAGCCTAGTCGCATAGTAGGCGTGCCCTCACTCGGGCAAGAGGAGTGTCTTGCACTCCAAGTCCTCCATATGCTTTACAATCCGGCCGGTGATCTCCTTCATGGACTCGTCATCGCCTGAAAAAAGGCCCCAGTTGACCCCTTCCCAGTTGTCCGATGTGGTGGTCCAGTCCTCTCTCGCCGCGTAAAAGATACGCCACCAGAACTTCATGTCATCCGGTTCGCCAAAAGGCTCCTTTGAATTGACCGTCACCATGATATTAGCGCCTTTCTTGTCCACAGGCGCATAAAATCCGGGGAACCCCTCATCCTCCTCCATCTCTTTGGTAAGATCAGCCAAAAGGAAGAGGAAATCATCCTTGGGAATCCCTAAGTTGTTACCCCTTTCCAGACACATGACCACACCCTTGTGGATCGGTCCCGGGACCTTATCCCGCTCACGAAGTGTCCTTGCCCGGCGCAGCATTTTCAAGATCTCCACTCCCTGGGGGCAGGCGTATTCGCAACGCCCGCAGAGGGTACAGATCCACGGAAATCGTGAATCGATCAGCTCCTGGTCCAGACCAAGCGCTGCCATGCGCACGGCCTTTCTCGGGTCCATGCCGTCTATCCCTGTTATGGGACAACCTCCCGCACAGGTGCCGCATGTGAAGCAGACATCGGCCCATTCAGGAGCAACCCGTAGCTTGCTCTCTTTTCGATTTATGGTTAGCGGTTCCATTGATTAACCTCCTCCGTTTATCTTCTAACCTGTTTATCCGATCAAACCCTGCCTTTTTAAGCTGTTTGAAAATAAAAGTCAATCAGTAAAATGAAAAAAAGCACCTATCCCGGATAAACCGGAATTGCGGATTTAGGGATTGAGGAATTGAGGGATTAGAAACAATCTCTTTAACGTAATCCATGAATCCCGAACCCTGAGTGGAAACTAAGCAGGTTGCAAAAAGTTTAACCCTTTTCAATACCGCCGGAAACCCTTTCATAAAAGGGCTTCCCGAGGCGCAGACACTATGGGTGCTTGGGGCCTCAGAGGGCTTAACAGAGGCTTTCGTTCAGGCACTGCCCCAGATATGTAACCCGGGAGCCGGCGCTAAAAACAGTTAAAATGTAGCTATAATGTAAATAAATTTTGTTGCCAATTTTCCCTTCATGGTTTATATGTACCTCTTTTTGGCTTTGGAAAAGCGCCACATAGATAGTGCCCGAACGAAAACTATGATTTTTTGTTCAGATCAAGGAAGGCGAAAATTTTAACCACAGGAATACATTGAGTATTTCGAGGATTAAAATTCGAGCCTGACGCAGATATGGGCGAAAAAGACAGTTTTCGTTCAGGCACTAGATAAAACTGCCGTTCCAATTATTTATTAGGAGGTAGACTTATGGAATTTGAATTAAGCGAAGAATTACAGATGCTGCGCGACATGGCTCGCGATTTTTCTGCGGAGAAAATTGCTCCCAACGCCGATGAATGGGATGAAAAGCATTATTATCCCTATGAAGAGGTCATCAAGCCTATGGGAGAATTGGGTTTTTTTGGCACCGTAATTCCTGAAGAATATGGTGGGAATGAGATGGGCTGGGTGGCAGCCATGATCCTCACCGAAGAGATTGCAAAGGCATCCAGTTCTGTCAGGGTGCAGATCAATATGCAGGCCTTGGGCTGCGCCTTTACCATATTCAGATATGGGTCAGACGAACTGAAACAGAAATACGTCCCAAAGCTGGTAAGCGCTGAATATGTGGGTGGTTTTGGGATTACCGAGCCTAATGCAGGCTCCGATGTCATGGCCATGAAATCCACTGCCCAGGATAAGGGGGACCACTGGCTCTTAAACGGCTCCAAAACATGGATATCTAACGCCAGCGCTGCGGATGTCCTTGTCTTCTATGCCTATACGGACAGGGAGGCCAGGGGGAAAGGGCTGTCCGCCTTTGTGGTGGAGACAAAGAATTTCAATGGCATCACAACCACTGACTTAGATAAACTCGGTACCCGCTCAACGCCTACAGGAGAATTGTTCCTCGAAGATACCAAGGTCCCTAAGGAGAATATCTTAGGTAAGCCCGGGGACGGCGCCAAAATCGTCTTTGGGTCCCTGAACCAGTCACGTCTTTCCGCCGCGGCCGGGGGCGTCGGTCTTGCCCAGGCATGTCTCGATACGGTGACGGCCTACTGCCAGGAGAGAGAGCAGTTTGGGAAATCGATCGGTCAGTTCCAGATGAATCAGGACATGATCGCCCAGGTGGCCGCGGAGACCGAGGCAGCACGGTGGATGGTCTATAAGGCCGCGTGGCAAAAGGATCAGGGGCAGTTGGGGAACACCCTTGAAGTAGCACACGCCAAATACCTTTCTGGCGAACTTGCGGCCAAGGCAACTCAAATGGCCATGAGGATCATGGGCGCTTACGGGTATTCCACCGAATACCCGGTGGCCAGATACTACCGGGACGCTCCTCCCTACTACATGGTTGAGGGTTCCGCCAATATCTGCAAGTGGATTATAGCCTTGGACCAGTTAGGAATCAAAAAGGCAAACAGATAGTAGATTGATGATTGTCGATTGATGATTGATTTGGGATAGATTGTTCTTAAGTAGTGTCTGAACAAAAATTCCTAATTCAACATTGACAAACTCGTAAAAAGTCACTGACCCGTTTTCGTCATTCCCGCGAACGCGGGAATCCAGGGAAATCAATCCTGGCGCGGGACTGGACTCCCGCGTTCGCGGGAGTGACGGCTTTGGAGACTTTTTACGAGACCATCAGCATTGATAAAGACACAAAATTCAAAAGATTGAAATCAAAAGAATGCGCGCAGCATTCCTTAACTTTAGGCACTTTTCCGGCTTCGCCGGGTTAGGCACTTTTGTAACGGAGGAAAATATGAGACCTTATTTTGAAAAAATGACTCCCTTTGGCAAGATCCTTACGGACAAACAGAAAGAGGGGGCCGTGGAGAGTTCAGAAGATATAAAAAGGGTAGAACAACAGGTGGCCGAGGCCGTTGAGGCCGTCAAAAACGCAGGGATTCCGGAAGAGATCCTCAAAAAAAGGGGGCAATTAAACGTATGGGAGAGGATCGAATATCTCATCGACCCCGGCACCTGGTGCCCGCTCCATACACTCTATAATCCCCAGTTTAATGAAGAGGGTACCACCGGCGTGATTGACGGGTTAGCTAAGATCAACGGCAA
>Ga0222699_1000267_pt1 | contig 21902 bp, 16 predicted proteins | sample AntAcemetage1452_FD_179824 | JGI IMG/M metagenome (GOLD analysis project Ga0222699, IMG submission 179824) | Saline water microbial communities from Ace Lake, Antarctica - #1452 | ecosystem: Environmental > Aquatic > Non-marine Saline and Alkaline > Saline | place: Antarctica: Ace Lake...
CCGGGCAACCAAAAAGTAACCATTTATTAAACATGGCAACATTGCCAAATCTAATAAATACCGACCTGGCCTGAGGCTTCACACTCTCCGAGATAGCCGCCATGACAAAGGGTATTGACAATAATGTATCCCTACAGTATCATCATTTTATGGGTTAATCAGGGGCAGCGCCTGTCGCTGGGGTAAAAAGGGCGCTATCCTTAATTAACCCCATAAAGACAAAGAACAGGTTATTATGTATGATAAGCAGGGCCAAGACTGTTCTTGGAGATGTATTCGGGTACGATGAGTTCAGGCCTCTTCAAAGAGAAATTATAGGGAATGTTCTCAAAAAAAGAGACACGCTTGTTATCATGCCTACAGGAGGGGGAAAATCGCTTTGTTATCAAATCCCCGCGCTTATTTTTAAGGGTTTAACAATTGTTGTTTCGCCCCTGATTTCTCTAATGAAGGATCAGGTAGAACAATTAACAGAACTTGGCGTCCCGGCGGTAGTGCTGAACAGTTCACTGTCTAATGAAGAATATTCCCGCAATCTGGAACGTGTAAAGAAGAACGGGGTAAAATTGCTTTATCTTGCCCCGGAGGCATTGCTGACACCGGGGATACTGTCAATGCTTTCCTCGCTTCGGGTTGATTGTCTGGCAATAGATGAAGCCCATTGCATTTCGGAGTGGGGCCACGATTTTCGACCGGAATACAGACAGCTTGTTGGAGTCAGGTCTCGTTTTCCTCTCGCTACGTGTGTTGCTCTCACGGCAACGGCGACACCGAGGGTTCAGGAAGATATAAAAAACAACCTCAAATTTGATGCTTCAAATGAGTTTATTGCAAGTTTTAACAGGGAAAACCTGTTCATTCAGGTTACTCCGAAAAACAATCCCACTTCACAAACCATAGAATTCCTCAGAAATTATCCGGATCAATCGGGTATTATCTATTGCTTTTCCCGCAGGCAGGTGGATGATCTGTATGAAACATTAAAAAGCAGGGGGTATTCCGTCAGGCCTTATCATGCGGGATTATCCGACACAGAACGCACACAGAACCAGGAATTGTTCATTCGAGATGATGTGCAGATTATTGTTGCCACAATCGCCTTCGGCATGGGGATCAACAAACCCAATGTCCGCTTTGTTATTCATTTTGATCTCCCTAAAAATATTGAGACCTACTATCAGGAAATTGGCCGGGCGGGACGTGATGGATTGAGGGCACATTGCCTGTTATTATTCAGCTATGCAGATATTCAGAAAATCAAGTATTTCATAAACCAGAAAGACGATCATGAACAACAGGTTGCCAATATTCACCTCAACTCCATGTTGCAATTTGCCGAAACAAACGGGTGCCGTCGTATCCCTCTCCTGACGTATTTCGGAGAAGATTATTCCACCGAAAAATGTGATATGTGCGACAACTGCCTGGCAGGAGAAAAAAAGCTTGTAGATATTACCATTCCGGCCCAGAAGTTTCTTTCATGTGTAAAGCGGGCCGATGAGATATTCGGGGCGAATCACATTATTGATGTCCTGCGCGGTTCACAATCAAAAAAGGTATTGAAGTTTGGTCACACAACTCTGTCAACTTACGGTATCGGAAAAGAATATTCAAGAAAACAGTGGTTTCATCTTGCGCGACAATTTATTCAGAAAGGTTTAATAGTCCAGGATACAAAATACGGGAGCCTGAAACTTACTGAAAAGGCATATGATGTACTTAAGGGGAGAGAACTCGTTTTTGGAATTCTCGAAGAAGAGCATTTCCCTGACAGAAAGGAAAAAAAGAAGAAGTATGAGTACGAACATGACCACGTTCTCTTTGAAAAGCTGAGAAAGAGGCGAAAGGAACTTGCCGATAAAGCCGGTATTCCGCCCTATGTCATTTTCCCAGATAAGACGTTGATCGAAATGGCAGCCTTTTTCCCACGATCCGGTGAAAGTCTGCTTCACATTCATGGTGTCGGGTCGGTAAAATATAACAAATACGGCACGATTTTTATGAATATCATCGATGAATACTGCCAGGAACATAATATTGAATAATTTCAAGAATAGGGGTCAGGTCTTGCGTTTTGCCTTTACGAAAAACAACAGAATCAGGTCTACACATCTGACAGACTTAACTTTATCAAACCAGACAATGTCTGTCAAATGTGTAGGTTTGACCCCGTGCAGATAAAGGGCTTAGAAATGAAAAGTGTACTTGCAGGCATAAGTGGCGGCGTTGACAGTGCCGTGGCCGCGGCGATCCTGAAAGAGAGAGGGTATCGCGTCGAAGGTCTGTACATAAAAAACGGGTTTCCCGGAGGCAATGAGGCGGACGCGACGGCCGTTGCCGACAGGTTGGGTTTTCCGCTTCACAGGCTGGATGTCACATCATTATTCAGGGAAAATGTTGTGGATTATTTCGCCGGAGAGTATCTGGCGGGTAGGACTCCAAATCCATGCATTGTGTGCAACAAGAGGATAAAATTCAAGTATCTTCTGGAAGAGGCGCAAAAAAGGGGGCTCGGCTGTATTGCAACCGGTCATTACGCCCGCATTGAAAACACGGAAGAGAAAAATGGTTTCCGGCTCCTCAAGGGTATCGACAAAGGCAAAGACCAGTCCTATTTCCTCTTCCAGCTTGGACAGAAAGAGCTTAAACACCTGATATTCCCTAATGGCGACAGGACAAAGAAAGAGATAAAAGAGATGGCGTTCGGTCTCGGCCTGCCTCCAAGGAAGGAAAGCCAGGAGATCTGTTTTATACCGGATGACAATTACAGGAATTTCCTTGAGAATTACCCAGTCACCCTCCCCCGGCCCGGCAATATAGTGGATGAAAAAGGGAATATCGTGGGAAAACATCGGGGAACACATTCGGTAACCATAGGGCAGAGAAAGGGATTGAATATCGCCTCCGAGCGTCCCTACTATGTTCTGGAGATAGACATCAAAAGGAATGAAGTGATAGTGGGAAGAGAGGAAGATCAGCTGGCACAGGGTCTCATCGCGACAAACTGTTCCTGGATATCTCCTAATCTCGTTGGCCAGGATGTCCTGACCGCGAAGACCCATATAAGGTACCGTCACAGAGGCGTCGATTCCGAGGTCACATTCCTGCCGGACAAACGGGTGCGTGTCAGATTCAAGACACCGCAAAAAGCAGTGGCTCCAGGCCAGGCGGCGGTCTTCTATCATGGAGATTGTCTTACAGGCGGAGGATGGATCGAAAGGAGGCTGCGCGATGCTTAGTGTTGCCGTGGCCACACTTGGGTGCAAAGTGAATCATTATGAATCTGCGGGCATTATCGAAAAACTGGAGGCAGATGGAATCTCAGTTGTCCCCTTCACTTCCCCGGCCGATGTATATATAGTAAACACCTGCACGGTTACCGCGAAGACGGATTTCCAGTCAAGACAACTTGTAAGAAGGGCGCACAGGACAAACCCCTCCGCACCAATTATCGTAACCGGATGTTACGCGCAGACCGCCCCTCAGGAACTCGCGGCGCTGCCCGGTGTAAGTATGGTCGCGGGTACGGAGATGAAAGAGAAGCTTCCCGGGATTATACGGAACATTACAAACGAAAAACAACGGATCGATGTCAGTGATATAGGCCTGAAAAGGACAGTTTCAGATCTGCCGGTAACGAGATTCCCCGGACAGACCCGGGCATACCTGAAGATACAGGATGGGTGCAACGCATTCTGCAGTTACTGTATCATACCTTACGCGAGGGGAAGGAGCAGAAGCCTCCCACAGGAGGACGTGATCAGAAAGATACAGAAACTGACCGAAACCGGCTACAGGGAAATTATCCTCACCGGCATCCACCTTGGTGAATATGGCCACGATCTCCCCTCCCCTACCACTCTTCTCAATCTACTAAGGGAAATAGAACATCATACAGGACTTGAGAGACTGCGTATAAGTTCCATTAATCCAACGGAAATATCAGACGATATGATCGACCATATAAGAAACTCAAAGATAATATGCAGGCATCTACACATATCTCTTCAGAGCGGCGACGACAGTATCCTGAAGCTAATGAGAAGACATTACGATACAGACCTGTTCAGAGCCCTTGTGAAAAAACTGCAGGCCGCGATCCCGGAAATTGCTATCGGGACAGATGTTATAACCGGATTTCCGGGTGAAGGGGAAAAAGAGTTCCGGAATACTGTCAGTTTTATTGAGAACCTGAAGCTTGCTTATCTTCACGTTTTCCCCTATTCTCAGCGTCCCGGAACATCTGCCTGCTCGTTCCCCGATCAGGTCATAAAATCGGTCAAGAAAGAACGCGCCGCTGTACTACGGGAAATAGGCAATCGAAAGAGAATAGAATTTAACAGCAGGTTCATAGGGAAGAAACTCTCCGTTCTGGTGGAGGGAAGCAGGGACAAAGAGACAGGCTATGCAAAGGGATTTTCAGAGAATTATGTGCCGGTAATTATCTCCGGAGGCGATATGTCTCTTGCAAATCACATTGTACAGGTCACGGGCGACAGTGTAATAAAGGAAAAGATCATTGGAAGGATAGAAGCGGATGGACGAAGAACGGATTAAGAATCTCGAAGAGCTATCAGAGACGCTGAGCTATACATTCAATGATATCATACTGCTTGACATATCTCTTAGCCACAGTTCCTATGCTAATGAAAATCCGGATCTCGCAGGGGAAGACAACGAGAGGCTGGAATTTCTGGGAGATGCCGTCCTGCAACTATGCATGAGCGATATACTGATAAGAAGATTCCCCGACTATGCTGAAGGACAGCTTTCAAAGGTAAGGGCGGCCCTGGTCAACGAACATTCACTGGCCGGACTGGCACGGGAACACAGAATAGGCGATTTTCTGCTTCTCGGCAGGGGGGAGGAGAATTCCGGCGGGAGGGACAAGGATTCTCTCCTCGGAGATGCCGTCGAAGCAATTATAGGCGCCATTTATCTTGACGGTGGATATGAAAAAGCGCTCCGGTTTATAAGGGTAACCTTCCAATCTCTTGTCGATGAGTGGATCGAAAGCCCGATATACCTGGATTATAAATCGCTTCTCCAGGAGACCAGTCAGGGCCGGTTCAAATTAGTACCTCAATATCGAATTACAGGCGCGTCCGGACCGGATCATGACAAAACCTTCGAGGTAGAGGCATCCATCGGAGATATTGTTTCAACAACCGGAGCCGGAAAAAACAAGAAAGAGGCCGAACAAGACGCGGCCAGGAAAGCGTTGCAGAAGCTGGAAGAGATATGAAACCACTGATAATACCTATATTCGTGATATACAGAGGGTGCCCCAACCGTTGCGTGTTCTGCAACGAGAGGATAACCGCCGGGGATTATCCTGACAGGTTTACAGAGGATACCATCCGTAATATCTGCGACCGGCATCTGAAAAACACCGGGAGGAAGTTCGATCAGATTGCCTTTTATGGTGGAAATTTCACCGGGATAGACCGAGACTATCAGATTGAACTGCTGGATATCGCGCAATCCTATATAAATGCGGGCATGGTAAAATCCATAAGGATATCAACAAGGCCCGATTATATAGATGATGACAGACTTGAGCTTCTCATGCGATACGGCGTTTCCACTGTAGAAATAGGCGCCCAGTCAATGGTTGACGAGGTACTCTCTCTATCGGGAAGGGGGCACTCATCCGAGGATGTAAGAAACGCGGTAAGACTCTTAAAGGGAAAGGGGATCGAAACGGGGGTACACTTGATGGTTGGTCTCCCCGGCGATACCCGGGAGCGATTTGAATATACCGTGGAAGAAATCATCAGAATCCGGCCTGATACTGTGAGAATCCATCCGACTATTGTGTTTAAAGATACCCTCCTGGCAAAATCTTATCTTGAGGGTGAGTACAGGCCGCCGACACTGGACGACGCCGTTGAATTATGTAAACCTGCTCTGTTGAGATTTCAAGAAGCCGGTATACCTGTTATAAGACTGGGACTTCACACAACAAAAGAAATGGAGGCAGATAATAACATCATTGCCGGCCCGTTTCACCCGGCATTCCGGTCGCTCGTGGAGGGAGCCATATTTCTGGACATGGCATCGGACCTTTTGAAATCGACAGACCTGACGGACAGGGATATTGTGTTTTCCGTGGCCCCCAAAGATGTGTCGAATCTGAGAGGCATGAAAAACCGGAATATAAAGATATTGAAGGAATCTTTCAACCTGACAGAGATACACGTCAGAGAAAACGAGAAACAGGAAAGATGGTCTCTAAAGATCAGTAACTGAAAAAATCAAGGAGCTGGCCTTGAAATGAGCAAAAAAAGAAAAATCATCGATTCCCTGATTGCCGAAACGGTAGACTTGACCCCGCAACTGTCCACGTTGAATGTCCCTGTTCTTATGACCTGCGGAAGCGACGATCTGTGTACTCCTGCCTATACTAAATGGCAGTCCGGGTTTGCCAATAATCCTCAGTGTCATATTATACAGGGAAGCGCCCACATGACCCCCGTGGACAGGCCCCTGGAACTCCTCAGGCTGCAAAGGCCGTTTCTAAGAGAAGCGGAAAATCCATAGAACCCATATAATCCGATCCTTTGTCAACAGGCAAAAATAATCCCTTGGGGAAAAGGAGTCCCTCGCATGACCATTTTCAGCTTGCGCTATCGAACTTTAATGTTTCATCTTGCCATTCTTGTTTTTTTCGCTGGTTGCGCGAATGGTAATCAATGCAAGGTAGAGAATCGGGTTTATTCTGAGAGTCCAATTATCGGGTTCGTGTGGAACACGCAGGGCGGCGGTGACATGCGATTTGCCGTTGAAAGAGAGGGGAAACACTACAGAATTACAGTTGGAAGATACGACTTCCACACAATCAACAGGGTTATTACACTTACCTGTGAAAATGACAAAGCGTATAACCTTGTTGACGATATATTTGAAAAACGGGTCGATCTTTACAATTATGTGTCTGTTCCGAAAGGTCTAACCGGTACATGGACAGAAATCACCTTGACATATAAGGATCGCCGGGAGACAGCGATAAAAAGTATTGACGCAGTAGGAAATTTAAACATTTTATATCAGTACGTTCACAATGCCTTTAAGGTTTTGTGAGTGCGATTATTGATCCAAGCTTTCAACAGCGAAACGAAGGTGAAGGGGAAAGGCGTTCCCGTTCAACAAAGGAGGTAGATTTCCATGAATAAAATATTGCGTCAAACTGCAACGGTTGTCTTCGCATTGACTGTTCTGATGTGGGTATTCACCCCGACTCTGACATATGCACGTACCGTAAATATCAAAGGCCTGGATACCTATATCAAAAAAACCATGACAGACTGGCAGGTTCCCGGCCTGGCCATAGCCCTTGTCAAGAACGACAAGGTCGTTTTTATGAAGGGATATGGAATACGTAAACTTGGTGAAACCGGAAGAGTAGACAAGAATACGATTTTCCCCATCGGTTCCGCTTCCAAGGCTTTTACCTCGACTGCCGTCGGCCTTCTGGTACAAGATAAGAAAGTTTCATGGGATGACCGGGTCATCGACCATTTACAGGGCTTTCGAATGTACGATCCATGGGTGACCCGTGAGATCACCGTACGCGACCTCCTCTGTAACCGGGGTGGTCTGTCGGCAGTGAGCGAGCTTTTATGGTATGCCACCGACTATGACCGGGATGAGATTATCCGGCGGCTCCGCTATGTCGAGCCGGAATCAAGTTTTCGGTCCCGGTATGCTTACCGGAACTGCATGTTTCTTACGGCCGGGCAGATAATTCCTGCCGTGACCGGCATGAGCTGGGACGCCTTCGTCAAAGAACGTATTTTTAAACCCCTGGGCATGAACCGGAGTTTTACCAGCGTGCAGGATTTACAAGAAATCGACAATGTGGCCACACCTCATCTGAAAATCGATGGCAAGGTTACACCCGTATCCTTCCGAAACATTGACAATGTCGGCCCTGCCGGGTCAGTCAATGCCAGCATCAAAGATATGTCCCGGTGGCTGCGCTTCCATCTCGCAGATGGTATGTACAATGGCAAAAAGATTGCCGATGGAGACATTATTCGTGAAACCCATAAACCTCATACACCCATCTCACTCTCCCGTGAGATCAAGAGCGCTTTTCCCTGGGCACGGCGATTCGATTATTGCCTGAGCTGGGTTTTAGTCGATTACGATGGAGAACTTTGTGTGTACCACAACGGCGAGATCGATGGAATTTACGCTGTCATCGGGTTTATCCCTGAAAAGCAGGTGGGAGTTGTTGTCTTGACGAACTACGAAAACCATAAGCTCTCTGATGTGCTGTTTCTTCGGGCTATGGATGTATTGCTTGAACGGACACCGAAGGATTGGAATGCCATCTATCTGAAAAACCAAAAAAAGCGAGAGGCGGCAATAACAAAAGCCCAAAAAGCATTGGAGGCATCCCGTATTCAGGGGACAAAACCGTCACTTGCCCTTGCTTCCTATACCGGCACTTATGAGAACGATATCTTGGGGAAAATCAAAGTTATACTTGAAAACAATAAACTCGTCATGTATCGAAGTTCCATACTTGTCAGGGATCTGAGGCACTGGCACTACGATACTTTTCGTGCCCTCTGTCGCGATCGGGCTGTGGAAACAAGAATGGGTCAGACCTTCATTACCTTCAGGATTAATAGCCAGAGTGGGGTGTCCGAATTGAGCATGGGTGATATATTGAACTTCAAACGCCTGCCTGATTCGAAAGCTGATGCAGTAAAGTAATGCGGGACTATAGGGATAAAAACACAAATTACCACTTAGTGAAACAACCGGTCTACAAGGCGGGGTGTTCTGCGGGATTTTCATAAATTGTTAGCCAGTCAGTGGTGAATGGGCATTTAAATACTGAATATAGGAGGGAGTCGATCATGAAAAGCACTCGATGGTATGTTTTTGTCTCTCTGTTAATTATATGTATCTTTTTTAATACCCAGATCGCAAGCGGCCAAACTATCCTTGATTCAAAGCTTAAACCTTATCTCAGTGAGTATAATTTGCCTGCCATAGCCGCAGCCGTTGTAAAGGGGGACAAAATCGTCTCATACGGTGCCGTTGGAACGCGCAGATTTGGCTCAACCATCCCAGTAACTATAAACGACCGCTTTCATTTAGGCTCTGATACGAAAGCGATGACCGCTTTGCTGGCCGCCATAATGGTTGAAGAAGGAAAACTTAAGTGGGATTCAACCATAGCAGAGGTTTTTCCCGAAATTGCCGGCAAAATGGATCCGGGAGTGCAAAAAGTCACTCTTGAACAACTTCTTTCACATACAAGCGGGATGGTCGGTGACGACGAAGATCTTCCCAACATTCTCAATCTGCTCAATGCCTCTTTAAGTCAGGAAGGGAATCTTGATGAATTGCGATATTGGCTTGTTCAAGAGTGGTGTAAGCGACCTTTAGTATCCGATTCGGGTACAAAATTTGCCTATTCCAATATAGGCTATACTATTGTAGGTGCAATGATTGAACGAGTTACCGGAGAGACCTGGGACGAATTGATTACGAAACGCATTTTTATGCCTCTTGGATTAAAAACGGCCGGCCTTGGATGCCAGTCCTCGGTTGGTAAGATTGACGCGCCTCTTCCTCATTCGATCCAGAATGGTAAAGTGAAAGCTCATCTGGCAGGACCGAATGGTGACAATCCCTACATTATAGGTCCTGCCGGGATAGCACATATGTCAGTCCTTGATTTTGCCAGATGGGCCGGATGGAACGCTGGTAATGGAAGTCGAGGGCCTTTTATAGTAAGGGTTGAAACTATAGAAAAGCTTCATACACCGGTTATTACTATGCAAAGGAAAGATGCCCCGCCAGGCACACCCCCTAGCGGCAAGTATGCACTTGGCTGGGGGTTACTAAATGTAGAATGGGCACCATACCCCCTTATTTATCATGGCGGCTCGAATGGAATGAACTTCGCGCACATCTGGTTAGATAAAAAACGTGACATAGCTATAGTAACCGTTACCAATATTGGCGGGAAGAAGGTCCATGAGGCATTGTGCAAGCTCGCCTCCGAATTATATAAGGGTATGAAGTAGAATAGCGGTTTAAAAGATTGGCGCGTTGAAATGCTCGCCAGAACTTAGCAAGCCCGTTGAAGACAAAAACTTAAAAAAACATATATCAAATCGTTTCACCTGATATTTTTCCGCTTCCAAATGCAGGTGAATCAAACGTTAACAGTACCCGGTATAACAAAAAGATTGTAGAGGAGGGGCAAGTGGTGGATGCAACCTATTCAATACATCCGTCTCTGTTCTGGACCGCCGGCGGTATTGTTTCCACTGTTGCCGATCAGCTTATCTGGGCAAAAGCTCTGGTCGAAGGCAGGCTTCTGTCGCCACAGGTACATTCAGAGCAGTTCAAGATGAAACCAGGCTCTGGGAGGCTTAACTTCTACGGCTTTGGGGCGTTGAACATGAATGGACTAATCGGGCATGGGGGTAACATAAATAACTTTTATACTTCTTTTGTCGGGCGATATCATGGATATGACTGCGTAATCCTCGTAAACGGCCAGGCCGGAGATGCCGAAGAAAAAACCTTCAGGGCTAAAGCTATACTGGAAAAAGTCATAAAAGAAACGGGACTGTAAACCATACTGCACCGATCCGGCCCGCGACCCGCGCGCCCAATATTTTAGAGAGGAGGAAGACGATGAAAAAACGAAAATATCAAGTAATTGCTGCCATTTTTATGGTTTTACTGATGTCTTTTTGGGCTTCGGATTTTCTTGGAGCCGAAGAGGAACGTACATTCGATGCCCAAACACGGGGAAAGATGGAGAATGCCCTGGATAAAGCCATGGAGAAGTCCCGTTCCCCGGCAGTTATCGCGGCCGTCTGGGCCCCCGGCAAGGGAACCTGGACTGCAATGAGAGGGAAGGCGGACATTAAAACCAGCCGACCGCCGCAAATAGGAGACAAGACACGAATCGGCAGTATCACGAAAACCTTTACCGCGGTGGCTGTCCTCCAACTGGTGGACGAAGGCAAAATCGCCCTGGATGATCCCATCGAAAAGTATCTTGAGTTCGTTCCCGCCAATAGCGAAATCACCGTGCGGCAACTTCTGAACCATTCAAGCGGCATATTCGACCCCGAGAACGATGACGATGATTTCAGGAAAGCGGTGAATGAAAATCCGTCCAAAGCGGTCTCTCCCCGGAAAATCGTTGAAATAGCCATGAAACTTCAACCCTACAACAAGCCCGGTGAAGGAGGACATTACTCCAACGCGAACTACAAGGCACTCGGGTTGATCGTTGAAAAGGTTACGGGAAAGGACCTTGGAACGGTCCTTCGCGAAAAGATATTCGATAAACTCGGCCTGAAAAAAACGGTCTTCGCGACGAAGCCGGAGATTAAGGGCAAGCACATTCACGGGTATGCCCTCTTACCGGATCGTACAATCGATACCACCGTAAGGCCCGATATGTGGGAACTCTGGGCCTCGGGAAACATGGTCTCCGCCCTGGAAGACCAGAAGAAATGGGCGGAAGCGCTCGGTCGGGGAACGTTGCTGAGCAAAAAATCCTACAAAGCAATGACCGACTGGATCGAAATTGAAGGGGCCCTTCCCGGCAAGTTCAAGTACGGGCTTGGCGTCGACCTGGTCGGAGAAGGATTCATCGGACACGCTGGAGCCGTTGATGGGTATTACAGCAGGATTGCCCATAACCCCGAGACGGGCACAACCATAGTAGTTTTTTTCAACAATTTGTCAGCCAGGGAAGATGTCCTGGCGTACGAGGGTTTCCTCCACGAGCTGATTGATATACTAATCGAAGACTGGAAGTAGGTCCGCTCCTCCCCGCGTATGCTCTGTGGTTTTACCTGTTCTTCACGGGAAACGGAGGGTGCGTCCGGCGCTCCGGGGGGTATTTTTTCAGCTCTTCCAGGGCGATCTCGATCGATTTTTCGAGCTGGGGGTCCCTGCCGTCGGTCATGAGGACGGGCAGTTGTTCCACTTCCACGTCGGGGGCAACCCCCACATTTTCGACGATCCACGTGTCGCCGTCCCAAGCGCCGAAGTTGGGTGCCGTGATGAACCCGCCGTCCATCAGCGGGGGATACCCCAGGGTGCCCACGAGGCCGCCGCCGGTACGTTTCCCCACAATGGTGCCCAGTTTCAATTTCTTGAATATCCAGGGAAAGAAGTCCCCCCCTGAGAAGGAAAACTCGTTAATGAGGAGAAGCTTCGGTCCCGGAATATATGCCTGGGGGACCCGGATGGAGGCGCCGTAGCGCGTGGTAAAGTAAGCGATTCCCTCCCGGCTGAGCATCTCAACATAATAATCGGCGTACTGTCCGCCTCGATTGAAGCGGTCGTCCACGATGATGGCGTCTCTATCGGACTGAGGGAAGAAATACCGCTTGAAATAATCGTGTCCGCTGGCAGCCGTGTCGGGGACATGGACATAGGCGACCCGTCCGTTTGTTGCTTCGGTGACCCTCCTGACGTTTCCTTCCACCCAGTCGCGGTGCCTCAGGGCACTCTCATCGGCAACGGGGACGACGGAAACGGTCCGGGCCTTCTTGCCGTCCGCCCGAGGTCCCACGACAAGTTCGACAATTTTCCCCGCAGTGTTCTCAAAGAGCCGGTACAGGTTCATGTCGGCGGTAAGGTCCCCGCCGTTGACCTTCAGGATATAGTCGCCAGCTTGTACGTCCACACCCGGCTCCGTCAGGGGCGATCTCAGTTTTGGATTCCAGTTCAGACCGCCCAGTACCTTGGAGAAGCGGTACCGTTTCTTGTCAATGGTATAATCCGCACCGAGGAGGCCGACGGTGATTGTGCCGCCCTGCCGGTAGAAATCGCCGCCGCGAACGTAGTGATGCCCCACGGACATTTCACTGAGCATCCAGGAGAGGACCCGGTTCAGGTCGCTACGGCAGGTGAGGGCAGGCAGAAAAACGGAATATTTCTCCCTCATGGCGTTCCAGTCGGTACCGTGCATGCGTGGATCATAAAAATAATCCCGGTTGATCCGCCACGCCTCGGTGAACATCTGGGACCACTCGGCCCGGGGATCGATCAGGATATCAACGGATGCCGTGTTAATTTTTCCTGCTCCGACCTTGATGTTGGCGGCGATGGTGACGATGCCCCATGTTTTATCCGACAGGTACAGGATCTTTTTCTTATCCGCTGCCAGGAGGTACCTGTCAATGTTCCGGAGCATGGTCTCTTCCGTGCGCACTGACACGTCGTAGCTGCACAGGGTCTTTTTTCCGTCCGTCCCGTTTTTCATATAGAAAATATTACCCGCTGGTCCCGGCTGAAGCATCTCATAGCGGTCCGCCGGAAGGGGGAGGGCAAGAATACGGTTATTCAGGCCCTCGAAATCAATGGAAACCTCAGCGGGCGAAGGTTTGGCGGCTTTTTGTTCCTTCGCTTTCTTTTTCGTCGCCGGTCCCTGTTCTTCGTCACTCTCCTTCGCAAAGGGCGACGGGATGCCTTTTTGGAGCACCGCCAGATAGAGGGAGCTTTCCGTGATCATGTCGTTGTTTGACTGGTCGAACCATTGTCGCTGAGGACCGGCGTTGGTTGAGCCGAGAAAATAGAGGTACCTGCCGTTTTCATCGAAGACGGGGCTGGTGACGTCGCTCATTCCGTCGGTAACGGCAGATGACACGCCCTTTTTCAGTGAATACACAAAGGCCTGCTGCATGTTGGCCTTCGTATACAGGGTGTAGGCAATCCACCGCGAGTCGGGCGACCACGAGGAATCAAGCGTCTTGATGGCTCCATATCGATACTCGGTAGCGATCTTTTTCACCTTTCCCGTTTTCACCTCGAGGACATACAGGCTCCATGAGTTATCCGTGAAGGATATGTGCCTGCCGTCGGGGGACCACACCGGCCGGTCGTAGAAGCCGGCGCCGTTGATCCGGAATATTCTCGGTGTCCCCTTTCCGTCCTGATTGCTAACATACAGCTCGTACTCGCCCGACGCGTCCGAGAAATAGGCGATATATTTTCCGTCGGGAGACCATACCGGCGAGCGCTCGTTGACGCCCGGTGTTGCAGTGATGTTCCGTGGGTCGCCCTTCTTTTCGGGTACGGTGACGATGTCTCCCCTCATTTCAAAAACAGCCCGGGCACCCGTTGGTGACACCGAGGCTGATCGGGCAAAGTCGGCCCCCTTGATATACCGCTGGTGAACCTCCGGCAGATCTCCTTTTACCGTCATGTCGATGTTTACGGTACTCCCCGTGGCGGGATCGAAACGATGGAGCGTACCGCCCTGTTCATACACGATGTGTCCGCCCCCGGCGGATATGCTTTGCACGGGAAAGTTGTCATGCCGCGTGAGCTGTTTTATTTCCTTCGATTGAGTGTTGTACGAAAAGAGATTAAATTCGCCGTTGCGGTCGGAACGGAAGTAGATCATGTTTTCCACCCACAGAGGGTTCACGTCGTTGCAACCACCATCGGGCTGAGGGATTTTTACGGTGGAGAGATTGCCGAACGTATAAAGCCAAATTTCCGATAGTGCCCCGCCGCGGTAGCCCTTCCACACATCGAAAAAGACACCGGGCAGCGGATTGTAGGCCATGGCCGCTCCGTCAGGCGAGTATGATGCGTGATAAGCATTCGGAATAGGGAGCTGACGGGGAACCCCGCCACTTACGGAGACGGTGAAGAGCTGATAGTAATAAGGGGTGAATGTGGCGCGGGGAGAGGAGAAGATGACCGCAGTACCGTCGGGCGTGAACCCCTGGACATTATCTTTGCCCGGATGCCAGGTGAGCCGTTGGGGGATCCCCCCGTCACTGGGAACAAGGTAAACATCGGTATTGCCGTGCCGCGTGGCGCTGAAAGCGATCATGCTGCCGTCCGGTGAAAATGCCGGGTTGGTCTCGATGCCGCCGCCGTCAGTAAGACGCCAAACCTGGGAACCGTTTATGTCGGCGACCCAGAGGTCTTCGCCATAGACGAAGGCGATATTATTGTCGTTGACGGCGGGTCTGCTAACCAGCATAGTTGAATCATTTCCCGGAGACGCACTTGAAATCCCCTGAATGGTGAACAGCATGACGGCGATGAAAAAAAGTGTCCTGAGCTTCACTCTCTTCATGAATTTTTCTCTCTGATAGGCTATTGCAACTAAAACTTCAGAGCTCGAACACCGGAGGTGAAGCACGTGACGGGAAACAATGCCTTTTTTATCAGACAGCGACCAGCCTGCCCTATTGAATTGATTGATAAGAAATTACTTTTTCACGGCAGTGAGTATAGGAAGATCGATATTATGTGTCAACTAAATATTTACCACAATCTAAGGGTGCGGTATAGGCGACTGGGGAAAGTGTGTGAGAACCTGTGGTAAATGGGTAATTCCGGGGGAAATGCCCATTTGTTAAATCACATCCAGTGGACTGCTTACAGCCCTACCGCCTTTATTAAGAACATGAGTATAAATCATAGTGATAAATACATCTCTATAACCTACCGGTTTCTAATGATAAAGATCTTGCGAAATTTATTTTTCTCCAATATGCTGCCTATGGGGTTTCTTGTAAAAGAAGATATATCGTTTTATTCACCTCACATACGCCTCTTCCAAATTTCTATGCGGACTCGATCCAGCAGTTTCATGACAGAAACTTCTTTGCTGTATTTCTATTTTTTAATATGCAATATACTGGTTGTAATGTAATACTTCAAACAGGCAGTATTATATATGTAAAGTGTTTTGAAATTAATGAGATAAAATTGAATTGACGGAGAAACCCATGTATTCCGGGAGGCATAAATGAAAATCGGGAAAGGAAAGGTTTGTTTGCTGAGTTTTGTACTTTTGTTTTTCCTTTTAGCGTTTACCCAGGCTGTTACAGCCCAGACAAAGGATGGAACGAAGCCGGAAACCACCGCAAAGGAGGTGCCAGCAGAAGGCCCGAAAAACGCGGCTGAAGTGGAAGCGTTTTTCGATGACCTGGTGCCGAAGCTGATGGAAAAATACCATGTGCCCGGAGGCGCTATCTCCTTAGTAAAGGATGGGAAGCTCCTCTTTGCCAAGGGATACGGGTTTGCAAACCTCAATACGGGAAAACCGGTCCATGCCGACGAGACGCTCTTTCGCATCGCGTCAATTTCCAAACTTTTTACATGGATCGCCGTGATGCAGCAGGTTGAAGCAGGCACGATCGACCTTGATACCGATGTAAACAGGTACCTCAAAAAATTCAAGATTCCGGAAACCTTCCCGGGACGGCCGGTGACCATGCGCCACCTGATGACTCATACCGCCGGTTTCGACGATCATATTGAGCCGCGAATCTACTCAAAAGATCCTTCGGATCTTGAGCCGTTATGGATATTTCTGAAACGAACCTGGCCGCCGCAGATCAGACCGCCCGGGGAAATCTCGGTGTATTCAAATTACGGGACATGCCTCGCGGCCCTTATCGTTGAGGAAGTCTCCGGGATGGCGCTCGAAGAATACATCGGCAAGAGGATCACCCGGCCTCTCGGCATGAACCGGACCACAATTGCCCAGCCGTTGCCGGACCGCCTGGCCTCTGGCATGTCCGTCGGCTATGTGTACGGAAAAGACGGATATTCTCCGCAGGAGTTTGAACTGATCCGGGTGGCTCCCGCGGGGGCGGTGAGTACAAGCGCCGCCGATATGGCAAAGTTCATGATAGCCCAACTGCAACTTGGGAGGTACGGAAATAAACGCATTCTGGGCGAAGCCACAGCGAGAGAAATGCAAAGCCCTCAGTTCAGTCCTGCTCCGGGTGTTAGTTCCCTCTGTCTCGGCATCTACGAAACGCCTCTCTATGGGCTTCGGATGATCGGCCACGCCCGTGACAGCATTTTCTTTCATTCCAATCTGTTTTTGATCCCACAGGAGCAGGTTGGCCTGTTTGTGACCTGCAATTCACCGGGAGGGTCCCCTCTGCGGAATGATCTTCGCGCCGCGTTCCTTGACCGATACTATCCTGTTCAGGATGCACCGAGGCCCCCGAACAAGCAAACACGGCAGCGGATCCCCACACTCGAAGGAACCTACGAGTCGATGATCTATAATACGACGACTATTGAAAAATACCTCTTTCCTCTTCTTCAGTTTACGATTAAAACCACTCCTGAAGGCAAATTGACGGCTTCGTTCCGAAAGTATGTCTCAGAGATAGAAGAGGTAAAGCCGTACACGTTCAGGCCGGTAACCGGCGTCCGGGCGTTCCATGGAGATCAGGTTTTTGTAAAGAATCCTGAAGGGCATGTTACGCATTATTACCTGGCGAATGCACCCTTTATGCCTTTTAAACAGATTCCGTTTCACGCGACGACCCGGTTTACCGATATGGTGAAAATAATCTGTATCGCCGTATTTCTCTCGGTTTTTATCTGGCCCGTTCGGGCTATCATCAGAAAACGGGGAAAACTTAAGGAGATAGCTGCCCCGATATTAGGGCAAATAGCACGATGGATCACAGGTTCTGCCGCCATTCTGATGTTATTATTCGTGCTCCTTCTGTCCATGATGATGAACCGGACCAATCTGGTTGAGCGGTTTTTAACGAGCATTCCCGTGCCTCCAGCGCTCACCCTGCTCCTCGTTATGCCTGTCATCGCAGCAGCTTTAACTCTTTTTATCATCCCTCTTAATGTGCTGGCCTGGGTGAAAAAATATTGGACATTCCAGAATCGAATACACTATACACTTGTTACAGCAGCTTTTGTCGCGTTCATGTGGTGGCTGGATTTCTATAACCTGCTTGGGTGGAGGTTTTAATAAATGACGGCAGTTGTGCATATTAAAATCGAATAAGATAGGGAGGGGTGATTTTATGCGAATGATTATGTCCACACGAGCAAGAGGCGTGGTGTATCCCGCACTTTTCATGTTAGTGGTGTGTTTTTCTCTGAGCGGCTGTTCCCTGGGGCCGAAAGCTCTCAAGGGAAATCGCCTCGATTACAACATAAGCATTCAGAAGAGCAACAATGAAGAACTCCTCATTAATCTGGTCCGTGCGAAATATTACGAGCCGCTGTTTTTCCTTCAGGTGGGATCCATATCTTCATCATTCAGTTATACGGTCAATGCGGCGCTCGCGGGGACAATCTATAGTAAGGGGAGTGATGTATTCGCAAATTCCGTGTCGCCGGGTCTCGGCGCCGGTTATGCAGAAAAACCGACCATTACCTACACACCTATCCAGGGAGAAAAGGCGTTAAAGCAGCTTATGGAAGAGATCCATCTGGATAGATTTCTTCTCCTGACACGGGCGGGTTGGAATATCGACTCTCTTATGTGGACCGTCGTGCATCGGATCGGTGAACTCAACAATTTCGAACCCGGCATGAAGAAGGGCGTAGCCGACACGTATGGTAAATTTCTCGATCTTTCAGAGATATTTCGCCGTATGCAATCGCGCGGTGACATTGAGTTCGTCGGTGTCGATAAGGAAGGAAAGGGCACTATGCAGTTACGATATGCCGGACCAGAAGAGGCTGACGAAGTCGATAAGCTTCTTGGAATCGAACCTGATAGGATCAACGCTTCGGACGGTAAGATCATTTCGAGCATCAAACTGACACCGGTCAGAGATCTTACCTCCGGTTTCAGGGAAACGGGAAGACGCGATGTGGTGTCCATCAAGTTTAAGAGTTGCTTCGGAATTCTCTACGACCTCGCACGGAATGTGGAGGTGCCTGCGGAAGAGATGGAACGGGGCCTCACACAGAAGCATGGTATCCTCTCGGATGCTATGATAACACGGAAAGGTTTGCATCAGGGCCTCATTAACGTACGATCCAGCGAAACCCGTCCGAAGGACGCATATGTGGCAGTGTTCTACCGCGGACGGTGGTACTACATTCCGGATAACAATGCCAAATCCAAGGGGTATTTCGTGCTTGTAGGAATGCTCATTTCTCTACAGGCGGGAGAACTGCACACGGCCCAGCCACTGTTAACTCTGCCGGTAAACCATTAATCTTGCTCTGATATTGATAGCGGGCAAATTTTTCATTAAATGATAAGCGGAGGATTGATTATGTGTTTAAAAAACAGGATGATTGTTTTGTCGGTTATTATATGGTTTTTATCGTTACCGGTAATGCTGCACGCCGGGACTCAACTGCCCGGGAAGATACAGTCAATTATTGATGCGCCCCGGTACGCTCACTCTCAATGGGGAATTTTAGTGGCAGACCTCAAAACGGGGAAGGCAATGTATGAGCTGAACGCAGACAAGCTTTTTGCTCCGGCATCTACGACAAAACTGTTTACAATGGCTACCGGACTTGACACCTTCGGAGCAGATTACCAGTTCGAAACTCCCATATATCGAACCGCGCCCATTAATTCCGCAGGTGAATTGAAAGGTGATCTTATACTGGTGGCCAGTGGTGATCTGACCCTCGGAGGTCGTACGGACGTTAACGGTCACATAGTGTTTACCGAAATGGATCATACGGACGCAGGCATGGACGGTCCCTTGTCAGCAGTGTTGACCAAACAGGATCCACTGTCGGGGATTAACAATCTGGCCTCGCAGGTAGCCGCTTCCGGTATCAAACGGGTATGTGGAGACGTCATCATTGATGATCGTCTGTTCGAAACAAGCACCGCCGGACACGGTTTCATCAGGACACCTATCACCGTCAATGACAACCTCATTGATTTTGTGATAACACCGTCTGAACCGGGGATGGACGCGACCGTCAAATGGCGCCCCCGCACCTCGGCCTACCGGGTTGACGCTCAGGTAAAAACCGTAGCCTCAATGGAAACGCCCCGCATCCTTATTACATCCGGTGGCTCCAACAGAATTTTAGTCAGGGGACAAGTCCCGGCCAAACAGAAGCCGTACATTCGCGTCCGGCAGGTTGAAGACCCCGCATCGTTTGCTCGAACACTTCTTATTGAGGCACTTCGTCGGGCGAATGTTAAGATAGATATCTCACCATACGGCAAAAACCCTTCCGACCGGCTACCTGAAAGAAACGTTTATAAAAAAATGCAAAGGCTGGCCTTACTGAAATCACCACCTTATTCCGAAACGGTAAAACTGATTTTGAAAGTCAGTCACAATCTCGGAGCAGATATTACCCCCCTTCTAATTGCCGCAAAGAACGGAAAATACACCTTTGAAGAGGGGATGGCCATTGAAGGAGTTTTTCTTAAGCGGGCTGGTATAGATTGTAAATCTATTTCACTCGCCGATGGCCAGGGCGGGGAGCGGGGCGATCTCATTACACCCCGGGCTGCTGTCCAGCTCTTAAGATACATGACAACTTGTACCTGTTTTAAGGCGTATCACGATGCGCTGCCGGTACTCGGCGTAGACGGATCTCTGGCTCATGCAGTCCCATCCGATAGTCCAGCGAGGGGCAAGGTCCACGCCAAGACAGGCACAATTGTTCAGGGGGATCTTCTGAATGACCGCCCCATTCTCCTGGTGAAGGCATTGGCAGGTTATATAACAACATCCGGCGGTCGCAAACTGGCATTTGCGTTTTACGTAAATAATGTACCCATAAAAGAGCTCAATGACATGTTAGCAGTTGGGAATGACCTTGGAAAAATTTCGGAAGCCGTGTATCTCGCGGAATAAATCAACAGACTCATGAACTGAGGGGCTCTGAAAAAGGAAAGGGGTTAACAGATGAAGAGAACAGGTCTGACAATACTACTTGCTGCTTTATTTATCCTGTTGGTATCCGCTTCTGTACCCGCCGGGGAAACTGCCGACATGAAAAGTCCGGAATCAATATTTTCAGCGGAATTTGAAGGAGGTAAATTGTACCATTCCGGTGAGATCAGAGTGGTAGAACTGACCGGTAACTATCGGCAGATGGGCCGGGCAAGCGCTATAACTTCATCCACGGGGGCTCGACGCGATGATGCCTGCGTCAAACGTTTGGCCAACAACCCATCCAGCCCGTTATCTTCGTAACGATCAATGTAACGCCGGAACGTTCGGTCGCATACCCCCAGTATCCGCGCCGCCTCTTCCTGACTCAATCGTTTCTCTGTCCATACACTGTAAGCCTCTTCAAATTATAGTGGACCCCAAAAAAAAGACAGGTTACCTGGGATGAGCGTAGCTGAGAAGATAAAACGCATAGATTCCAAAGATTCAGACCTCAGTATCAGCAGACAGTGCGACTTGCTGGTGCTACCACGATCATCTTATTACCGGCCCAGGGGTTCCCTTTTGAAAGTAATGTGAACTTAGAATTAATGAGGCTTATCGACGAAGAATTTCTCAGGCATCCTTTTTATGGAAGTCGAAAGATGAGGGACTATTTGAACCGCCAGGGTTTTCCTGTAAACCGCAAACGTGTTCAACGACTGATGCGTTTAATGGGAATTGAATCAGTGGCCCCCAAACCGAATACAAGCAGGCCACGTAAAGATCATAAGATGTATCCATATCTTCGAAAATTGTCGATTACAGAGTCTGATCAGGTCTGGTGTTCCGATATTACCTATATCCGGATGGCCCATGGATTTGTCTATCTGACGGCAGTTATGGACTGGGCAAGCCGCTATGTGCTGTCCTGGGAGGTGTCTGTGACCATGGATGACGATTTCTGCGTGAGAATGCCCTAAAGAGCGCTCTTCGCAAGCATAAGAGCCCTGAGATATTCAATACCGATCAAGGTTCACAATATACCGGTAATGCCTTTACGGGCGCACTAAAAGAAAGCGGTATCAAGATCAGCATGGATGGCAAAGGAAGTTGTATGGATAATATCTTCATAGAACGTTTATGGCGATCTGTGAAGTACGAAAAGATATTTCTCGAAGAGTATGAAACAGTAGCGGAATTGATTACCGGGCTGAAAGAATATTTTGAGTTTTACAACTTTGAACGATCACATCAGTCCTTCTCAAGAAAAACACCTGCTGAGGTCTATTGGGG
>Ga0222699_1000277_pt1 | contig 21321 bp, 16 predicted proteins | sample AntAcemetage1452_FD_179824 | JGI IMG/M metagenome (GOLD analysis project Ga0222699, IMG submission 179824) | Saline water microbial communities from Ace Lake, Antarctica - #1452 | ecosystem: Environmental > Aquatic > Non-marine Saline and Alkaline > Saline | place: Antarctica: Ace Lake...
GCCCGGCTGACCAGCTCAATCGCGGGACTGTCTTCCGGGAAGTAATAACCTGAATAATCCTGGTGGGAATAGAATACCACCTCTCCCCCAGCTTCCTCCGCCGCCGATTTGAAACACTCTTCCATGTGATCCGCCTGCCGGCGAAGCCTCTCCTCCTCGATACTCCTCACCTCCCCCACCACATCCACCAGTTCCGGGACAATGTTCTGGGCCTGTCCTCCGGAGATAGTACCGATATTGGCGGTGGTTATTTCATCAATCCTCCCCAGCTTCATCTTCGCGATCGCCCGGGATGCGATCACCACCGCGCTCACCCCTGATTCCGGGTCCATGCCGGCATGGGCGGATTTGCCCTTGACCGTCACCGCGATCTTCACGCCGAAGGGGGCGCCATTGACAATTCTCCCCACCGGACCGTCGGAATCCAGAATATAAAGATATTCGCCCTTGAGCCACCCTTTCCGCAATGCCTTGGCCCCGAAGAGCCCCCTCTCCTCCGCCACGGTAAAAAGCAGCTCCAGAGGAATAGGACTCCCCCCCTCCTCCACCAGCACCCGGGCGCATTCCAGCATCACCGCCACACCCGCCCGGTCATCCGCCCCCAGGATGGTGGATCCATCCGAATAATAAACCCCGTCCTTCTCCACCACCTTCAGCTTTTCGGTAGGCAGGACAGTATCCAAATGAGAAGCAATGGTTAAGGTACGTGCCGCGGAATTTTTCCCCGGCATCCGGACCAGGAGGTTACCGCAGTCACCTCCGATGGATTCCGCCGCGCCATCTTCTTCCACCGTAAGCCCCAGATCGGAGAAATATTTTTTCACAAACTCGGCCACCGGCCGTTCCGCGAAACTCACCCCGTCAATCCCAACCAGATCAAGAAAAGTCCGGCACAACCTCTTTTCATCTATTCCATTTTTCATGCCGGGAAGTATATCTCAGGAATACCGCAGAGTCCACCGGGAATATATTTTTATAATCCTTAAGGGGCTGTTGGCCAAATCGACATGGCCGAGCGAGAGGCGATTATGAGAAGATTTCAAGGCGCGACGACCTGCCCGCAACGCCAGCAAGCTGGCTTGCGTGGCGGGCGGGCGAAGGAGTACCTTAACGGTACTTTAAGGAGGAGCAACGTAGAAAGGGCTCTTAAAATCCTATCGCCCTTTGGATTGCGTGGATTTGGGCAACAGCCCCTTGGGGTGTGATCCTCTTTCTTTCTAACAATAGACTTATTAATTTGGGTGTGACCCTGTTCCTTTCCTATATTCTGCGAGTTAAAACGTTACTACGGGGATTTGGGCAACACGCCGTTAATGGGTGACCCCAACTCACTGGTTTTTCCCAAATTTTAATTCATTAATTAAATCTTCTACCCCTTTCTTATCTTTATTATGCGATTTTTGTTCCATTTTCGAATAATCTTTACTTAATTCAAGAATTCGGAAAACTATTTTTTTAAAAATTGATCCGAGTATTCTCACATCTGAATCACTAATATTGATCGTCCCCGTATGTACTAAATCTGATCTTTTATTATAAAATTGTTTCATTAACTTATATAGTTTTATTCTCTTTTTATACGAATTCTCCATTAAGAATGCGGTTTTTTCTGAGAGTTTTTTCCCTAAGTAATCTCTATCATTTTTTGTCAATAGCAAAGCCTCGAATGATGATATAAGCAATAAAAATCTTATTTCTGGCTTATAAGAAAGTCTGGATAATCCATAAACCCTAAGGGCTTGCAGTATTTTTTTACTAATTTTATTTGGCTTGCTTTTAATACTAATGCTAGAGAGTAAATCTAAATAATCCTTATAAATGTCTGGTCTATATTTAGACCATCCTATAATTTCTTTTTGAGGACTTAAATACGCTGTAGTTTGTATATCTGGTGATCTAATTAATCCAGGACAGTCTCTAGGATCCATATCAAGATCAAAGATTAAGGATAAGAAAGCCAATGGCAGTTCTAATTGTTTGAATAATTCTTCCCGCGCAAATACCGTAGTATATGATTTAAACTTAACTTTTGCGAATGATCTATTTTCAATGCAAATGCTTTTTTGGTTTGTTACAAATTCTAGAACTTCTTTAAGTTTTTTATCTTTTTTATTTCTTTTAATGACTTTCAAAGAACCAATTTTAGTATCTAATGGTAGATCTAACACTCCCGGTAAAACAATGGTTGCTTCGTAACTCTTCTCCTTTTTTAGTAAATCAACAAATATATTTATATTTTCCTTTAACTTTCCTTTTGATTTTTCAGGCATTACAGAAAGTCTGCTAAGAAAATTTCCAACTTCTCTATATAGCTCAGCTGAGGAATAATTCTTTGTGACATCTGGGTCTTTCTCAACTTGCTTTACTATTTGTTCAATGGCTTCACTATTAATAGAATAAACAGGCATTCTAAGTTTTTTAGAGAGTATATCAGACAAACCCTCTGAAAATTTTTTCGCAGAAACTATTTTTGAGTTTGGAGACATTTCATTAATCCTTTTTTGCTTTTAATTCTGACTTCTGGTGCAAAATAGTTAAAAATCTCCGGCTACATAAATAATTTTCATTCATAGGATTTTATCCCTTGTTATTTATAATACGATTGCCCCAAGCTTTGTATTTCATAATATAATCTCTCCTGAATTACCTTCTGTACCTGGCTAAACTGCTCCCCGCCTAGTCAAACTTAGTAATTAGGCTGTGACCCTGTTCGCTTCTGTTCGCTTCCTACTAACGAGAAAGCTATTTTTTATTAAAGAATTTCTTCGCGGAGAGATCTAATGTTGCGACATTCTGTTTCATCATGATTTCATTATAATGGCTCTGCAGGAATTGAAACCAATCCCCTTCCTTGCGATAATTATCATCAGATTTACTCGTCAGGAGTTCTTTTAATGAGCATTCTTTTGATTTCAATATTTTAATTATTGCTTCGAAAGTGCTGATCCCAATAGCGTAAATGGGAAGTGATGGATTAGGTCTACCTTCTAATGATGTATAAAAAATATTTCTATACCAAAGTGAGTTGGCGAAATGAATTTCTTCAAGAGTCACGCATAAACCAAAACAGTATTTATTGGGTTTAAAATCAGGAAATTCGTTTTTAAGTCCATCTTCTGTTTCTTTAATTTGAGTAATTGCTTTGCATATCTTATTTGTCGAATTATCGTTTTTTATAGCTGGTTCGGTAACTAAACGAGCAGAATATTTAATTGCTTTGCATTCAATAAAACAATAACAATCATCAAGATCCACCACGTAATCACAGACATTACAATTATCTGGAAGCAATTTAATTAATTTCTTCTCGGTGAAAATCTTATCTTCCTCGAAGACTTCCATTAATAATAATCCTATATAGTCTTCAAATATTTTTCCTAAATCCTTTGAGAAACTTTCTAGTCCAGATTCATGTCCCAGCTTAATAGGAGTTCTCCATGTTGAACGTATTAAGAAATCACCATGTACAATCAAATATCGATTATCAGGTAGTTTCAGAAGAGGTCTATCAATAAATATCGAAGGAACTTGATGAATCAAATGAGGACCAGGGTTTTCTAATAAACACTCAAAATTTTTACGTATCTCATTCTCATCACATGAAACAACCGAAAGCGGATATAAAAATTGAGTGTCTACAATATTCAAAAATAATGAGTCTGAGCCTAAAGATGCATTTACAGCCAGATATATAAACTTGATCCAGTCTTTAAGGGAAAATGAATAATTTTTTTGCAAATATGAATTAAACTCGGTGAATTTATGGGAGTCTCCGAAAAAATAGAATGATCTAAGAAGATCATCAACATTACATGATAATTGAGGTTCAAGTTGTCTATGCTCAATCCCCTTTACCAATAGATCTATCTCTTTATTTTCTATGCAATATAAATGGTAAGATTCTGCTAGTTTGATAGATAGTTGTATTAATTCATTGAAATATTTCAATACGGGAACAGTAGAATAAAAAGGTCTATTGTAGTAAAAACTAGCTTCAATTACAAAAAGGTAGACGAATGTTTGGCTAACATGATCTGAAGAACGATTCTTAAAGTTAGAACGTATGGTATTTGCCAATTGGATCGCTGTCTCGTAAGGATCTACTTTCTTAAGTATATGGTAAAACTTTCCCAAAATATCCAAGCATTTTTGGCGCGATTCCCGGAGTTTTATATCATCGGTATTCTCTGTCATTAGACAAGTTATTGCATTTGAGGTTGAATTTCTACGGAATTTTGCTTAAAAGCCATGTTCTCCACCAATAAATGTAGACTCCATTTATTCCTGAATAAAACTTCATGTAATTCCGAGGACACCTTATTAAATTATTATTAGTTTTTCCTTATGATGCTGCCGGATTACGCATGGTGTCCCCGGGATTTCTATTCCTTCTCTAACACTTTCAATAATTTCCCCATCCAATTTCGTAAAAGATTATATCCTTCTCCACATTTCATAGTTTCTACTAAATCAATATCTTCTAGATACAATTTACTCTTAAATATTCCTGTCGCTTTTTCTATATATTCCAATAAATGAGCATAATAGTAGGCAGAGTATAGTTCAAAATCAATAATGCCATCATCGCAATTTATAAATATCTCCCGTGGGATCGAGATATTTTTTTTATCCGGGCAAATTTTAAAAGAAATCCTGTTTGTTCTTGGATCATAAAAAGAGAAAGTGAAACCATCCAAATGGATAAAACTATTGCGAATATTCCGCAGATCTTTGAACCATCCAACTTCCGTTACTAGGGGTATCAAATCAGATCCTAATTTCTTTGGTGATATTTTCCCCTTTTGAACTTTATTCAATAATTTTTCAAAGGAACATCGGAAGGAATCACCAGGCATTTGTGTTGGGGAGTTAGAGAGCGCTCGAATTACCGAAGCTAAATAATCAAAAATTGAACGAATAAGTATATGGAAATATTCAATATCTATCGAAGTAAAATTCATCCAACTATTCTGGTCGATACCATTTTTTTTTAACAGATTGCGTTGCCAATCAATTCGATGAACAAGGATTGGTAATATTGATAACTTATTTGAAATGCACCAAAACCAATTTGCCAATTTGTTTTCTTTCTCAGATTTATCTTTATAGCAATCGTATTTATTATGATTGTCGCGAAGAAATAGTTGTATTTTTAAAAAATCACTCATCAAACAATAACCAAGCTCATCACGATTATGTATCAGTGATTGAGCGTGCTTGAGTGTTTCGAGATCTTTGAGCCGTTGGAACTCTTTGATCAAGTAACGCTTAAATGCCTCCGATATCAAGGAAGCAAACTCGAAGGCGATATCTTTGTGCGCATAGGTTCCTCCGTAGCGGCCCGCCTTGGAAATAATACCGATAGCGCCTGTATTTTCAATCCACTGTTTCAGTGTAAGAGTGAAACTGTTAAGTCCGGCCTGTTTTTTAAACCCGTCGAATTCGACGGGTTTAAAATCCGGATTATTTAGACGCTCCCAGATGCCGAGTATCTCAATGGTATTCCTGTTTCTGAGCCAATTCCTGATCAAATCATCAGTATGCTCTGAATTTTTATACCGGGCAATATCAGTGATACAAATATAATCCAACTCTTTCCCTGCAAGAATGGTGATTTCCCCGCCTTGGACCTCGATTATTTTGTTTTTTGCGGGCATCTTATCCACCTTTAATTGTGGCAAATTCGCCGTAATTACACTTGAGAATAGAGGTTCACACTCCAAATGCTAAGTTTTAGATCCGGGCAATAAATCTTGAAATTCTTCTATCCAACCATCTATCTTTTTTTATCTCTCCTGAATTACCTTGTGGACCTATCTGACCTACTCCCAACTTAGTCATACTTAGTAATTGGGTTGCCCCTGTTCCTTTATTGTTCTCAATATCGCTCGCGTTCTGCTTCACGAATGGTCCTAAAAAACAACTTGATACATTCCTTGCACATAATGGAATTCGTGATAAATATGGGTTTTGTAGCACCTTCATCTTTCCAAACCATTTTTCTTGCCGCGTTTTGGTCAACTTTAAAATGGGTTTCATAGATGATGTTCGTATCCGGTGGATTACTCTCTGTGACTTTGAGGTTGAGAACTGCATCTCTTAAACTATTTGCACATCGGCTCACCCAGCTTACCAAAAGATAATATCTCGAGTATTCCAATCGAACCCAATCTCTATATTGCCCGAGTGCGGTCTTCATAGATTTGGCCCCAGTTTCTGTAGATTCCCTTGCTGCCTCTACTATCATTTCGAACAACTCAACCGCCAACTCGTCTGCCGCTTGAACTCCTTTCCCCGAGTTCAGAAATGCTCTACGCTGCTTCTCTACTAAATGATCCCGCTGCAAGCGCATAGTCAGGTCGCTGGCCGTCTCTACTTTAACTTCGCCACCCTGGTCTTTCAGCTTGTCTAGGATGGCCACAGCTGCTCCTAAAAGTTCGTACCTCTCCAAATCCCACCAGATATTGGTCGTAGGAAGCCATTTCGGTAGATCATCTTTGTCATCGACAACAATGAAAAAAGTGAAGTCATAACCTTCACCATGCCCACGGCGCCGTATTGCATTTTTTTCGATCCTTGTCCAAGGAGTCGTCCCCCATTCTTTCCTAAATAGAACAACATCAATTCTAGCCTGCTCACTAAAAATCTTTATTAATTCCACCTCTCCGTCCCTGCCAGCTAATTCAATCTGTCGTTCGGTAAAAATAAACGTTTTTACCTGATCTTGGATAAGATGGTTGATCTTCAATGCAAGATCCTCATCTTGTATTAGATAAGAAATCGCAACCCCGAACTTAAACTTTCTATCTGTTGATTGATTTATTGTATTCATGGAAAACCTTTCTCATTCCAGCAGAGGAATTTTCTATTACGGACATAATACCCCTCCTCTAAATAGTATGCGGGGACTTCGTCCAAATCAATTCAACTTCTGGACATTTAAAGGGCACAGAAGGGCGCAAGGTCAAACCCGGACTATTGACTAGTAATAACTCCGGACAAAATTTATTTTAATTCTTCTATCCAACTATTTATATTTCTTTAATCTCTCCTGAATTACCGAAAGGTTCTAATCACTTGAAATCGCATTTTGCGACTTCAAGTTCATAACTTCTTTCCGCGTAAGCTGAAAGAAAAAGTATCCTTATAGGTTGGCTAATCTGTTCCCTTCTTAACCATACTTACTAATATATATTATGCCCGGGTCGTGCCTGAGAAGCGCTTACAACTTGCCCTATAAACTTCTCCCATTTCTTATCAGAAAAGAAAAAAACCGCCGGGAAGAACGAGTTGATGATTCAATCCAGACAAATTTTTTTTGTGAACCGATATTTCATATTTTAAGGAGTTCCGTGAGCGACCTAAAAAGATACTTAGCAGCATGTTAACTATATCTTTCATCTTACAATTGCGCAATATAAATCGGAACTTCATTTTATTAGAATTGTAAAGTACTTGTTATGTAAAAATAGGGGAATAAAAATAGGGGACGTTGTTAAGTTGTTAACTTATTTCTTCCCCTACCCCACTATCTCATCTCGGCTTGATTAAAATTACCCTTTCTGTCCGGCGATTTTTTGGCTGCGGTATTTCTTCTTTTTCTCCCTCACCTGAAATCCGATCCGTCTGCGGGGAGGCTCCGGTTCTTCCGGAGGAGCCATGAGTTGCCGAATCGCCTCGAAAACCACACGGAATTGATCATCATATCTTTTTTCCATCTCCGCCAGTTTCGGACCAGGTCGGCATGAGATTTCAGCAATTGTCGGAGACGGACAAAAGCCCGTATGATCTCGATGTTGACCCGAACCGCTCTTGGACTTCGCAAAACACTGGAAAGCATGGCGACGCCATGCTCTGTAAAAGCATAAACGTTTTTTGCATGCTTGATTGTCGAACATGTCACAATTTGTGATATGTTCCGAATATCCTCTCTGGTAAGTTCAAGAAGGAAATCATCCGGGAACCGTTCACGGTTGCGACGGACGGCTTGATTCAAAACCCTTGTTTCCACTCCTTAGAGATCTGCTAAGTTTCGATCCAGTATGACCTTCTGTCCACGAATAAGCAGGATCGAACGTTCTATTCGTTCAACAGGGATCAAGGACTTCTTCCTTTTTTTTCTTTGTACGATACTTTACGATAGCTTCTCCTTGACCTCCTTTATCTTTCCGTTTCCGGCCCGACACCAAAATGCCCCGCTTCGTTCCGAAGCACGTTCCGGGGCATTTTCATGCTTAAACTATAACGTAATCCCGCCGATCAGTCAAACTGATTAATCTCATCCTGATTTAAAATAAATAAGCAAAAAAGAATGGCAAAAAAGAAGGGGACGGTCTTTTAAACTATGCTTATTCAATTAAACACAAAACGATTACGCATCTTAAAAGGTGCGGATACCAGATCTGATTTTCATTGGAATAATCTTAATCAGGCATAAATATAATTATTAGGCGCGGTATATATTTTCTGATATATTATATGGAGAAACAGGGATTTTTTTATTACGCCGATAGAAAATATTGAGGATGAATATGAATGATAAAAAAGAGAACCTGCGGTTATCGAGCGAAACGGTCCTTATGATTATTGGGCGGGTTATGAAACGGGATGCTCTGCTGCATCCATATTTTGAGGACGGAAGCATTGAAATAACAGACAACCAGGAAGAGGATTACATATCCTTCCGAGAAGGAGTTTCGGGAGAGACCAGAAAGTTTGTTCTGGATCGGGTACGGACAATCAGGGGATTGAAACCGGAAGAATGGGATGAAGAGAAATATGCCAACTGGGAAGAACGGGAGAAGATGATCAGGGCAGCGGAAGAAAAGGAAGAATTGGCCTGGTATTTCAAGGAAAGATACATCGGGATTACAAATGACGCGGAGACATGCAAAGTCTGGATGGACACCGATCTCCCCGAAGAAGAGATCGGGTGGCTCAATAAGAAGATACTGGAGATCTGGATTGGAGAGGAGATGGATGATGACGTGGCAGAGAAGTTAACGAAAGCCCTGGTCGAGGAGCATACCGGAAAAGATCAATCCAGGCCCGAAACCAAAGCGGCTATCCGGGATCTGGCAATTGAAGCGCTCCGGGAAGATGAGATGATCGCGGAATACATTGAAAAGGGCTTGATCAAGTTTAATACCGACCCTACCAAGAAAATATGGGAGATAGATAACTCCCTCACCCCGGAAGAGATCGGGTTCATCCATAACCTGGGGATATTTGTGATGATCAATCGGTTTGGAATAGACCCGGATAAATACTTTAAAACGGATAACCAGGACTAATACGGAGGATGCCATGAAAATACAGAGAATCCAGATATCTAAGATTATCGGCAGTCTCTGCAAGATGAGGCTGGAAAAAGACTATGAGGCGGATGAGATGCGGGAATCGATCGAAGATCGGGGAGTGATGATCCCGATCAAGTTGAAACCTGTGGAGGGCGGCTACCTGATCTTTGCCGGTCACCGGCGTCTGGTCGGAGCAAAAGAGCTGGGGAAGCAGACAATTATAGCCGAGATCTGGGATAAGGTTGAGGACCGGGAAGCGGCCCTGATGGGTTTCGTCGAGAATATCAACCGGAAAGATTTCACCAGACTGGAAGAAGGCTATGCCTACCAGAGACTGGTGCAAAAATATGGCTACACCGCAGATGATCTGGTCAAGCCGTGCGGAAAGTCAAGGTCCCGGATCTATACCCTGACCAATCTGGTTAAGAATCTCTCCCCGGCCATGAAGAAGGCTATTATCGCGGGGAATATGACATCCGGGCACGGGGAATGGCTTCTCAGAATCGAAGATCCTAAACGCCGGAAAGAATGTTTTGATCTGGTCCTTGCCGGAGATATGGATCTGGCTGATCTTAAATATGAGGTCTATCGCCAGAAACCGGACGCGGAGAAGAATGAGCGGGAACTACAGCTCGACATTGTTGAGGACATCTGCGATGAGGACCTCACCATCCGCTCTATGTGGAATAATGGGATCACAGTTCGACGAAGTCGGAAAGGACTGAAGATAACTATCGACATTGATGGCCCCCACGATCTCCTATACAAGTTCAGCACCATCACCGGACCGGTAAAGAAGAAGCTGGACCTATTCGATAAGTTCGATGAGAAGCACTAATTCATAATTTAAATACTTGACCAAATCGCCAGTCCTGCCGCAGGACTGGCGATTTGGTCAAGTATATAATATTATGCTATCCTATTAATCCTCAACGAATAACAGTAATTCAAAGATACCCTCCTGGGAAGATCCACTAATATGCCCTGTTTTCATGTATATTATTCCCCTAAAAACCCCAACCCCGTTCCTTCCCCGTCCCAACTGACCGGGCTGACCGGGCGAACCAAACGTTTCGGGCGGTTAGCAACGAGGAAAGGGAAGGAAATGTTTTGAGGGGGTGTGGGGTGGAACGACATTATCCCGGGGTAACACCCCGGGCTGAAATGTTATACCCTTTCAGGGTATTAACCCTAATTTACAAACATATAATTTTCATTCCAATCAATCAGTGTAAATCCGTGTCCCCGAAAAATGACTCCGTCATCTCGGGGTAAAAATTCGTGGACAACAAAGGGGCCTCGGCTATTCGAAAAGACTGAACATCGAACGTCGAACTTCCAACTTCGAACATCGAACTGCAAGGCCGAGGCAGGGGGATAATCTGTGTAATCCGTGAACAAAAAGGGAGCAGGTAAGGCATCTCACATAAATATTCGATGTCTCCGCGCTGCGCCGAAGGGAATTCTTGTGAATTTTGCGCTTCTTTGCGGCTAAAAAAAGGGTCCGAGGCGGGCAAAGAAAGTTGACGGTTGACGGTTGTCAGTTGACGGGAGAAAAACCCCCGAGTTATAATCGCGTTTTTCAGTTTCCAAATTCGCGTAGATTCGTGAGATTAGCGGTTAAAAATCCGGATTCTGCCCCGAACTTCCCGGGGGGTCCATCTCCTCCTCTAACCGGGCAGCCAGCTCGGGATACTTCCTCTTTATCTTATCTTTTACTTTCTCCATCGACAGGCGGGCATCATCATAGCGCTTCTGGGATAGATCCCGGGAGCGACGGGTGAAATCAACCCGCTTACGGGCCAGTTCCATCTGCAGCTCAGCCTCTCGGAGACAATACTCATTAAGTTTCTTCCTGACTTCCGCCCGGGGTATCCCCGGCTCCACCATCTCGAGTTCTTCTTCCAGGCTCTGGATCATCAGCTTATTCTCTCTGATCTCACGCCCCAGTTCCCTGACTTCCTTCCGGAACTCTTTGAACTGAAGTCCGGCTTCCCGTCCGCCCGGACCCATCATCCCTTTTTTCCCGAACTTCTTATGACGTCCATGACGCGCCGGGCCCGGGGATCCGCATTCTTCCGGCCCCGCGTCTCCCTCCGGTCCGGAGATAGAGGACCGGATGGGGGTTGATTCATCCTGACCGGAATCATCCTGGGCCGAAACCGCCGGAGAGAGCATCAGCATTATTAATAATAAACCTCCAGAAATTATTCTCATCTTATTTCCTTTTGTGCTTTTGATATTCAATGTTGGATGCCGGATTTTCGCGACGTTCAATCTACACAGGTACTGACACCTTATCTGGTCCACTCTCCGCTTCCGAGCCGGGATCCGGCTCTTCAAAAAATAATAACTGTAATTCATCGATCTCACGGCATAATTCATCGACTGAGCCATACTCTTCTTCAACTGTTTCAGTCATTGTCACCAGTTCTTCCGCTTCATTCGGAACAGCCGTGACAAGATACTCCGGGGATTCGGCCGGATGATACAGAAAAACCGCGACAATGGAGGCGGCAATCAGCGCTCCCGCCGCCGGGAGGAAGAGGGGTCGAGAGAAGAACCTCATCCGGGGGCGAGCGGAAGAACGAACCGGGGTCCGGTCCAACCCTGATACCACCTGCTCTACCCTCATCCGTAATGCCGCCATCTCTCCCCCGGAAAAATGAGACTTCTCCTCATCCCGAAGAAGAGAGACGGTCCCGGTCATCTCATCAAGCAGATGCCGGCAGTCAGGACAGGTCCGGGCGTGAGACAGAACTTCCTCACTCTCTTCAATCGAACTCTCTCCATAGAGGTACCCCGGCAAGAGCTCATTAAATTTTTTACAGTTCATGGTATTACTCCTTGTGATTATCTCATTCAATCATTCTTCTCCTGAAAAATCTACTTCTCATAGTAGTCTGATAAACTCGTCCTTAATTTCTGAAGCGCATGGAAGAGATTAGCCTTAACCGCCCCGACCGAGCAGCCTTGAATTTGAGCGATCTCTTTCAATTTCAGATGCTGATACTGCCGGAGAACGAAGACATCGCGCTGCTTTGGGGGCAGCTTGGCCACCGCTTCTTCAATCATGGTCGCGGTCTCTTTTCCTTCCAGCACTGCCCTCGGATTATGATGGATCTTCTCATCCGAAGGTTCCGGGATATTGTCAAGCGGCACCTTCCCGGCTTTAACCAGCGCACGGCCTCGATCAACCGATAGATTTACAATCACCCTATATAACCAGGTAAAGAGCGATGCTTTCTGCTTCCAACCGGGCAGTACTTTATACATCCGGATAAATGCGTCCTGGACAATATCGAGAGCATCTTCCCGCCTACCGGTACGATAGTAGGCGAGAGAAAGGGCCCTCTCTTGAAAAAGCTTCATAATATCATCAAAAACTCCCGTCTCCCCTTCCTGAAACCGCCGGACCAGAACTTGTTCACCATCAGGCATATAATTTCCCTTTAATAATCAAACGAACTGTATAGAAAAAGGTTTAATTTAATTCCTTTGGAATTAAATTAGTTTTGTTCCTGCTTCGGAATTTTTTTTTCTCTCTCTCCCGAAATACTTCGGGATCCCGGTTTGTTTAATTGATATTATCGGGACCGAAATACTTCGGGATCCCGGTTTGTTTAATTGAAAATATCGGGACCGATATCCATCGGTATTTTCTCTAATCAGCATAATTCGTGTAATTCGCGTAATTTGTAGTTCAATTTAGTTGCCCGAACGAAGTGAAGGCTAAGTTCCAAGTCTATCATAATTCTATTATGTCACTCTCTAAATTTTTATCTTGAAGTTTCGATCAAATGGCCTGAATATAAAATGAGGATGGGATGTGGGGAATGGTGGAGTGTGAACTTTAACGGTCTTCAACGATCTTTAACGTTTTTTTATATTAAACGTTCTTATTTTTTAACGTTAGCGCCGGAGGTACTAATTCAATGCGACAGGCTGACAGCGAAAACAAAACTGAACTCCAGAGAGAAATTACGGAAGTCATCCGCCGATACGATAGATTCGCGGTCTTCTCCCATGAGGAACCCGATGGTGACGCGATCGGTTCCCAGATCGCGATAACGACAGCACTGAGAGAACTCGGCAAGGAGGTTGTCTCCCTGAGGATCGACCCTGCCCCCCCCGCCCTTGAGTTTCTCAACCGGGACCGGGCCATCCGTCAATATGACCCGCGCCGGGACAACAATCTCATCCGGGAAGCCCAGGTCACCATCATCGTTGACTGCTGCGACTACTTCCGTATGGGAGACCTGTCGGAAATAGTGGAGAATTCCCCATCCTTAAAGATCAACATCGACCATCACCGCGACAATGCCTTCTTTGGGAACCTGAACTACGTCCGCTTTATCGCCGGGGGCGCGGCGGAACTGGTATTTGAAGTCATTAACGCGCTGGATATACCCGTTACCGGGACCATTGCTGAGGCAATCTATGTGGGGATGTCAACCGACACGGTAGGATTCCGCTATATCGACCCGGAAGGAAGTATGCTCCGGGTCATAGGAGAATTGATTAAAGGAGGAATTGATGTAGAAGATCTCCAGGAAAAGATCTACTGCAATCAGCCGGATGATTATTTAGAGAATCTGGCAACTCTCCTCCAGACAGTTACCTATGAAGAAGACGGTGGCCTGGCCTGGTTCACCATGTTTAAGAGTGATTACCTCTCCTTCTATCAGAGGGAGTTGGCCTCCGAGGCCCTGAAACTATTGCTCAGTGTCAAACGGGTTCGAGCGGCGATAATGCTTCACCAGGAGCGGGCCGGAATAGAGGTGTGGCTTCGCTCAAAAAAGGACGTCAATGTCGGCCGGGCGGCATTCAGAATCGGGGGAGGCGGACACCATACCGCCTCCGGAGCCCTGATCCGGGGAAAGACAATGGAGGAAGGGATCTCAGAGACGCTGCGGAGTGTTAGGATGGAGATGGGGGATGGGAAATAGGGAAGAACAAGTTTAAAGTGCCTAAAGTGCGCTAAAGTGCCTAAAGTTATTCGCCGCCGCCCAGCATTCTAAGGGTTCAAATTCGTGACACCCGATTATATGGGGTAAACTGCGGGAGCTAATTTATGAAATATTCGGAAGCAAAACAGGGCCGGACCTTTGTTATCAGACTGGAAGACGGAGAGATCCTCCACGAAGTCGTTGAAGCATTCGCTATTGAACACGGTATTTCCCGTGGATATCTGATCGTAGTCGGCGGGGCGGATAAAGGGAGTACACTGGTTGTTGGACCGGAAGACGGTAACGCACGACCTGTCCCACCACTAACCCATATTCTGGATGATGTCCACGAGATTGCCGGAGTCGGAACTATCTTTCCGGATAGTAATGACCACCCGATGCTTCATCTCCATATAGCCTGCGGGAGAGAAGACCGGACCGTCACCGGATGCGGTCGGACCGGGGTGAAAATCTGGCAGGTCTGCGAGGTGATCCTGATCGAACTGCTGAACACCTCCGCTCGGAGAGTCCCGGATCCCGAAACCGGCTTCGAACTGCTCCAACCTTAAATTCAACCACGAAGGACACGAAGGAGAATGACTGATATGATATATCTTCGTGATCTTCGTGTCCTTCGTGGTTTCATAGATTTTAATATGTAAGAATAAAACCAACTATATGGAGGTTATTATGGACTATCGCAGAATTGTACCATGCCTGGACACCAAAGACGGAAAACTGGTCAAGGGGATCAACTTTGTTGATCTAAAAGAACTCGGCGATCCGGCCGAGGCCGGTGCCGCTTACAGCGAAGCGGGAGCGGATGAACTGGTCTTTCTGGACATTACCGCGACTCTGGAAGGGAGAAAAACCTTTCTGGACGCGGTCAAACGGACGGTGGCCGCCATCACCGTTCCCCTGACCGTGGGAGGGGGGATCGCCTCTCTCGATGATATAAAGCAACTGCTAGACGCCGGAGTATCAAAAGTCTCCATGAACTCGGCCGCCGTCAGGGACCCGGAACTAGTCCGCCGGGCGGCGGAAGAGTTCGGATCGGGGAATATCACCGTCGCCATCGACACCCGCGCCTCCTCAGAACTTCCTTCCGGTTTCGAGGTGGTAGTCAGCGGAGGGACAAAGCCAACGGGCTTGGACGCCATCGCCTGGGCAAAAAGAGTGGAGGAACTGGGAGCCGGAGCGATTCTACCTACCAGCATGGATGCTGACGGGACCCTGGCCGGATATGACATCCCGATGACCCGGGCGATCGCCGACGCGGTGAACCTGCCGATCATCGCCTCCGGCGGGGCCGGAACTCTTGAGCACCTCTATGAAGCAATCGTCGAAGGCCATGCCGACGCCGTCCTGGTTGCCTCAATCGCCCACTACGGAACCTTCACCATCCGTCAGATGAAGGAGTATCTCCGGGACCGGGGAATTCCGGTAAATATCAAGAAAAAAGCTAATTAAAACCACGAAGGACACGAAGCTCACGAAGATTATTAAATATTGAACTGAATTCTATTTCTTTGTCAATTGAGCTTCGTGTTCTTCGTGGTAAATTAATTCGTTGTTTCAGATGAAAGCTTTAAGATTCCTCTGTAATTATGAATGAAGAACAGGATAAAAGTATCCATGGCCGTCATGACGCGGCCGCCTTCCGCCAGGCCATAGTCGACAACCTCTACTTCTCGCGCGGCCAGGGTATCCAATCGGCTAGCCTCAACGATGGCTACGTTGGTCTCTCCTATACCGTGCGCGATTACCTGATGCACCGCTGGCGCGAGACCACCGATATCCAGTTTGATGCCAATCCCCGGTTTGTCTACTATCTCTCCGCCGAGTACCTGCTGGGACCGCAGTTGCAAAAAAATATGCTCTACACCAACACGACCGATCTGGCGCGGAAAGCTCTGGCGGACGTCGATCTCGATCTGGACGCCTTCATCGCGCAGGATATCGAGCCGGGACTCGGCAACGGGGGACTGGGACGGCTGGCCGCCTGCTATCTCGACTCACTGGCCACACTCGATATTCCAGCCGTCGGCTATGGTATCCGCTATGAGTACGGAATCTTCAAGCAGTCGTTTGAGGATGGTTGGCAGGTCGAAGGTCCCGATGACTGGCTGGCCTATGGCTGTCCCTGGGAGTACGGTCATCCGGATGATATGGTCGAGGTTCAGTTTGGGGGAACGATAGAGTGGTATACCGACAGTTCCGGCCGGAAACGTAAGCACTGGATCGGGGCAGAGAAGGTGCGGGGCGAACCATACCATATGATGGTACCCGGATTTAATACGCGCACGGTCAACATGCTCCGTCTCTGGCGCGCGCGCGCAACGCGGGAGTTCGACTTCCAGCTCTTCGATGATGGCGATTACGCGCGGGCCGTGGAGCAGAAGGTCCGGACCGAGAATATCACCAAGGTATTGTATCCCAACGACAATACGCCCCAGGGAAGGAGACTGCGCCTCAAGCAGCAATACTTCTTCGTCGCCTGCTCGCTCCGCGATATCATTCGCCGATTCCTGATTCGCAACGATGACTGGAAATCCTTCCCGGATAAGGTGGTCATCCAGCTTAACGACACCCACCCGGTCGTGGCTATACCGGAACTGATGCGCATACTGGTTGATGAACATTCTTTAGCCTGGGAGGAGGCCTGGGTGATCACCGAGCGTGTATTTGCCTACACCTGCCACACCCTGCTCCCGGAAGCGTTGGAGGAGTGGCCTGTGAATATCTTCGGCAGTCTGCTCCCTCGTCATCTCGAGATCGTTTACGAGATCAATCGCCGCTTCCTCGAAAAGATCAAAACGCTATTTCCAGACGATCCGGATCGGATTGCGCGGATGTCTATTATTGATGAGACGAATGTGCGTAAAATACGGATGGCCAATCTAGCCTGCGTTGGCACATTCTCCATTAACGGTGTCGCCGAACTGCATTCCCGGCTCATCCGCGAACTCACACTGCCCGACTTTGCCGGGCTCTGGCCCGATAAATTCAAAAACATAACCAACGGCGTCACCCCGCGCCGTTTCATGCGGTTGGCCAACCCGCGGCTTGCCGCACTGATCAGCGGGAAGATCGGAGAGAACTGGCTGACCGATCTGGATCAACTAAAAAGATTAGAGGATTTTGTGGAAGACGCGGACTTCCGCCGGGCGTGGCGTGATGTCAAGCATAAGAACAAACAGGAGTTGGCCGCTCTCATCCGGCAGTCTACCGGAATAGAAGTAGACCCTAATTCGATCTTTGACGTGATGGCCAAACGGCTTCATGCATATAAGAGGCAGCACCTGAAAGCACTCCATATCATCACGCTCTACCAACGGATTAAGGCCAACCCTGATGCCGATATCGTACCGCGGACATTCATCTTTGCCGCCAAGGCGGCCCCCGGTTACCGGAGGGCCAAGCTGATCATCAAGCTCATCAACAATATCGCGGAGGTGGTCAATTCTGACCCGGACCTGGCCGGGCGGCTGAAAGTTGTCTTCCTCCCTAACTTCGACGTCACCCTGGCGGAGAAGATCTATCCCTCGGCCAATATCTCGGAGCAGATCTCCCTGGCCGGCAAGGAGGCATCCGGCACTGGCAACATGAAGTTCGCCCTGAACGGCGCCCTGACCACCGGCACCCTGGATGGCGCCAATATCGAGATCCGCGAACTGGTCGGACCGGATAACTTCTTCCTCTTCGGCCTCACGACCGATGAAGTCTTCGCCCTCAAGAAAAGCGGCTACAATCCCCGGGATTACTACGAGGGCAACCCTGAATTGCGCCGGGCTATCGATGCGATCGCTGACGGCACCTTCTCAGAAGGCGATAGCCAACTCTTCCGTCCTATCATTGATGAGCTGCTGGAACGGGATAAATATATGCTGCTCGCGGACTATGCCTCCTATATGGAATGCCAGACGCTGGCCTCTCAAGCCTACCGGGATCCGGAACGCTGGACCCGGATGTCGATATTAAACTCAGCCCGCTCCGGCTTCTTCTCCTCCGACCGCGCCATCCGCCAGTATTGCAAAGAGATCTGGCAAGTCGAGCCTCTGGAGGTTAAGCCCGAAAAAAGAAATACTCCGGAATAAAAGTTACACTATCGTCCCAAATATGGCACCTTATTCGTACCGGCAGTGATTGTTTCGTGCTCCGGAATTTAAATAACTCTGCCACAAAGACAGGAATATAGACAATTTCATATTATATATATTTCAGGGAGATAAAATATGAGCCTGAAACAGGATATTCGACCAGTCACTTATATGAAGACCCGGGCGGCTGATCTGCTCAACCAGATCAACGAAACCCATAGACCAGTAATTATCACACAGAACGGGAAGCCAAGAGGCGTCCTACAGACCCCGGAAGAGTATGAAAAGATGAATAATTCTCTCTGCCTTCTCAAGCTTCTTGTTCAGGGAGAAGATGACATTCGCAAAGGCCGCGTAATCTCACAGGACAAGGTCTTTACGCGGATCAGGGAAAAATTAAATTCTCAGATTTAAACTTATGGACCCGCCTCCCACATCTCGGGTAAACTTGGCGTGAAACGCCATTATCGATCTCGAGGCGATCATCGACTATATTGCGCGTGATGATATTACAGCCGCTCTATCAGTCTTAAATAAATTGGAACGGACAGCGGCGAAGCTCAAAACCATGCCCCTCCGTGGACGGATAGTTCCGGAAATCGCCGGTTATGGAATCCAGATTTATCGGGAACTTATCTCTTCTCCCTGGAGGATTATCTATCGGATTTCGGGCGGATCGGTAAGCGTGGTGGCCGTTTTAGATGGCCGCAGAAATTTGGAAGATATACTCTTTGAGAGGTTGGTCAGAGAAACAACGACTGACAGATAATCCTGAATAATTAACGGATACACTTGATAAGATGATAACCGCCGAAACATACCGAAAAATACAACGACTGATTGAAAAGAAGGAGAAGGCCGTGCTGGTAAGTACCGCCTCGGTCCGGGCGGCCGCGGTATCAAGAACAGAGACCGCGATGATCGTCGGGGAGACCGGGAGAATCATCGGATCAATCGGGGGAGGTGAGGTAGAGAAACAGGTGATAGAAAAAGCCTGTGAGATTCTGAAAGAAGGAGGCTCTAGACGGGTCGGAATCGGGGTCAGTAAACGAGAAGAGAAAAGGCGGGGCATGCTTCCCGGCGGAACGATGAAATTTTTTATCCAACCGCTCAGAGAAATCCCTCATCTCTGCGTATTTAGCGGAGGGACCTTTGCCGCTATCCTCTCCCGATTCGGGATGATGGCAGGATTTCGGACTACGGTAATTGATTATGATCCGGATTTCGTTCAACCGGAGACACTCCCCGGAGCCAAAATCATCCTAACAGATCATTATCAAAACCTCCTGGACCATCTGTCGATAGATAGCTCCTCTTATCTCTTGATCGCGACCCGAGACCACCGGTATGACACCAGAGTACTATCCCAGTTAATCTACAGTAATTCGGCTTATCTGGGGATCATCTTCAGCTCCCAAAAAAAAGAGGCGTTTTATTCCCGACTAAAAGAGAAAGGAATCTCCGATGATCTTCTCTCCACCATCCATCTTCCGGCCGGCCTCCCCATCGGTGCCGCCACCATGGAAGAGATCGCGATAAGTATCATTGCCGAGATAATTGAAGTAAGCCATCGCCCTATAAAAAAATCGGACTAGTTTTGAAATCAGCGCCAATAATTATTTTGGTTCTCTGTCATTTTGTGTGGGTTACATTGGTAATTACAACTAAAATGGTAATTTAGAAGACGATGTTTTGAGGGGAATAGGAAATAGCCACTATTCTCCATTTTCTAATCCCCATTCTCTCTTTCCCCGTTATAAAATTTATAATATTGGTGGTTAATAATAAATTTGATTACCCACACAATATGACGAAGAACCATTATTTTTTGTTTCACAATTCTTTAAAAATAGAATAAAAAACTATTTTCCGCAGTTCCATGGAATAATAATGATAATTTTTAATACCATATCAATTACGACTCAGCCATTAATTTTATAAACAAAGGAAAGTAACCATGCTTGCAGCGCGCACCAAACTAATCGACTCTTCCGGGATCAGAAAGATCTTCGAACTGGGAAGTTCAATTAAGAACCCCATCAACCTCAGCATCGGCCAACCCCATTTCGATGTCCCTCAGGAAGTTCAGGAGGCTGCTATCGACGCTATCCGGTCCGGAAAAAACGCCTACACTCTTACTCAGGGGCTTCCGGAGCTTAATGAAAAAATAATGACCAGGATGACGGAAGAGGTGGGACGCTCATTTGAGCGGTCCATTATCACCTGCGGAGTATCCGGGGGACTGGTCCTGTCGTTCATGGCACTAATTGAAGAGGGAGATGAGGTACTCTGTCCCGACCCTTATTTTGTCATGTATAAACACCTGATCCGACTCTTCGGGGGAAAACCGGTCTTTTACGACACCTACCCCAACTTCCTCCTTCGAGGTGATGAAATCGAGGCATTAATTACTCCCCGGACCAAAGCTATCATAGTCAGTTCACCTGCCAACCCTACCGGAGCCGTACATTCGGAAGAAGAATTAAAAGAGATCGCCCGAATCACCGACAAACATAATGTCTTTATCATCTCCGATGAGATCTATTCCCTCTTCAATTATGATAACCCCCACCTCTCGATGGCCACCTACTCCGACAACTGCCTCCTCTTAGGCGGATTCTCAAAATCCCATTCCCTGACCGGATGGAGATTGGGTTACGCGCTGGGGCCGGAGGAATTAATCGCCGAAATGATCAAACTCCAGCAGTATACATTTGTCTGCGCCCCTTCTTTCGCGCAGTCCGCCGCGTTAACCGCCATGGATATAGACACTTCGGCGCGGCGGGACGATTACCGTCGGAAACGCGATCTTATCTACACCGGCCTCCGGGATCTTGGTTATACCGTAGAAAAACCGAGCGGGGCATTTTATATTTTCCCTCAAGTCCCCTGGGGTACCGACGAAGAGTTCGTCACCGAGGCGATCAAAAACAAGTTATTAATTATCCCCGGATCGGTCTTCTCGGAGAGAAA